>ENA-ORDA01001263-ORDA01001263.1-marine-metagenome-genome-assembly--contig:-NODE-1263-length-22041-cov-7.577900_pt1 | contig 22041 bp, 23 predicted proteins | sample MGYA00237778_ERZ508506 | MGnify/ENA primary metagenome ERZ508506 (study PRJEB26177, sample SAMN06267891) | marine metagenome | isolation source: Monterey Bay, California, USA | place: Pacific... | reverse complement strand
ATGTGTGAGGGAGGGTGTATATATCTATCTCCGATGTCGAGAGGGGCTCCCCCCGTACCTTCAAAGTCAGTATATATGCGAGGGATGGTGGTTATTTATCAATATTATTCAATGAGTCATATCGATAACGATTAACAACTATCTATTTTTATAAGTCCAATTTAATATCCACCGCTTCAAACACATCATAGTCAAGCTGCAACAACATATCGATAAGATCGACAAACACCCAATTCTCAACTAGCAGATCGCCTTCGCGGCGCCACCAGTCGGCAACACGAACTGCGAACAACTGTCCCGAAGCTTTCACTCCCAACCAGTCCTTTGTCAAATAGCTTCCATGAGAAGGCCATCCACCGGATGCCACATAATTTCCTTCTGCAAATCTGGTGAAATGTCCTTTGACAGCTTTGTCTAAATCTGAGCCGGGTTCACCGGTTAAACCAGTTTCCCCTTTTCGGCGTGGATCAAAAACACTTTCGTAAGGCATTTGGAACCGAGCAAAACCATCAATACCGATATAACTACCATAACCAGCCGGTCCGTACCACATCATGTTTTCATGCCAGTAGGGACGCCATGCCTCGTCTTTTGTGTAAAGGCACTTCAACATATCAAAGACCATATTGACGCTTTTTTTACTCTCAGCATCATCTTGTGGCGCCATTACAATCCCATCACAAGTAATGGGGCCGGGAATAAAAAACTCTTCACCAACGCTTGGAACAGGCAGTGGCCAGCGATCAATCTGTCGCATAAGGTCAATAATGTCAAAAAATAAATAGGATTCTAATGCGCGACCATCTTCCATGCGGTGAAATTCGCCAAATCTTATAAACACAATTTGTCCAGTTGCGGGAATCCCCATCCAGTCTTTCTTAAAGGTTCCAACAAGATGCCCATGGCCTGTCACCCAGTCACCACCCTTAGCATTACCAGAAAAAAGCAATTCAGTACGGCGATAAAGATCGGGCATGGCATATAGCAAAGGTTTATACAATGCCTCATACAAGCCAGCAAAACCATTGACAAAATTTATTGGTGCAGTGACATGAATGGCTGCATTCTCACTATGGAATTCCTTACAGGCGCTAAATAGCCCTCCACTTGCGTTGATACGAAATGTGTCACAATACTTCTTGTATGCCGCCTTATTGGCTTGGCGTGGATCGATCATAATAATCCAAATTGATATATAGTTTAAATTGCAAATTATACAAATTTTATTATCACTTAATTAGAAAAGTCCAAATTTCGTTTGATGTGTGAGGGAGGGTGTATATATCTATCTCCGATGTCGAGAGGGGCTCCCCCCGTACCTTCAAAGTCAGTATATATATGCGAAGGATAGTAGATTTTTCTACTGATTTGGAATATATAGAATATTTTCCTAGTTAAATCAATGACTTATACAGGATTACTTATTTATTAGTTATTATCTAAATAATTCTAGTGTAACCCCAGTGTAGCCCTGAGCGTCATTTTGATTTAAGTGAAATGGCTTAAAGCCTTATGGGATATGGTGGTTATGGGTGGACTTGAACCACCGACCCCAGCATTATGAAAATGTATCTTGTAGTTTCCATTACTTTCCACTATAATCCATTGTATGTCAATTAAATCCTTATTTTAAAGGATTATGTGGAAAATACAATCCATTCTATACAACGCTACAACTATACAAATAATCTAATAACGTAATCCCAGCGTAATCCCATATTATTAAAAGATCTAATGAAAGATAAGAATACAATCAACTTCACCAAGACGACTATTAACAACCTCCCTATTCCCATAGGAGGTTCAAGGCCCTACTATCACGATTCAGCAACCCCTGGATTAAGCTTAAGAGTTACAAGCAACGCTGTTAAGTCTTTTGTTGTCCAAAGACGAATAAACAAAAAGCCAAAAATTATTACGCTGGGAAGATACCCAGAAATGTCTATCCAAGTTGCTAGAAAATTAGCAATTAAAACACTTGGAATCATCAGCGAAGGCATTAACCCTAATGAACAAGATGAAGAGAGTGCGCTCAAGAAAATCACTCTCGGCCAAGTATTCTCAGACTACATCAGAAGTCGTGGCACGAACTTACAGAACAACACGAAAAAGGGCTACGAAGGTGCTTTTAATATCTACCTAATCGACTGGAAAGATACGCCCATTAAAGATATTACTCGCAATATGATTGAGAAGCGACACCGTGCTATTACTGAACTATCTCCCACAAGAGCTAATACTGTAATGCGTCATTTACGAGCTTATTTTAACTATGCGATGGGTGAATATATAGACAGTAATGACATGCCCATTGTATTACACAACCCAACCAAAGTATTGAGCCATGTAAAGGCTTGGAATCGAGAAAAAAGAAAGCAAACTGTAATTAAAACTTATGACCTTAAAGCTTGGTTCAAAGCAGTTATGGATCTACCTCAGCACCAACTAAACACTAAGCAGCCAAACACAGCCGAAATTTGCCGAGACTTATTCTTATTTATTCTTTTTACAGGATTACGTAGGCGAGAAGCAACGAACCTAATGTGGTCAAATATAGACTTCAAAGACCACTCACTTACTATCGAGGACACCAAAAACCACGAGACACACTCATTGCCTTTAACACCATTTTTGTTAGAAGTGTTGGAGCGTCGCAAGTCAGACAGTCTGTATATATTTCAAGGAACAACGCACGACAAGCCACTTAACGACCCGAAAAAACAACTCGATAAAGTTAGAAAAATTAGTGGTGTATATTTCAATCTACATGACCTGCGTAGAACATTTATTACAATTGCTGAAAGCCTTGACATTAACACCTACGCCCTCAAGCAACTACTGAACCATAAAGATCAACGAGATGTGACTGGCGGCTATATCATTACAGATATGGAACGACTGCGTGAACCCATGAATAAGATTACTGACTTCATATTGGAGCAAGTGAGATGACAGAATTTGAATTTATAAATCCACCAGCCACCTTAACAAAAATTAAAGATGCTATTGCATCAATCGCAGCTCTTGGAGACTTAAGAAGCAAGGCTCTACCCGAGTGGGAATTAATGTCGCAAAATTTGTCAGAAAGCATGTCAAACCCCAACAACATTACCTTGGCAAATGTCCACACATTTAAGATAATAAAGAAAAAGCAATGTCTATTTATCTTGCTAGACTTGCCAACTCAGTTTATAAATGAAAATCCTAGCTTTATCTCCGACATTGAGAAGGATATACATAACCCCATATACAAAATTATTCGGAATTCACCAGAGTTCTCATTATTAAATCAAAGCGGTCTAGAGTTTTCTGGGTTGAATACGTCTCTTTTTGATGAATGGGAATACGATATTCAAACATCTGCATTTATTGAATGGTTAGAGTTTTCTGAGTTGATTGAACCGCAACAAGGGGATACTACATTTGAGAAATATAACAGCTACAAAAGATGGGCAACAATTCATAATACTATTGCCACGTTAGTCGCTTTAAAACTCTACGATGGCAAATTAAAAAGTACTAGCTCCATATTAAAAGATAAGAATTTCTATCAGCAATTGTCTAAAGAACTTGTTCCTATTGAGCGCGAAGGAGCAGAAAAGCCAAAGGCAAAAACTCTGCAAAATTATGTCTCTGATTACAATAACCCACCAAAAAAATAGCCAATTTTTCTATCCCTGACAGTAGTTAGGGATAGTTTAAATGTGCATCACTAAAGCAACTATCACATAAATACTCATAATTCATCCTTGTCAATAGCGAGGGATAGGCTTGTATTGGATATTTATTAACAATGTTCAACAATGACATGAACAGGTATTTAATTATTTATATAGGAGTTAGATTATGGCTGATAGGCTATCAAAAATAAAACAACCGAGCAACGGACTACTCGATACAAAACAAGCAAGTGATTTTCTTGGCGTTAATGATAAATCATTAGCTAATAGTCGATACACGGGTACTGGAATACAGATTCCATACATAAAAATGGGAAAAATTGTACGTTACCGTCAATCTGATTTAGAGGCTTATATCGAAAACAACACATTCACTCACACCGGCGAAGCCAGAGGGTTGTTAGATACTGCAGCTTCTTCAGAACAAAATACACTCAACCAAACCGAAGAAATCAAGGGGTTGTTAGATGTCAAAAAATAATACAAAAGATCAACCCTCTTCTGTGCAAGAGGTTAGCAACAAAAGTCCTGATAAGCTCAAAATAAAAACTACAGATGATAATGATAAGTGTGACATTGAGGATAAACAAAAACAAGATGTCATCTTAATTGGCATTGCAACAAAGCAGTGCAAGTTTTTCCATGACAGCCATGGGGAGGCCTTTGCAAAAATATCGCTCAACAACCACATGGAAATATGGAATCTTACATCGATGGGTTTTCGGGACTGGATTTCGCAACAGTTGTGGTCTCAGCATCGAGAGGGTCTATCTAATGCAAGCTTTGATTCTGCCTTAACCACACTTCGAGGGATTGCGACCTTTGACTCGCCAACAGAAGAAGTATATTTAAGGGTTGCACAAATGAATAATGAGCTATACATCGACCTGTGCAATGAAGACTGGCAAGTAATAAAAGTTGATTCATCAGAATGGTCCATCATCAATAAATCACCAGTCTCATTTATTAGATCAAAAAATATGCGCGCCCTAAAGATTCCGAAAACTCAGGGAGATATCAACCTTCTCAAAAAACACATCAACATCAAAGAGAAAGATTTTGTTCTGGTTGTTGGCTGGTTATTGATGAGTATGCAGGCCGGTACTGGGGCTTACCCCATGCTTGTATTAACAGGGTCAGCAGGATGCGGTAAAACAACGATTTCTCGCATGCTTAGAGAGCTAGTAGACCCAAACGAGGCAACCTTGTTATCCAAACCAAAAACAGACGATTTAAGAGTGATAGGTGCCAATAACCATGTTCTTGCTTTTGATAATTTGTCGGGTATCAGCGCGAATCAGAGCGATGCTCTGTGCAAAATATCTACAGGCGATAATCAGACAGTAAGAAAGCTCTACACCACTAATGAAGAATTCACGATTTCCCTAAAAAAACCTATTCTTCTCAATGGAATAGATGAAATTGCAAAACGAAGTGATATGGCTAGTCGAAGTATTAAAATTGACTTGTCTAAAGTTCAACTCTACAGGTCCGAAACTTCAATTTGGAATGCTTTTATGATTGACGTTCCATCGATCCTGGGCGCACTACTTGATGGCTTGAGTGTTGCACTAAATCAGTATAAAAATACACGAATTAATAATCTACCCAGAATGGGTGATTTTAGCAAATGGGTAACAGCTGCTAGGCAAGCATATGGATGGAAGGAGGATGAGTTTATGTTAGCTTACACAGAGAACTTGGAACAATCCCACTTGGACTCTATAGAGTCTTCTGAGTTTGCATCTGCACTTGTTTTAATGTTTGATGGCCAATCTGAGTTTAAGGGTAGCCCAATCGAGCTGCTTACTCAATTGGAGCTACTTACCATTAATGGCAACATTAATAACGTAAGAACAGCAAAAGGTGTTACGGAGCAATTATCTCGCTATGATAATGCTCTGAACAAACTTGGAATATTTATTAAAAAATATAGAGACCGAACCAATAAGACAGCTTTGATAATTACCAAACATGAATCAACTTACAATCGAGTGGTGAAGACAAACGCTCAAAGTAACGAGGAATGGATAGAAGACTATGATTTGAGTTAAATACTTTTTGATAAACACGTCATTCATGTTATGCACTTTGCATGACTTGAATGACTTAAAAAGTCAATCTATTACTGTTTTTTTAGCCAGTCTAGAAACACTTTGGCAGAAACTGACAATTCGTCTTTGGGAAATACCACATAGTAGCCAGCATTCTCAAGCTTAATGTCTGAAAGTGGATATAATAGTCCTGCATCTATTTCCGGTGATATTAAATCATCCCAAAGTGCAATTCCTTGTCCATCTATTACTGCTTGGACTCGACTATTGGAATCAAGCATAGTTAAGTTTGGAAAACTTTGCACATAGTCCATTCCTGCAGCCTGGTACCAAGCCTTCCAAGCATCATTACCGGAACTATCACCTAATAATGGAAATTTTTGGATAGCCTCAGCGATTCCTACTTCTTTTGCATGTTGTGCAATAGAATAGTTAGCAGTAGGGAATGCTGGAGCGGGCAACAACAACTCACTAGAATAGTTTTGCCACTCTTTTGTTCCCCATAAAATTGCCATATCCACACCGGCGGAGTCCAGCATATCTATTGAGTTGAGTGGTACCATTCTTAAACTAATACCAGCATTAGATTCGAAGAATTGAGTTAGTCTGGGTGATAACCAATGAGAAGAAAAGTAGGTCAGCACGCCAACACTAACCGAATCAGTAGCAAAACTTCTAAGCGCATTAATTTCCTGATCGATCTGATTTAAGGCTGTTTGCGAAACATGCCATAAGCGACGTCCAGCCTCTGTTAATACTAATTTTGACTTAGTTCTCTCAAACAAATAAAAGCCAAGCTCAGTCTCAAGTTTATTGATCTGATAACTAATCGCTCCTTTGGATTGATTTAAGGCTTCAGCTGCCTTGGTAATCGAAAGATTTGTGGCAACAACGTCAAAGGATTTAAGAATATCATAGGAACGAAATCGCATAATTTAATGTTTAAATTTTTTAAACACTATGTTTAAATAATTAGGTTTGTATATATACGAATTCATTATATATAATTCAACGTTTTATATATCACTAAAATTTTATAAGATTAAAATTTTAAGTTTAATAATTCTAAACAACAGTTATAGGGGAATTTTTAAATGACTACTAATCAAAACATTGGGCAATTTCGTTTCGCTGCTAAAGCAATTCGTAATCAAGGTGCCCGCCCACGTGAATTGGCCCGCACCATGCCACCTCACCCACTTAGCTATATGGAATTACCTTATGATCCTGAGTACACACTTTATAACTCAAGACTCACTCCAGAAAAACTGGATACTGCCACAGATGATGAAATGTATTGGGCAGTTCGAACCAATGTGATCTTCCGACACACAGGCGAATTACCGATTGAAATCAGTGGTCCTGACGCAGAAACGCTCCTAAACAAAGTCTTTACGCGTAGTGTCTCAAAAGTCAAACCTGGGCGATGCTCATATCAATTTGCATGCTATCATGATGGCGGCATGATCACGGATGGAGTGTTACTAAGGTTAGCACAAGACCGCTTTTGGATGGCGCAAGCAGATGGCGATTTGTTTAGCTGGTATAAAGCACATGCTGAAGCACTAGATGTTTCAATCCATGATCCAAATGTTTGGGTAAGCCAGATCCAAGGGCCAAAATCATTGAAACTCCTAGCAGCAGTTCTTGATGGATCAATGCCTGATCCTTTCCGATATTTTGATTGCGCAGAAGTAAGCATCGCGGGTCAGAAATGCTGGATTAGTCGCTCAGGTTTCACGAACGAACTTGGTTGGGAGGTGTATCTTCTTCCAGAGACCGATATAGCCGCGATAGGAGATAAAATCATGTCAGTAGGCGCTGAATTTAATATTCTTTTAACAGGTACACCTGTCTTTCGTGCACGTCGGATAGAAGCCGGCCTCTTGAATGCAGGCTCAGATTTTGGAGCAGATACGACACCTTTTGAAGCTGGACTTGGAAATTTTATTGATTTTGATGATCGTGATTTTATCGGACGCAAAGCATTGGAAAATGCTGATAAATCATCCCGCACATGGGGGATGCGTGTGGCCGGTGGTGTTTCTCAGTTAGGTCGAGTAATTTGGATGGGTGAAACTGTCGTAGGGCGTGTTTGTTCATCGGGTTACTCCCCTTATCAAGGTTGTGGGGTGTGTATTGTTCGGATGGATAATCTATCCATTGGCCCAGGCAAAAAGGTACATGTGCTCTGCACAGATGGATCTACCCAAGAGGGTGAACTCTGTTCATTACCAATGTATGACGAAGAGCGTCTTATACCAAGAGGAAAGCTTGTTGATATTCCAAATCACTCAATTGCGTCTGAGTAGCCATGTATAAAATTCAACTCGAATATGTATAAAACAAAACTTACAGAATCTTATTTCCCTGCTCTTCAAGACAAAGCTATAAAAAATTGCACTATAGGAGCAGCTCTGAAAGATATAGCTTTAAGTTATGGTGATACTGAAGCTTTGGTGGAAGTAAAGCATGATGGCAATCTAGGTCGTCGCTGGAATTATAAAAATTTATACAAAGAAAGTTTGAAACTAGCTTTTGCTTTATCAAGTCGATTTAAAAAAGGGGAACACGTAGTAATTTGGTCACCAAATTGCCCTGAATGGGTATTAATTGAGTATGCAGCAGCATTCTCTGGAATTGTTCTTGTTACGGCTAATCCAGCACTTCAGGAAAAAGAACTTCGTTATATTCTTGAAAACTCCCATGCGGTTGCGTTATTTCTTGTACCTGAATTTCGAGGCAATCCAATGATAGATATTGGTGAGAAAGCTGTTGAAGATAACAAAGCCATCCGAGAAACTATTAATATATTAGATCATGATGCATTGTTTAATAACCCAATTAAAAATACAAAATTGCCAAATGTAAGCCCCGATGATGCTGCACAAATTCAATACACTTCAGGAACAACTGGATTTCCCAAAGGGGCAATGCTTTCTCATCTTGGTCTCATTAATAATGCTTATTTTTATTCTAACCGATGTAGTGTCACAAAAGGTTCAACTTGGATAAACATCATGCCAATGTTTCACACCAGTGGGTGCGGCATGGTTACTTTAGGGTGTCTAAATTCTATTTGTAGAATGGTTTTAATTTCTCATTTTGATGCAAATACAATACTTAATCTTATAGCAAGCTTTAAAGCTGATGTAATTCTTGGTGTTCCTACTATGATACGTTCATTATTGGAAGTACAAGAGAATATTCCTCGAAATACTGACAATCTCAAAGTAGTTAGTTGTGGTGGTTCTAACGTAGATTCAGATATGGTGTTGCGCGTACAGAAGGCTTTTGGATGTAAATTTTCTACCCTCTATGGACAGACAGAGTATTGTCCTGTTATTACTCAACATCATTTGACAGATACAATTGAAGATATTTGCAAGACCATTGGTCAACCGATTAATCAAACTGATGTTTCAATTCAATCTATTGAAAAAAAGATTATATTACCAATTGGCAGTGTTGGAGAGATATGTGCTCGTGGCCCTTCTAAAATGTTACGATATTATAATAACCGAGAAGCCACTCATCAAACAGTAGATGAAGATGGCTGGCTACACACTGGTGATTTAGGAAAGATGGATGAAAGGGGCTACATCAAAATTACTGGGCGATTAAAAGAAATGATAATTCGTGGAGGAGAAAACCATTTTCCTGCAGAAATTGAAAATGTATTACGTAAACATAACCAAATTCTAGATATTGCAGTTGTTGGCTTACCAGATAAAAAATATGGTGAGATCATTGCAGCTTTTGTAAAATTTCGTAGCAAACCATTATCGTCAGATGAATTAAAGAAATTTTCACGGCAAGAAATGTCTCCCCAGAAAACCCCTTCTGTTTGGATTGAAATTAAAGACTTTCCACTCACAGGATCTGGAAAAATACAAAAATTTAAATTAATTGAAAATTTTGAAAAAGGTTATTATAAGGAAGTGGTGTAATGAAAAAAATTTTATATAAAAAAGATGGTCGAATAGGCAGAATTACATTAAATCGTCCAGAAAAATTAAATGCAATTGATGACGATATTCCTAATCTATTACAAGATGCAATTATTAAAGCAGAAAATGACCCAGATATTCACGTAATTATCTTATCAGGGAATGGCAAAGCATTCTGTGGGGGTTATGATCTTTCATCTTATGCTGAAAATAAAGAATTCAATAATGTTTATCAGGGAAAAAATTGGGATCCTCTTTCAGACTATAATTTTATGTGGGGAAATACTCAAAAATTTATGTCAATCTGGCGCTGTCCTAAACCTGTACTATGCAAAATACATGGTTTTGCAGTTGGTGGCGGCTCTGATATAGCTCTTTGCTCTGATATGATTTTTATGGCTGAAAACGCTCGTATTGGCTATATGTCAACTCGTGTATGGGGATGTCCTACTACTGCAATGTGGGTTTATAGAGTTGGGGCTGAACGTGCGAAAAGAATACTTTTTACTGGAGACCAAATTACTGGCAATGAGGCTGCTGCAATGGGTCTCGTACTAAAATCTGTTCCTGAAAATAGACTTAATGATGAAATTGAAATGATGGCAAATCGACTGACATCTGTTCCAATAAATCAGTTAGCAATGCAAAAAATGGTAATTAATCAAGCAGTAGAAGCCTCTGGACTTTTGGACACCCAAAAACTTGCAACACTTCTTGATGGTATTTCTAGGCATACACCAGAAGGACATAACTTTAAGAAAAGAGTTGAAGAGAAAGGCTGGAAGCAGGCTGTTGATGAAAGAGACAAAGGCACTTTTGATTGGACTAATAACAGTTCGTTTACAGACAGATGATAACACTTCATTTTGCTTAAAGATGTGCCTTATGGTAAGGGAGCGTAGTAGTGCATAGAAATAACTTGCTTAAGGAGCTAATCAAGCCTCTCAGGTTAAGTATGTACAATTTCTCTGAAAAGAGAGTTAAAAAAAATCTAAGTGCTTTATTTCAAGCAGTCTGGCAACGGTCGTGAAGGTGGTGCTTGGGGACTGGAGGAGTTTCTTGAAGTCAAAGCTGTCAGCGATTGGAGGTAAGGGTGTATATATCTATCTACGATGTCGAAGTTAACCTGGGAACAGTTAAGTACTTGTGCCTGTTCCAGCTACTAACTCAATTACAGTTGGCGCGGTATCCTTAGGTGGACTAACCCATAACTCTTGTAACTTGAGACGAGGATAGGTGTACTTAGCTATTTCTTTGTAACAGTTAATCCTTTGGTCAAGACAAACTCTAAGAGCAACGAAGACTGGTTAAAGGAATATGATTTAAGTTAAATACTTTTTGATAAACAAGTCATGCATGTTATGCACTTTGCATGACTTGCATGACTTAAAAAGCTAAAAGTTATCAATAAATTATTATTACCCTAGGTGGAGGCAAATATTACTTACTTAGTAAAGAGTAGTTTCTTCATACTAGAATTATAAGTCAACTTAAACTAAAGTCCAAATTTCGTTTCATCTGTGAGGGAGGGTGTATATATCTATCTACGAGGTCGAGAGTGGCTTCCTGGAGCCTCTAGTTTAATCTTCCACTATTTTATTAACACGAGCGAGTACGTCATTTAAGTGTGTTTTATGAATAGAAGCCAATAGGCGAATGTCACCGAGCTCAAGAACTTGTCTGCTCATTCTTACTTCTTCCATTAGTTTAATGGCTTCTTCACTGAAGTCCAGATCATCAAGAAGCAGAAACCAGAACCTAGCGGATTGAAAAAACAAGTTGTCATTGATTTTTCTTACAGTTTCATTCCTTGGGAGATTGTGCAAAAAACTGTTATACCAAATGTTGACAATTGCGAATTGACGCTTACTTGGTTTTTCAACAAGGTCAACACATGCTGTCTCAATTTTCCGCATCATTTTTAAGTCATCATCTGATACAAAAATTGGATGGAGATCACCTATCGCGTCTGCCAGACGCATACGGATTAGGTATATTTCACGAACTTTTTCAAGTTTGATGGTGGTAACGAGAGTTCCAAGTCCATGTTTGCTTTCGATGAGTCCGTCATGTTCCAATCGTTGAAGTACATCTCGCATTGGTGTCCGGCTTATTGAAAACTCCAATGCAAGTTTACGTTCGTTCAATCGATATCCCGGAGCATAATCCAGCAAGCAAATCCTCTCCCGAATCTCCCGATAAATTTCTTTCTTAGTTAATCGAGATGAGTCGATATTTGCCTTAATCAAAAAACTACTCCCTTCCACATACTATTTCACAAAACCTATCGTAATCAATATTACCACCTGAAATCACAATTGCAATTGAATTACCCTCAAATTCCATTCTGTTGCACAGAGCAGCTGCAAAAGCAACAGCACCACCAGGTTCTGTCACAATTTTGAATTCTTCAAACAACAGTAACATCGCATGTTTTACTTCTAATTCTGTTAAGGCATACCCACCAGACAGTAAAGATTTATTTACATCAAAAGTCAGTATACCAGGCATTTGGGTTACGATAGAATCACAAATTGAAGTGAAACCCGGTTCGTTCTCAACCCGCTCACCGCATTCTAGTGAGCGTTTTGTATCATCAAAGTTTTCGGGTTCAGCTGAATAAATTTTTGTAGCTGGAGAAAGCTTAGAAAATGCGGTTGAAATACCCGCGATTAACCCTCCTCCGCCAGCTGGGCAAATAAGATGTTCGGCTACTACGTCGATCTCGTCCAGCTGATGGGCTAATTCTAACCCGACAGTACCTTGACCAGCCATGATTTCATGATCATCATAAGGAGGTACCAATATTGCACCACTTTCTTCCATTGTTATTCTGGCGAGCTCTTCACGGCTTTCGGTATAACGATCATAGAGTATGACCTCAGCCCCATACTCTCTTGTATTTCTTTGTTTTATTAAAGGTGCATCTTCTGGCATAATGACTGTCGCACGAACACCCAAGGCCTTAGCTGCAGCTGCCACACCCTGCGCATGATTTCCTGACGAAAAGGCAACAACCCCAGCAGCTCGTTCTGCATCAGTCAAAGATGCAATCTTGTTATAGGCACCGCGTAGCTTAAAAGAACCTGTTTTTTGAAGACATTCAGGCTTAAGAAGAACACGCGCTTGCATCTTCTCGTTGACACGATGGGATTCTAGTAAAGAGGTCGGTGCAACAACCTTATCCAGGCGACCAGCAGCAGTTTTAATCATATCAAAAGAAAATACCATTAAGTTCCCACTTTGAGTGTAGCTGACATGTTGCGCAGTAAGGCAATAACGCTCTGAGGAGCGATCTTTCCGGTTGAGGGATTTTCATCGGATGGACGGTTCTGAATTGACATAGTGAAATCGGAACTATCTGAAACAACATGAACCGTGTGCATATTGCGCTTTAATGTTGGATCAGCCCATATCTCCATTTGCGTCCGGTCTGCCCCCAATCCAGCAAGACTGAGTGCCGCTGCCACGTTCACATTTGCTGGAAACTCTTTTGCAATAGTCGAAACACTCCCTGAAAGGATGAGTTTTGGCTCATCTATAGTAGCTGGATCAATCCCTTTTTTTATAAAATAGGGGGAATTAATTAATCCAGCGATAGGTTTTCGGGTTTCAATCTTAACGGATTGCAACTCTCCCACCATAACTGCCTTCAGGGCATCAAGTCCTAACATAGCCCCTGAAGGTACAATAATCTGACCACCATATTCTTCAGCTAAATCGATTAGGTCATCATATTTCAAAAGCTGACTGGCAGAAAGGGCAATAAGAATTTTTCCAGCCTTTAAGACTGGGATGGCTATTTTTTTGAATAATTGTGGTGGCAGACATTCAATAATGATGTCACAGTTTTGGGCAAGTTCGGCAAATCCATAATGTTTTATGGGTAAAGATAACATATCATTAAATTGCGCTGCTCGATCTTTGGAACGAGCCGAAAAGCCTGCTAGCTGAAACCCAGGAATCTCCTGACGATCTAAAGAAAGAGCCACATTCAACCCAATTGCACCTATCCCCGCTATTCCTATTTTCATTTAAATATCATAATATTGTTAAACTGCCGATTTGATAGCGCTCAAGAATTGCTTTGTCCTTTCATGCTGTGGATTGCCAAATAAATCAGAAGGTATGCCCTGCTCTTCGATTTTGCCATCGAAAAAAAAGCAGACCCGATCAGAAATATCCTTGGCAAATCCCATCTGATGAGTGACCATCATCATGGTCAGATTGTATTCGGCTACGAGTTTCTTAATCACACTGGTCACCTCACCAATTACTTCAGGGTCTAATGCCGAGGTCACCTCATCGAACAACATAACCTTAGGTCTCATTGCTAAAGCACGTGCGATTGCAACACGCTGCTGCTGACCACCCGATAAGCGTGAGGGGTGCTGGTCTTTCTTATCGATTACTCCGACCATTTCTAGTAGTTCTTCAGAGCGATTCTTCGCATCATTTTTGGACATGCCAAGAACCTGAACGAGACCCTCCATACAGTTCTGCAAGGCAGTCATATGTGGGAACAAATTAAAGTGCTGGAAGCACATTCCAATCTGTGTTCGAGCATTAAGGAGATACTTATCAGTTGCAGGTATCAGTAAACCATCCTTCTCCATATGAGTTATCGGCTTGCCGTCCAAATAAATCACGCCCTTGTCAATCTTTTCTAGCATCAACATGCGCAGAACAGTTGTTTTTCCCGAACCCGATGGACCAATGATTGAAACCATCTCGCCTTTATCAATATTCAGGTTCAAATTTTCCAGAACTGTTAATGAATCATAACCTTTGGAAACGTTCATGAAGGAAACCATTGGGATATTAGGTCCTTTTAGTTCAAGGGGATATTGTGATAAGTCTTCCATCATTTCATTCCTAGTTTTTTATGGAGCCAGCCTTCAAAAACACGGATGAATCCAGCAGCTGGTATTGATATTAAAAGAAAGATTACCCCAACCATTGTCAATGGCTCAAGGAATCGATAGTTTTCAGATCCAATTGCATTTGCAGTATGCATTAGTTCAGCAACGCCAATAACAGAGAGCATTGGGGTATCTTTGAAAATACCAACTAAATAATTTCCCATGCCGGCCAGTGCAGAAGGAAGTGCCTGGGGAATGATAATCCGAAAATAAGTATCATGAGTTTTCATACTAAGCGCAGAGCAAGCCTCCCATTGGCCCTTTGGAACACTATCCAGAGCACCACGATAGACTTCAGATAAATAGGCTGCATAGTGCAGCCCAATAGCGACCATTCCAGCAGTCCAGGGAGACATCTTAATGCCAAATTGTGGCCCCACGTAAAAGATAAAAAAGATTTGTAAAATCAGCGGTGTTGAACGGATAAACTCAACAAACTCACGAACTATCATATTTAAGATATTGAATGTTGTTCGCTGCGCAAGGGTTAGTATTAAACCTAGTACAAGCGCAATCACATAGCCCACTCCTGCTGCGATAAGGGTATTGACTGTCGCCGACAGAAGACGTGGGAGCACTTCCCAAAAAAAATCCCATTTCCAATCAAACATGGCTTAACCCCTTCCCATTTTTCGCATGGTGATGAACTCCAGCCAGCGTATGACAGGCGTAATGATAAACCGAGCAATAATGTAATAGATTATAAGTGCCGTTCCAAATGCCTGCGCAGACATATAAGTAATACTGTTCACCTGCCTTGCTTCAAACATCAAATCGGCAACTGAAATGAGTGATACAAGAGCTGTGGCCTTGAAAAGTTCGATCATCAGATTACCCCATGCAGGCAAAATATTGGCTAGCGCCTGCGGAAGAATGATACGCCACATGCGTTTGATCGGAGAAAGTGATAGTGAGTAAGCAGCTTCCCATTGCTCCTTGGGAACAGATTGAATCGCACCACGAACAAGTTCGGCGCCATATGCGCCTAAACACAAGCTGAGAGTAATAATTCCTGCGGTAAATTTCTCCAATGTTATTCCTAAGAGTGGAAGAACAAAGAAGATCCAATAGAGTTGGACCAGCAATGATGTCCCACGGAATAATTCAATGTAGGTAACAGACACTCCTTTGACAAAAAGGTTATTAGAGAGCTTCATAAATCCTGCAACCAGGGCAAGAGCAATTGTCAGAAATACTGCAAAAATGAACTGTAGAAGTGTGACCAATGTACCTTCCAAAAACCGTGGGCCGTACTCAGATAAGAATTGCCAATAAGACATTATTATTTCTAGCTAAAAGTTCAATTATATTACTTTGCAGGCAACGCCTCAAAGCAATTAAAAAAGAGAGTGGCCCCATAATAGGGGCCACCAATGAAACGGTTTAACGGTTAGCGCAGATCCAAGAAGTCGTTACATCACCAGGGAGTTGTGAAGAAGTGTACTCATATTCACCAACTGCTGTTAACATCTCATCACTTCCTAGATACTCAGCCTGTGCATCGTTAAAGGCTGCTAGAAAATCTTTATCATCCGGACTGAATGCTATACCAACCCAGTTCTTAGTCCATAGAGGCATTAAAGAAGGGTCAGTAACTTCAATTTCACCATCAGTTGTTGCTGCAAGGTCTCTACCCGTAAAGAATGTAACTGCTCCAGCATCAGCTCTGCCTGATCTCACGGCAGCAAGTATTTCAGTTGGACCAGGTAGTGCCATGATGTTCTCATCTGGTACACCTTCTTTTTTTGCTGATTCGATAGAAACATAACCAGCACCAGTTGCCATAACACTTCCTGAGTCACGAATAGTAGCAAAATCTACTAGGCCTTTAGGATTTCCTTTTGGAACAATAAAAGCATCGCCAAACGAACCCATTGGTTCCGCAAAATCAACGTTTGCACATCGGCTGCTCAGAATATACATACCCCCAGTAATGATGTCAAAGCGTTTTGCCTTGAGGCCTGGAATTAGTCCGCCCCAATCCGTGACAACAGGTTCAATATTATCGTACCCCATAGCCTTCAGAACTCCAAGAGCATGAACATTGGCAAACCCAACAGGCTTGTTTCCTTCGCCTGGATATGCCCACGGTATTTCGTTGGCAAAGCCAATACGAATCGTTTTACCTGACTCAATACGATCCATCAATGGACCATTAGCAACTGCAGCACTCGCCGCAAAAATTGCAACAACCATTGCAATTACTGTTTTAAACTTTAGTGATATTTTCATATTAGTCTCCATAGTAGTTAAAGTTAATTGGTATACCTTTATACATATAATTAAATTTAATGTCAAGTTGTTTATTTAATTTAATTTTATTTGTATTTATAGTTAATTGTTTCATATTTCTATATATCTTAGTATATAAACTGAATTGTAAAAATAATATATCTTTAAATTTTTAAAAAATTATTATTGACTATAAAAAAAATTTATTGTAAAAAGGTATACCTATAATTAAAATATTGTTACATTAAGGAGAAGTAAATGAGCAATACAATTCCATTTCCACAAGAAGAACTAGAACGCCGATTGTCAAAAGTATCAGGTATTCTTGATGCCAATAATCTTGATGGAATTATAATTTCAGTTCCAGAAAACATTTATTACCTTACTGGTTTGGATCACTGGGGATTTTTTGCTGCCCATGTCCTCATTATGAGCCGCGATGGCGAAATGGGTCTTGCTTGTCGCGCAATGGAAAAAATTACCTTTGATAATCAGGTAGAAAACGCCAAATTCTATGGTCATGCAGATCACGAGGAACTATCTGACTATGTTCATCAGGCTATGAAGGATCTAGGTCTTGTTGGTGGACGCATAGGTATTGAAAAACGTAGTCTATTTCTAACCCCACGACATGCAGAACGCATTCAGGATGGTCTAGCAGGAGAATGGATTGATGCCTCTGGGTTGATCGATAAACTTCGTCAGATTAAATCACCGCTTGAAATGGAATACACACGCAAAGCTGCTAAATCCGCTGATCGAGGCATGATTGCCTGTATTGAAAAAATCCGCGACGGTGCAACTGATTACGAAATTGCAGCTGAGTATATGCGAGTTTCAACCCTAGAGGGTAGTGAGCCAACGGGCTTTGGACCTTTCATACGCCCAACCACACGCTTGGGTGAAGAGCATACCACCTGGCGTGGCGAAACTTTCCGAAATGGCGATGCAGTTTTTCTGGAAAATGCAGGATCATATCGTAAATATAATGCTCCAATGGGTCGGCTTGTTTATGTTGGAAGTGCTCCTGATGGCGTGGAAAAATCTGTTGAAGTAGCGATTCGAGGTATGAAAGCGATTTGTGGCGCCCTCAAACCTGGTTGTAAGGCTGGTGATGCTTACAGGGCATGGCGTGAAGTTGCGGCTAGTTCAGGATTGCATGATTATCATCGCCACCATTGTGGATACATGGTTGGGATTGGTTTTCCGCCAAGTTGGACTGGAGGATCGATGGTCACCAGCCTCTTTCCTAATTCTCAACAAATACTAGAAGTTGGCATGGTCTTCCACGCGCACTCATGGTTTACCAATACTGATCTAGTTGATTATTTCATCTCTAACACCGTGCTGATAACTGAAAACGGTGGTGAAGTTCTAACTGCATCAACTCCTGAAAACCTTATCATAAAGTGATTTACTGTTATGTTATTTAAAAAAACTACCAATACCCAATGATTAGTGGCATTTGAAAAAGATGGAGAAGAAACACAGAATGAAGAATATCTACACTTTTGGAAGGAAAATGGCTAAACGCAACTATACCGTTAGAGATTTGCAGGATCTGAAACAATCTAATGAACCCGCACTAACAAATTGCAACCCTGGTAATCTTTCAGAGATACAGGCATGTGTCGAGGCAGGTATAGATACACTTACAATCCGTGATGATCAGATTGAAATGGCGCGTGAAATTGCACCGCATCATTTTGTAATCAGTGGGATAAACCGTTGGGGAGAATTCATTACAAAGGATGACTTTCTGCGTCACGCTATCGACTGCATGGAGCGAGGTGCTGATGCATATTACTGTAGTAGATCATATGAGGTAATCGAAACTCTTGCCCGTGAGGGTATTCCTGTTCAGGCGCATCTTGGCCTAGTTCCGTCCCTAAGTCATTGGGTTGGTGGTCTGCGTGCATTGGGCCGAACAGCTGATGAAGCAATGAAAATTTTTGAGGACTTCCGTCGATGCGAAGACGCAGGCGCTTTTGCCTGTGAAATAGAGTGCGTAGCTGAAGAAACATTGCGCGCCCTCAACAAGCTAACTTCTATAGTAACGGTTTCCCTTGGTTCAGGAAAGGCTGGGGACATTGTCTCCCTTTTCATGGCAGATATCTGTGGCGAAGCTGATATTAAGCCAAAGCATGCACATGCTTTTGGCAACCTCATGCCAATCCATAAGAAACTCTTTGATGAACGCTTGAAAGCCCTCCACAATTTTCAGAATGCGGTTCGCACTGGCGCATTCCCTTTTAAAGAACAGACGATCAACATGAGAGAAGGTGAGGAAGAAAAACTTTCAGAAGCATTGGCCAAGATTGGACACTAACGACATCTAAAATAAAAATAATATGTTATCTAATGCACAAATCAAATCATATAAAGAGGATGGGGTTATCGTTTTGCGCGATGTATTCTCAGAGGAATGGTTGGAACTTGTTCACAAATCAATCAACTTTGGCCGTTCCAATCCGGGACCTATGTATCTGGATTATTCCAAGGACACCAAACCTGGAAGCTACTGCGCCGATATGTGGATCTGGCGTGAGAATGAATATATGAAGGAGTTCATGTTTAATTCACCAGCAGCAAAAATAGCTGGAGAAGCAATGCAGGTGGACTCGATTTCGCTAATCACTGATAACTGGTTGGTCCGGGAGGCTGGCGCAGTCAATCGAGCACCTTGGCATCAAGACAATCCATATTTTGATGTTAGTGGCAAATGGTGTATTCTTTGGATGGGCTTGGAACCAGTTAGCAAGGGAGGTGGTGTTGTATTCTTAAAGGGCTCACACAAATGGGATCGAAAATTTATGCCTCTTAGTTTTACAGGAAGTGGACAGAAAGCAGAAACAAAAAAAGGTTATGAGCCTACTCCAGATTTTAGTGCTGAATTGGAAAAATATGAAGTTCTTGAATTCGAATTAGCTCCAGGGGACTGCTTAATTTTTGATTCTCATACTGTGCATGGTGCACCCAATCCAGTCCCACCATCTGAAACGGTTAACCGTCTGACTATGCGCTTTGCAAAGGGTGATGCACTATTTGAAAAACGTGGTAGCTGGACAGATGAACAAACGGACTATTGGGAGGCACATGGCATGCGCGAAGGTAAGCCACTTGTCAAAGGCAGCCTTCTTCCTATAGTCTGGCAACGAAAAGAAACACTATGACTGATTCAACTAAAAAATCATTGCTATTCATTTCCATGTTAGGTGAGAATCAACATTTTAACCCGGATGAATTTGTAAGTCTTTGTTCATCTGGCCAAGAAAAGGACTGGATTCTGGACTGGTTTAGTTTAATGGCAAATAAAATGGGGTTTTCACTATTAAGTGTTGATATTTGTCGCGGAGATTCACTTCCTAAAGTTGATGATATCGATTGTGTCATCCTAGGAGGGACAATGCATGTTGTTACAGAAGACCGTCCTTGGCTGCATGCGTTGTATGCTTGGTTACATCAATATCGTAATGCCAAGAAACCATTACTCGGAATTTGTGGTGGGCATCAACTTGTATCGACACAGCTTGAGAATGGTAAACTCGAAGGTCGCACCTCTGGTACACTTGCCGGAACCTATGAGATTGAGCTCACAGAGATGGGGTGTCAACATCCATTATTCAATGGCCTTTCAAAGAATCCACGTTTTCACTTTGCTAATTATTTGCATGTAGTGCCCTCAAAGACACAAAAGACAAATGCGCTAGCGCGTATTGGTGAAAGTAGCGCCATATGCATCGATCATGGCTTTCACTGGTATACAACACAGTTCCATCCAGAATCTCGTAAGGAAGTCTGGTCCTTCATGTATGAAAAAACTGAGCCAGAACATGTTAAAAACTATTCAGAAGACCATGATGGTATGGTTTTGATTCAGAACTTCATGAAAATTTCATCTCAAGAAAGTTGAGTTAAAAAACTTTTGATCTTTACACCTCTAGAAATTACTATTATTGCCTTGATATTTACCTGGATCGGTTTTGTGAGAACAGGCCTAGGCTTTGGTGGCTCAGTAATAGGACTCCCAATTTTAATGCTAGTTGGTGGATCTCCAATAGACTGGCTGCCAATAATAGGCATACATCTTTTATTCTTCTCAAGCATAACACTTGCTAATGCATTAAAACAAGTTGACTGGAGTTATTTTAAGAAATCGATACCTTGGATTCTCCCAGCAAAAATTTTAGGAGTAATTGGACTTTTAAGCTTACCATCCTCTGTAATGATAATAATCGTTTACTCTATAACAAGTTTTTATGCAATTAGTTGGATTGTAAACATGCAGATTTCACCCAGAAAGGATTGGGTTAATCGTTTGTTATTAATTTTAGGTGGATACATCTCAGGAACCTCTATGAATGGAGGCGCACTTCTTGTAGCCGTTTATACACAAAATATAGAGGCAAAAAAACTAAGAAACACTTTGTTTGTTCTTTGGTTTCTATTGGTATCTATGAAAATGTCAGCTTTTATTGTTGCTGATATTTATATAGATTGGCAGTTTTCTTTATTACTTCTTCCTTTGGCAGGGCTGGGTCACTATATGGGACTTAAGACACATGATAAGATTGTTGTTAATGATGCAAAGTTTAAGCGCTGGATGGGCAGTGGACTACTTTTAGTTTGTGTTGTTGGGGTTTTAAAAATATTTACTCTATAAATTATGAAAAGCTGAGATGAACCTGAGCACAGTTAAGTACTTGTGCCTGTTCCAGCTACTAACTCAATTACAGTTGGCGCTGAATTCTCGGGTGGACTAACCCATAACTCTTGTAGCTTGAGACGAGGATAGGTGTACTTAGCTATCTCTTTGTAACAGTTTATCTTTTGGTCAATGCTTGACTCATCTGATTCAGCTATCTCAATAAGCTTCTGTATAGGGTTTATGCCTAATTGGAGGAGTAAATCATCAGCTCTGATAAGGGTAACCTTATTTGGAGTTCCCTTCTTTCTACCACCTATTTTTGAGTGCCCCTTTTCAAACATAGTGAAATAATAGTAATAATTTAGTTTAATGTGCCATAAAGGCTTTAGTAGCAATAATCTTATTGTACTCTATAATTATGTCAATATGTAATCCCAGTGTAATCCCAATAGGATTTACTATTTATTGAAATTTGCTTAAAGCCTTATGGGATATGGTGGTTATGGGTGGACTTGAACCACCGACCCCAGCATTATGAATGCTGTGCTCTAACCA
>ENA-ORDA01001261-ORDA01001261.1-marine-metagenome-genome-assembly--contig:-NODE-1261-length-22061-cov-7.064138_pt1 | contig 22061 bp, 18 predicted proteins | sample MGYA00237778_ERZ508506 | MGnify/ENA primary metagenome ERZ508506 (study PRJEB26177, sample SAMN06267891) | marine metagenome | isolation source: Monterey Bay, California, USA | place: Pacific... | reverse complement strand
CAAACACCCTTTTTATTGGTTCTGGCTTCTATTAAATTTTTAACCTCTTCAGTTTTTAAACCTAATACGGCTATCATGCTTCCTCCTCCAACAGGAACAGATTCTTGCATAGCTTTTCCTCTTTCATGAAGTAAATATAAAGCATCATTAAAATCTAAAGCATCAGAACAAACCAAGGCGCTGTACTCTCCTAACGAATGTCCAGCAAAAAACTTAAATGGTTGAATTTCGAAATTAAATTCATTTTTTAAAAAAAATAAATTTATTGGTACTAAAATAGATGATTTAACAATTGTTAACTATTATTATTCTTTGGATCTAAATAAATACCTTGTTTCACTAAAATGTTATTGTGGTGATATAATTCAGAGTTCAGCCGAAATTAAATAAATAAAAGAAAAAACAAGTTAACTTGTAAAAAATTTCAGTTAAATGCACAAATAAAAGAAAATTGGATAGATTTAAATATATATTTTATCAGCTAAATCAACAACTTGGAACTAACCATTGTTCTTATTAAAATGTAAGTGTAGTAATACAGATTGGCTATTAGCTATTAGTGTTTGAAGGCGTTTAGAAGGTCTTAGATAGCCTTATAGTAATTATAGTAATTATTGTAAATATGTAGACCTAAACCTTAATCTAGTATTAATTATCAAGCACATAAGCTTATTTATTCACAAAATCAAAATTTAAAACACGTAACTAATCGATACATGATCTTAAAACACGTATATATAATGTGTTCACATTTTGGTAGAAATTTATTACCTAATGAAAACATTCATCATAACAACTGTGATAAGTTAGACAATTCTTTAGACAATCTTTAATTATGTGAAGCGTTTTAACCAAAGGCTTAAAGGCTTTAAGATAAAATAGAATTTTATAAGGGCTTTCCTTATTAAATACGGCTACAGTATTAATAAAAATCTCGAGGGAGGTATGAAATGATCATATCTTATAATATATGTTTGTCGCATAATATATATTATGTAAATTATATATTAATAACTAAGCCATCATAAGCTGGATAAACGCCAGATGGACACAATTTTGTTACTGTATCATGATCTGACTCTGGGCTTAAATGTGTTAAATATGCAATACGTGGTTTTAAATCAGCTATCCACTTAAAGGTAAGATCAAAATGAGCGTGCGCAGTATGAGGCTTAGACCTTAATCCAGTTATAATAATAGTATTTAGATTATATAAACACTCTAAACTCTTTTTTGGAAAAGAAACAACGTCCGTACAATAGGCAAATGTATTGTTTATAATAAAACCAAGTGTGTCTATAACACCATGATGCTGCTTAATTGTGTGAACAGAAATATCATTAATCATTAAATTTTGATAATAATCTATATTTATAAGTTCTAATGGTGGTTCAAAATAAGATTGAGAATTTTTATTTCTATTAAATAGATAATCAAATCTGTTTAATAAAAAAGTAGATGTTTCAGAATTAGTGTATAACTTTATTTTTTCTCTGTTGTAAAAATAAAATGGTCTTAATTCATCTAATCCCGAAATATGATCAGAATGTTGATGAGTAATAAGTACACCATCGATTTTTTTTATATTATGTTCTATTAATTGATTTTTTATGTCAGGTCCAGCATCAACTAATATAGTGGTATTCTCATTTTGAATTAAAATAGAACACCTTTGTCGTTTGTTTTTTGGATTATTAGGGTCACATTTGCCCCAACCTAACTTACCTAAAGCAGGAATCCCTACAGACGTTCCTGTACCTAACACAGTTATTTTAAGTGCACTTTTCATTTTGACATCTTATCAAAAATTCTTAGAGAGTTCATACATAAATGATTAGTAAAATCATTAAAATCACTATTTCTAATTTCTGATAGAAACTTTGCTGTATGAAAGCAGTTTTTAGGCTCGTTAACCGATCCTCTATAAGGAGACGGCGCTAGATATGGGGCATCTGTTTCAACTAATATTCTATCTTTAGGAACAATACACGCAATTTCCTGTATTAACTTTGCAGATTTAAATGTTACTATTCCTGAGAAAGAAATATAAAAACCTAGATCAAGGCCACATAATGCTAAATCTTTACCTGAACTAAAACAATGAAGAATAGCTTTAAAAGCCCCCTTTTTATATTCATCTTGTAATATATCAATCATATCTTCGTCTGCATCTCGTGAATGAATAATTAATGGAAGTTTCTTGTCTCTTGCTACTTTTATCTGAGTTATAAATGATAATTTCTGTTTATCTTTATCTTCATTTCCAAAATGATAATCAAGACCGCATTCGCCTATTCCAACACATTTTAAATTATTAGAAATATCAGATATAAGAGAGTAATTTTGATAGTCTTTATCCTTTAAAACTTCGTTTGGATGTACTCCTACGGTAAAATATACAACATCATAATCATTTGAAATTTGAATAATTTTTCCAATTTTGTTTAAATTTGTTGAGATAGTAATGATTTTCAAAACATTTTGGTTTTTAGCGTTTTCTATAATTAAATCAAGTTTGGAGTATAATTCTGGAAAATCCAAATGTGCATGTGTATCTATTAAATAATTCATATAACTTTCATTTAATTAATTCTAGGAAAAAGTGGTAATGGTGTTGAAATGTTAATACCACCCTCATACATCTTACCAAGAGACTTAAAATCCCGCTCATCATCTACTATTTTTAGATGATCTAGAATTGCTTTAGATGAATCAGGCATAAAAGGTTGAAGTAAGATAGACACCTGCCTTACTGTCTCTAATAAAATATATAAAACATCCTTCATTCTAGAAAAATCACTTTTCTTTAAGGACCATGGAGCTTGTTCATCTACATATTTATTAGCATTGCTTATTGTAATCCAAATATTTTTCAAATATTGATCAAATTTTTGATTATCAATTAAAAACCTGTAATCATCCATATGATCCTTGATAGAATTAATTAAAATCAAATCTTCAATTTTAAAATTCTTTGGTTTTATAGGCACTTCTTCATCACAGTTCTTACAAATCATCGACACTACACGTTGAAAAAGATTTCCATAACTATTAGCAAGATCACTGTTTACTCTATTCACTAATTGAGAATTTGAAAAATCTCCATCATTTCCAAAAGGTACCTCCCTCATCAAAAAATATCTAACTTGATCAATGCCGTATTTTTCAACTATTTCAAATGGATTAATAACATTTCCCAATGATTTTGATATTTTATTACCTTCATTAGTCCACCATCCATGTGCAAAAATTTTCTTTGGTAGTGGCAATTTAGCTGCCATAAGAAACGCGGGCCAATAAACAGCATGAAATCTAATTATATCTTTACCTACCATATGAATATTAGCAGGCCAAAATTTAGAAAAAAGGTCTTTATCATCATCTTCAGAATAATTACAAGCCGACAAATAATTTGTAAGAGCATCAAGCCATACATACATAATATGATTATCGTCATTTGGAACATTTACACCCCACGAAAAACTTGTTCTACTTACAGAAAGATCTTTTAATCCTCCTTTAACAAAACTAAGAATTTCATTTCTTCTTGAAACAGGAGATATAAAATCTTTATTTTCATCATAAAAAGAAAGCAATTTATCCTGCCATTTTGATAAATCAAAAAAATAAGAAGGTTCTTCAACCCATTCAACTGGTGCACCAGAAGGTGCTTTTCCGTCAATTAGTTCAGACTCTAAAAAAAAAGCCTCGTCTCTTACTGCATACCAACCAGCATATTTACCTAAATAAATATGACCATTATCGATAAGGGTATTCCAAATTTTATGACAGGATTTAATATGTCTTTTTTCTGTTGTTCTAATAAAGTCATCATTCGAAAAATTCATACAATTAAGTAGATTTTTAAAGTTTTGTGAAACTTCATTTACAAAATCATGAGGTTTAACGTTTTTATTATTTGCAGCTGTCTCTACTTTCTGACCATGTTCATCAGTCCCTGTTAAGAAAAAAACATCAAAATCATCAAGACGCTTAAATCTTGCCAATATATCACAAGATAATGTTGTGTAAGCATGACCAATGTGAGGTAGGTCGTTTACATAATAAATTGGAGTTGTAATGTAATAAGTATTTTTCATATAAAAGCTTTTAAAACTACTTGCCAAATAAATCTTTTAAAGTATCGATAATTATTTCAGACTTATTTAAATTAACTAAATCAGCAGAATTCATATACTTATCAAATTTTGAATGTAAATTCAAAAGCTTTAAACCATTATTGTGATTTAAAATTAATTTAATTAAAGTTTTTTCTTTAGTTAAAGTACAGTCAACAAATTTTTTAGTGTTTAAATAAAAAGTAGATTTTTTTATAAGATCGTTAATTATTAGTTGAAAACTTGAAAATAAAAAAGCGTTGTTTTTTTCATTAACTGATAATAAATTGTTAATTTTTTCTAAAAACAAAGTAGATGCATGATAGTTAATAATGTCATCCAGAAAATTGTCATAAACATTATATGTTTTGTTATCTATTAACTCCTTAGCTAAACCTGGAGAACCATTACTAATACTTGATAAAAAACTTGTCTCTTCGAAAGAAAGATTAGAAAAATTCTTTTCTATAAAATAATTAAAATCAATTTCGTTGAGTGAATTGATATAAAATAAAGCACACCTTGACTTTATAGTTTCAATTATGTTTATTGGCTTGTTTGATATGATGAAGATATATGAATTTTCTGGTAATTCTTCAATAGTTTTCAAAAGTGAATTTAGTGAGTTTATGGTTAAATCTTCTATTTTGTTTATTACTGCAACTTTAGTTTTTGATACAGAAACAGTCTTGTGAAAAAAAGATTTTAATTTTCTTACATCATCAATAGGAATTTTTTTTCCTAAATTTTCGATTGTATTTTTTAAATGAAAAAAATCTGGGTGTGACCCATTGTCAAATAAGTAAAAGGATTTATTTTTAATAATATTATCAAAAGTGTTTTTTGATTTTTTGAGTTTACTTAAATTTAATGAATTTTCGTTTTCTAGTTCACATAAAATAAACTTAGATAAATTAATTATAAAATTGGTTTTGCCTAAACCTTCAGGCCCAGATATTATTAAGGAGTTTATAGAATTTGAAGAAATGGTATTAAATATACTTTCTTTTAATTCATCATTAAAAAAAAATGTATTGCTTAATGCTGTATTAGTCATTTGATTTAATTATTGAAATAACATGGTCGTAAATTTGATTTGAAATTTTTTCAACAGATAATTCAGCATTGATTTCAAAAAATCGTTTATTATTTTTGTCACTTAAAGCTTTAAAACCATCTTGTATTTTTTGATGATATGATAACCCCATATTTTCAAATCTGTTTTCTGTTTTATTGTTACGAGATAAAGTTCTATCTATACCTACCTTGGGATCAAGACTTAAAAAAAAAGTTATGTCAGGATAAAGATCATAACAGAAATTTTTATGTAGACTTAACAACAGTGTTTGATTAATCCCTCCCCCTACTCCTTGGTAAACAATAGTTGAATCTATAAATCTATCACATAAAACAATATCTCCTTTAAATAATGAAGGATTGATAATTTTATTTATATGTTCTCTTCTTAAAGCATTAAATAACAGTGATTCAGAGTATGAGTCCCAAGAGTTTATTTCACCTGAAACTAAAAATTTTCTGATTAATTCACCTTCTTTAGTCCCTCCTGGTTCTCTTGTAGATAGTACATTAATATTTTTTTTTGTAAGAGATGTCTTTAATAACTCTATTTGAGTGCTCTTTCCAACACCCTCACCACCCTCAAAAGAAATAAAAAGACCTTTTTTTGATTTGTTGTAATAGTTATTTGACAACAAATTCTCCATAAAGCAAATACATTAAAATAGATTTTGCTTTCATAAACGTAGACATTGTATCAATGCTTTGAGATGAAACAATATTCTGTTTAATTAATTCTTTTCCTGGGATGTCTATGAAAATATTTCCCACTTTATCGCCTTTCGCAATTGGAGCGGATATTGGGTCCTGCCATTGAATCTTTATCTTAGTTTTATTCAATTCCAATGGAGAAATAATTTTTTTAAATGCTTTTTCTGCAACCAGATCCACTTGAGTTTGTTTGCCCAACCATACGTTTGCTTTAGCAAGGCTTTTTTTATCATTGAATAATGATAATAAAGCAGTTTCTCTAAAAACTATATTAAAGAGCCTTTTACTTTCAAATGTTCTCTTCTTTTTACTATTAAGGCCATTTATAACAATTGATACCCTTCTATTGTTTTTCTTAACTGATCCAATTAGTCCATAACCTGACTCATTAGTATGGCCAGTTTTTAAGCCATCAGCTCCATTCATAGAATATAATAGAGGGTTTCTATTAGGTTGTTTAATATTATTGTAAGTAAAAATCTTTTCATTAAATAATTCGTATAATTTAGGAAAATTATTTATTATATTGCGTGTTAAAATAATTAGATCTCTAGAAGTTGTTTTTAGATCTGGGTGAGGCCAGCCAGTTGCGTTGGTGAAATAAGTATTATTCATACCTAAAATTTTAGCATATCTATTCATTTCCCTTGCAAATGCTTCCTCTTCTCCAGAAACGCCTTCTGCTAGGACAACAGCAGCATCATTTCCAGATTGAACTATCAAACCTAGAAGTAAATCTTTAATACTTACATTAGTATTAAGTTCAAGAAAAGATCGAGAACCACCCATACGCCAGGCTCTATTAGATACTAAAAAAGTATCCGACATTTGCAATGACTGATCTTTAAGTTTGTCAAATATTATGTAAGCTGTCATTACTTTTGCCATTGAGGCAGGTTTCATAATTTGATCAGCATTTTTTTCAAATAAAACTTCATCAGCTTCATGATCGTAGATTATTACTTGCTTAGCTGGAGACTTAATATCTAGCAATTGAGAAATTGATTTTTTCATCCATATAAAATTAAAACTCAATAAAAAGAAAAATAATAAGTAAAAATTTATTCTTTGTTTTTGCATTAATAACCTCATAAAATTTTATTCAACAACAATTTGAGCACCTTGCATTCCCTTTTTTAATAGTAAATAGTGCAAATCATCAACTTTTTTAACATCTAAAAACGGACCTGCTTTAACTTGAAAAAATTCTTTGTTACGAGACATTGTTTTATAAATTTTTACATTTTCAACATAGGAAAGTTTTTTTTTCATTAATTGTGCAGATTTAAGAGAGCTAAAGGATGCTAATTTTATAAAAATTTTAAACTCTTTATTTAGATTCTTAACGTCATAATTTATTTTATTTTTTAATATTTTTTTCTTTGAACCTAAAACTTTTACATTATTAATTTTTGGAATATTTACTTGAGGCAGTTCTAGTTTTGGTAAATCTTTAATTTCAGGAAAATATCCTTTTTTAGCAAGCTCTTCAAGGATTTTACTTTTCTCCTTTAGAATAGTAACTCTAACAAGCCCTGTTCCCTTCTTTTTTAAACCAAGGATATCGGCTGCTTTAGATGATAAATCTATAATTCTATCATTAACATAGGGTCCCCTATCATTAATTCTTAAAATAATGGATTTGTTATTTTCTAAGTTAGTTACTTTGACTGCACTAGGAAGAGGTAATGTTCTATGAGCTGCGGTTAGAGCATATTGATCATAAACTTCACCGTTTGCTGTAATTTTACCATGAAATTTTGGACCATACCAAGAAGCAATTCCAGTTTTGTTATAATAGAGATCTTTCTTTGGAAAATAATATTTTCCTTTGATCTTATATTTTTTACCAATTTTAAAAACAGCCTTTGAATAATTACTCTTTTTGTTATTTGGAATAAAATATTTTTTTCCTAAATTTGCAGCAACTTCAATACCTGATGTACAACTTTGTAATAAAAGTAATAAAATTAATAATAATACTATTTGAATTACATTATTTGACTTTAAGCCTATTGAATTAGAATACATATATTATTTTTCACTTATTGAGTCTGACAATTTACCGACAGCTATTGCAAAATAATTAGATCTGTTCCAATTAAGAAGAGAATCAAAATTGCTATAAACTAAAAAACCATAGTTACCATAGTTGTCAGGAATAACAAGTCTAGCTTTTAAATCTAATTGAGGAAGCTTAGTCTTATCACTATTTAAAATTCCTTTAGATGACCACTTTTTTAAAGCAATATATTTTTTATTAAGCTCGAATTTATTATCACCTAAAAAAACTTTTCTTCCCCAAGTTTTTTTGTCAGACCAGCCAACTTTGTTTAAGTAATTAGCAGCTGAAGCAAATACATCTGGTTTTGAAGTCCAAATGTTTTTTGTACCGTCTTTATCCCAGTCACTTGCATAATTTAAAAAACTAGAGGGCATAAATTGACATTGACCCATTGCACCAGCCCAAGACCCAGTCATTTTATTTAAAGAGATGTGTCCATCACTAATAATCTTTAGAGCATTAAATAATTCTTTTTTAAAATAATCATGTCTTCTTCCATCAAAAGTTAACGAAGCTAATGATGATATAACTGAGAACCCTCCAGTTAACCTTCCAAAATCTGTTTCAATACCCCACAAAGCAACTATAAACCTTGCCTGGACACCATAATGCGTAGCAATTTTGTTTAGAAGGGTTTTATTTTCTTTATATTTTTTGTTTGCTTTTTTAATTCTAAGAGGAGTAACAACTCTTTTTAGATATTGATCTAAAGATAGTTTAAACTCAGGTTGAGATCTATCAAGTTCAATAACTCTAGGAATAAAATAGGCCTTTTTTTTGAATTGCTTAATTACCTTTGTAGAAATACCTTTTTTTTGAGCATCTTTAGAAATATCATTTATAAACGTATTAAATTTTTTATCAGAAGAATTAGCATAAGAAGTTAAAGGAAAATATATAAAAAAGAACAAATAAATTATAAGATATTTTAAAACAAACATAATTGTAATCCTTTCAAAAGCATTTTTACTTTAAACACTTATTAATAAAAAAAAATATTTATATTAATTTATATTAAAAAAAATATATTATTAATTAGTAATAATATTTAACTATATTTTACTTGCCATCAATGTGAACCTAGTTTAAGAAAATTACTGTCGGATGGGTGACTGAGCGGTTGAAAGTACCGGTCTTGAAAACCGGCGAAGGTGAAAGCCTTCCGTGGGTTCGAATCCCACCCCATCCGCCATAAAATTATATTTTCCATCTTAAAATCTAATCTAATTTCTTTAAATGTTTTTTTACTTTAAGTTACGTTTATTTAGAATGTCATCTATATATGTTGACAGTGAAATGTTTTTTTTAAAGCATTTTTTAATATTCATCTTTCTGCTCTCAATTGTAGATTTTGAAAAACCAATAATCGTCATATCTTTGTTTAATTCAACAAGAATTTTTTTAATTAAAAAATGTCCATTAATTTTATCTGATTTAATTCGAATTGCAGCTACGCAATCAGCAATACTTTCTTTCATCATATATTCAAAGCTATTTTGTTTTGGAGGTTTTTTTTCTAAATCACCAACTTGATGGTGAGCACATTCATGAAAGTCTATAAACAGTTGAAGTGCTTTTGATGATTTTTGGTAATTAAATCTATAGATTATTGGTAATCCATTTATGTCTCTTTTAGCAACTCCTGCCGTAAATCTTCCTGTTTTAGAATTAAGATTTTTGAAATAAACTTTCTCAAATCTATTATTAAAACATAAAGGTGGTTCGGATATCTTGTTTTCAAAATTTGATGTTTTTGAATATGCTAAATTTTTAAAATTGAGAGCCAATATAAATGAAAATATCAATAATTTCATATTTTTATTGTAAGGACTGTTCAAGATTATTTAACCCTATTTAATTACCATGCAACAACGTATTCTTTACATCGCTCTGTAGCTTTCTATGGAGCATTATTAGTTAAATTAACTCCATATATCTCAGTTAGAAATTTTAAAAGTTTATTTTTTTATTTAAAATATTTATTTCATTTATATTTATAAAAAACATTAATAGCTAAAACCCCTAGCAGACACCGGCCAAAGGTCAATTACGATATTGTCTTTTTTTACAACATACCAATCATGAAGATTACAAGTAGGATCACAGTGACCAGGTATTAAAAAAACTTTATCATTAATTTTAAGTAAATTATCTAAATCTTCTATTACACCATGTTCATCTGAACAATTGATATACTTTAAGTCATAATTAAAAACTGTTGGTAAACCGCTGTCTAAGGACATTGATTTTAACCCTGCATCTACAACAGCTTGTTTTTTTACAGAAGTAGACATTACATTTGATAATACAAATAATGCATTTTTAAAATTAATAGTATTATTTACCCTACTGTCTTTTTTTAAAGATGAATAGTGAGCATCCATAAATGCATATGAACCTACTTGAATTTCATCATAGACATTTTCTTTAACTTCTAGGTCAAAACATCCTGTGCCAACACCTGTTATAATTGGAGAGTAATCTTTAAATCTTGTTTTTAAAGATCTAATTTTATTACATGTCTCTTGAACATTTATCTTTCTTTGTGCAAAATCTTCAATATGTTGTATGGACCCATTATAAGCTTGAAAACCTTCAAATTTAATATTTGACATTGTGTTAATTAAATCTATTAAGCTTTGTATTTCTTTGAAGGATTCTAACCCACATCTATTTGCTCCACAGTCATATTCTATATAAACATTTATAATAGAATTATTTTCAAAAGCAGAATTTTGGATGTTAATAATATTTTCTTCATTATCTACACAACAACTTATATTGCAATTTTTTGTATCAATTTTTGTTAATCTATCAATTTTTAAAAGGTCAGTTACTTGGTTAGTAATCAATATATCTTTAATACCATGTCTAAAAAACACTTCAGCTTCACTTACTTTTTGACAACAAATGCCGTGTGCACCCCCATTATTTATTTGAAAATTTGCTACATCAATTGATTTATGCATTTTAGCATGGGGTCTTAATTTTACTTTGTTATTTGTAATAAATTCTTTCATTTTTAAAATATTATTTTCAAATATTTTATAATCTATTATTAAAGAAGGTGTTTGGACATCTTTAATATTCATACCCACTTTTGCAGGTATATTATATCCAACTTCAAATTTCTCTAATTTCATTTATCTAGTTTCTTATTTTAAAAAATAGTAATTATTAACTTCTTTACATTTAAATTATATATTGCGATATATAAAATACAACAGATATAGGTTTAAAAATGAAATTCTTGCATACAATGATTAGAGTTACAAACATTGAAGATTCAATTGACTTTTATTGTAATAAATTAGGTCTTGTTGAAATAAGACGTAAAGATGTGCCTGAAGGAAAGTTCACACTAATTTTTTTAGCAGCTCCTGAAGACGAGAACACAGCTATTGCAACAAGGTCACCTGAAATTGAATTGACTTATAATTGGGAACCAGAAACTTATGGATCAGGTAGAAATTTTGGTCATCTTGCGTTGTCAGTTAAAAATATATATGAAACTTGCCAAAAATTGATGGATAATGGTGTAATTATCAATAGACCTCCTAGAGAAGGTAGAATGGCTTTTGTAAAGTCACCTGATAATATTTCGATTGAATTGCTTCAACAGGGTGAAAACCTTGAGCTTATGGAGCCTTGGAAAAGCATGAAAAACACTGGAACTTGGTAATTTAAAAAATTAATTATTAAGAAGCTGTAACTCTTCAATTAAACTTAGGACAGCATTAAATTTTTCTTCTCTTGTATTTAATGTTTTTTGCAAGAATAATTTTTGATCTGGCCTAATCTTAACTTGACCGCTCTTCTTTGTTACCCATCCTAAAAGCTTATCTGCATTATTAAAAAAGTTATTTTTAAAACCTAATAAGACTCCTTTTGGTCCGGCATCTATAATATTAATTTTATTGTATAAACATTTGTTTTTAATCATTAAAGTTATAAGCAAATTATTAACTTCTTCAGGTGGAGGGCCAAATCTATCAAATAATTCTTCGGTAAAAGTATTTATATCCTCAGGTGAACTTAATTCACCTGCTTTTCTATACAGAGACATTCTAGTAGGAAGATCAAAAACATAGTCCTCAGGAATAAGTATCGATAGACCAAGAGAGATTGATGGAGACCAAACCTCTTCGATTTTTTTACTACTATCTTTATACGAACTAACCGCTTCTTTTAGCATGTCTTGATACAATTCAACACCAACTTCTTTAATTTGTCCTGATTGTTCATCCCCTAAAAGATTACCTGACCCTCTAATATCCATATCATAACTGGCAAGCGAAAAACCAGCTCCTAAATTATCTAATGTTTTGATTACATCTAATCTTTGTTGAGATTTATTTAACAAAATTTTACCTGGCTCAATAGTAAAGTAAGAGTAAGCTCTATGTTTTCCACGACCTACTCTACCTCTCAATTGATATAATTGAGAAAGACCAAACATGTCTGATTTGTGTATGATCATAGTATTAGCATTTGGGATGTCTATACCAGACTCAATTATATTCGTAGAAATCAAAATATCTGATTTACCTTCAGAGAATGAATTAATAGACTTATCTAATTCATCTATTTTCATTTGCCCATGAGCTACACTAATAACTAAATTTGGAACCATTCTATTAATTTTTTGATATAAATCGTCAATATCTCTAACTCTTGGACATACAACAAAAGTTTGTCCTCCTCTATTTTTTTCTCTTAATAAAGCATCAATTAAGACAACGTTATCCCATTCTAATACAAAGGTTCTAACAGACAATCTATTAATAGGTGGAGTGGTAATTAAACTTAACTCTTTTAGTCCGGATAATGATAGTTGAAGAGTTCTTGGAATTGGTGTTGCTGTTAAAGTTAAAACATGTATATTTCCTTGTAATTCTTTAATCTTTTCCTTTTGCCCTACTCCAAAATGTTGCTCTTCATCAACTATTAGTAAACCTAGATTATTAAAGTCAATGTCATTTGATAATAATGCATGTGTTCCAATAACTACGTTAATATTTCCAGATTTGAGATCATCTTTTATTTTCTTTCGATCTTTTAAACTTGTCATTCTAGAAAGTGATGCAATACTTAGAGATGACTTTTTAAATCTATCAAAAAAACTTTTAAAATGTTGCTTTACTAAAATTGTTGTTGGAGCAACTAAAGCCACTTGATAACCTGCATTTGCGACTATAAATGATGCTCTAAGAGCTACTTCTGTTTTACCAAAACCAACATCACCACATATAAGCCTATCCATCAGCTTGCCAGTTTCAAGATCAGCAATTATATCATTAATTGCAGTTTCTTGATCATCTGTTAATTCAAAGGGAAAATTTTTAGAAAATGTATAATATTCATCTGGAATTAGAAGTTTTTCTGTGGATATAATTTCTCTTTGAGCAGCTACTCGAATTAATTTTTCTGCCATATCTTTAATTTTTTTTCTTACATTTGCCTTTCTGTTTTGCCAATTAGCTGCTCCTAATTTGTCTAAATCTCTTGATAAATTATTATCACCAACTCTACTTAAGAGGTTCATATTTTCTACAGGTAAATACAACTTATCTCCACCATGATATAATAATCTTAAACAATCATGATCAATACCATTAGTAACAATTTTCTCTAATCCATCATACTTTCCAATTCCATGGTCTATATGTGCAACCAGATCACCTGTATCAATATTATTTACGTCTTTTAGAAAATTTTCAGTTTTTCTTCGCCAAGATTTTTTCTTTTTATCAGCAGTCCCAAATATGTCACGGTCAAAGACAATTAACTGATCATTAATCTCAAAACTTTCTATATATGGTGAACTAGAAAAATTGAAATTATTTGTAATTTGTGTGGAAACCAATTTTTCAATTTCTATAACATTGAAATTGATGTTATGTTTCTTAAAATCATCATCAAAAAAGTTTATTAAGTTCGTTAATCTTGATTTATCTTCTGTAACTATTAAGATTTTTTTATTATTTAAATATTGGTTTATACAAAATTTAACAAACATACTTATTCTATTATTATTAAGTAAATTTGGATCAATAGGTATTAACAAAGGTTTTGAATATAAATTTATAACTTTTTTAGTTTTATTATCTAAATAATCAAATTCGTTTAATTCTATTGTTTTAAAAAGTGCAAGCTTTTCATCTAATTCCTGTTTACTCAAATAGAGATCATCAACTTTAACTACGCTATTATCAGATTTCTCAATTTTCCTTTCATCTACAAAATTTAATATCTCTTCATGACGTTTATTTATTAAACTTAAAAAATTTTTTGATAAAACAATAACTGATTTAGGGTCACTATAAAAATAATCAAAGATAGAACTGAGAGGACTTTGATGAATTAAAGGTAAAAAATGTTCAATACCTTGAAATTTAACACCTGAAGAAACCTTTTCATAAGTGTGGCTTTTTAAACTATCTGATCCTGAAGCTAATCTAAATTTTTGTCTAAAGTTCTTTATGTTTTTTTCATTTAATAAATATTCATTAGATGGATAAACATCAATATTATTTATTAAATCACTAGATCTTTGAGTTAATGGATCCATTATCTTCATTGAATCAATTTGATCACCAATAAAATCTATCCTAAAAGCTTTTGATGAACCAACAGGAAACAAATCTAGAATACTACCTCTTATTCCAAACTCACCAGATTCTCTGACTGTTTGAACACGTGTGTAACCTATTTTACTTAAAAAATTACTTATATACTTTAAAGAATTTATGTCATGTTTAGTAATATTTAAAAAATTTGAGGAATAAAAATTTCTTGGTGCTGTTTTAATTAGAAGGCCATTAACAGTTGTCAGAATTATATTTTTATTCTCTATTCCTTTAAAAAAGGAAAGTTTGGTAAATGACTTAACACGTTCACTTATAATGTTAAAATTTGGTGACGAAATGTCGTAAGGAAGACAATCCCAAGCGGGTATACTATAAACATTAACATTTTGAAAATTTTCTAAAAAGAAATTATATATATTGGATAGTTCCAAATCATTTTTAGCAATATAAAGAACGTTATTTGTTTGAACTAATGAAGATAGTAAAAATGGTATAAGACCATCTCTGACGCCATAAAAACCATCAAGATTATCAACATTAAAATTTTGATTAAACATTAAAACCTTTATATTTTTTTATCATTTTAATAATAAATTTTTCTTGTTCAGATTTAGTTGGTTCAATATCAATAGATAAACGCCATATTCGAGGGTCTCCAGAATCTAGTAATTTTTGATATGCTAATAATTCAGCATCATTAAGTTTGTTAATATAATTATCAGCAAAGTCACCAAGTAAAATATCTGTCTCACGAGTGCCTGTGTATTTAGATCTGTAAATTAATTTTTTAATAAAATTACTTCTATTTTCCAATATAATCTCGTTTAATTAGTATATAGTTAACGTGAGTGCAATAAATAAAGGTTTTTTAAATCTTGTCTAATTTTTTAATCAAAAGACCACAAACTATTTTTAACTTATTTTCTTCAATAAGCAAATTGAATGGTGTTGGCGAAAAAAGACTTACCGTATTAAAAAACAAAATAGGCCCTTATATCATTAATATCTTATTTTATTTACCCACAAAAGCTATAGATAGATTTCAAAATACATCCTTAAGAACTATTGAACATGGTTCAATTATTACCTGTGAAGTTGAGGTTGTGGAGATTATTATACCTCCTTTTAATTTTAGAAAAAAAAATAACATATCAAGAATAATTACATTTGGATTAGACCAAGAAAAAAATATTAGATTAGATTTAATATATTTTGGTCAAAACACAAAATATTTAAGAAATATTTATAAAGTTGGAAACAAAATTGTTGTAAGTGGAAAATTCGAAAATTTTAGTGGAGTCGGCCAAATTGTTCACCCAGATTATGTAACGACTAATAATCAAAAGAACTTGATACCTAAGATTGAAACAATATATCCATTGTTTCTTGGTTTTAATCAAAAATTTATATCAAAGCTTGTCAGTGAGTGTTTAAAACAAATACCTTATTTTGAAGAATGGTTATCCGAAGATACCATTAATAAACTTCATTTACCTAATTGGAAAGAATGCATAGTTAAAACTCATAACCCAAATAAAATGTCTGATATCGAATTAATTAGTAATTATAGAAGACGTCTTGCTTTAGATGAACTTATAGCTAATCAAATATCTATGTCACTTATTAAAAGTAAGATGTCAAAAGTAAAAACAATTAAAAACATTGAAAAACATGATAATATTTTAGAAAAACTATACAATATACTCCCCTTTAAATTAACTAAAAATCAAAATGAAGTTGTAAATGAAATTCTTTCAGATCTTCATAACAATAACACTATGATTAGAATGCTTCAAGGTGATGTAGGATCAGGTAAAACAATTGTTGCACTCATAACTATGCTTAGTTCAATTTCTGATGGTTCTCAAAGTGTACTTTTAGTTCCAACTGAAATATTAGCAATTCAACATTTCAATACCATTAATGAATTTCTCAAACCATTGAATATAAATGTGTGTCTATTATTAGGAGAAACAAAGGGTAGCTATAGTAAAAAAGAAAGATTGGCTGTTATTGAAAATATCGCTATTGGATCTATAAAAATTATTGTTGGTACACATGCTTTAATATCTGAAAAAGTGAATTATAAAAATCTATCGTTAGCTGTTATTGATGAACAACATAGATTTGGTGTTAATCAGAGAGTTAAAATAACTGAAAAAGGAAATAATGTTAATATTTTAGTAATGACTGCAACACCAATACCCAGGTCTTTAGCTTTAACTGCATATGGCGACATGAACATTTCAACTATTACAGAAAAACCCAAAGGTAGAAAACCTATCAAAACATATGTATTACCTCAAAGTAAAATAGACGATGTTTTAAAATCTATAAAAAGAGCTATAGCAAATGAAGCATTAATATATTGGGTTTGTCCATTAATTGAAGAATCTGAGAGCACAGACTTAATAGCAGTTAATGAAAGGTTTGATTATTTAAAAAATTATTTTAAGGATTGTAATATATCATTGGTACATGGAAAGCAGGACAAAATAGATAGAGAAAATTCTATGAATGATTTTAAAAATGGAAAAAGTAAGATTCTTGTTGCTACAACAGTAATTGAAGTCGGTGTAGACATACCTAATGCTACTATTATGGTGATTGAGTGTGCTGAAAGGTTTGGGTTGGCTCAGGTTCATCAATTAAGAGGAAGAGTAGGAAGAAATGATAAAGAATCCTCTTGTATTTTATTATATAAAACAGAGTTAACCCCAATAGCTCATTCAAGACTTAAGATTTTGAAGGATACAAATGACGGTTTCGCAATCTCTGAACAAGATTTAATCTTAAGAGGTCCCGGAGAAGTTCTTGGAAGCAAGCAATCCGGTAATGTAGACTTTAAATTTGTTGATCTGCATGTACATAGTGATTTAATTGAATTGGCAAGGAAAGAAGCATCTAATTTAATAAAAAATGATAAAGATCATTTAAAAATTAATACTTTATTATCAATTTTTGAAAATAACGAAGCTATTAAATTATTGAAAGGTGGTTAAATTAACTGGCGAATTATTTTTTGATTTTAGGAGTTACTATACCTCCTGAAATCACCATTTTAACTGCATCCTCAATTTTCATATGCATATAAATCAAGTCTTTTTTGGGAAAAAATAAAAGAAAACCACTTGTTGGATTAGGAGTGGTAGGTATAAAGACATTTATTAGTTTTTCTTTTTTTAATGATTGAACCTCACCTTTAGTTTCTCCAGTTACAAAGCCTATAACCCAAATACCTTTCCTTGGATATTCTACTAAAACAACTTCTCTAAAACTATTAGAGTTAGTTGACATAACAGTTTCCATTACTTGTTTAATAGCTCCATAAACACTCCTAACTACTGGCATTTTATCTAAAACTCGTTCTCCAGATTTTAGAAGCGTTCTACCTAAAAAACCAGGTGTCAAGGCACCTATGAATGTAATAAAAATAATGCTTATTATTAAGCCTATACCAGGAATTTGATGAGGTAGTTTTTTTGTAAAATCTAAACTTTCTGGTAATAAGGAGGCTACCTGTGCATCTATGAATGTTATAATAATCCATGTTACATATACAGTTATTAAAATTGGAGAAATAACTAAAATACCAGCGAGAAAATATCTTCTAAATCTTGCAAAAATTCCTAAATTGTTTTCTGGCAATTTACTACTCCAATATTATATATTACGTATACAGTAATAAAGTTAGTAAATAACATAAAAACGGAAAAAAAATGAAAAAAATTTCTGATACAGATTTAAATAATCTTAATGAATTAGTTTCTATAGAAAAAATAAGAAAAATAATTGAAATTTTGAGAGATCCTGACAAAGGTTGTCCTTGGGATATTAAACAGGATTACCAGTCATTAGCACCCTACTCTATTGAAGAAGCATATGAATTAGTTAATGCAATAGAAACTAATGATATTAATAATATTAAAAGTGAATTAGGAGATTTATTATTACAAGTTGTTTTAATTTCTCAAGTTGCTGCAGACAAAGGTGATTTTGATTTTGATGATGTTGCAAACGAGATTTCTAAAAAGATAATAAGACGTCACCCTCAAATATTTGATCATACTTATAAAATCAAAGATTTACCTAATCAAAGTTGGGAGAGAATAAAGAATGCTGAGAAAAGTGATAACAAAACAGAGAGTAAATATATATTAGATACAGTTGAAACTAATATTCCATCGAATATTAGGTCCATTAAAATTCAAAAGAAAGCAGCTTCTCTTAACTTTGATTGGGACAATGAAACACAAGTTTTAACAAAAGTAGATGAGGAATTATATGAACTTAAAGAAGCTATAATGAATAATAAAAAAGAAAATATAGAAGAAGAACTAGGTGATCTTTTCTTTACAATATTAAACTTAACTAGACATTTAAAATTAGATCCTGATCAGACGATCAGAAAAGCTAATAATAAATTTATTCTAAGATTTAATACTATGGAAAACATTCTTGAACAGACTAATTTAAAATGGCATGATTTAAGTAAAGCTGATTTTGAAAAACTATGGAATAAAGCTAAATCTATACTTAAAGAGGATAAAAATGAATTCTAAATTACCTAAAACAATTTTTATTACTGGAGCAACATCTGGTTTTGGCAAAGCTACTGCTAAATTATTTAACAAAAACGGTTGGCAAACAATTATAACAGGTAGAAGAGCAGATCGCTTAGAAGAACTAGCTGCAGAGTTAGGTGACGGTTCTTTACCTTTATCGTTTGATGTAGGTGATAGAAGATCTGTAAAGACAGCTATAGATAATCTTCCACCAAATTTTAATAATATATGTGTTTTATGCAACAACGCTGGTCTTGCATTAGGTTTAGAAGGCGCTGATAACGCAAATCTTGACGATTGGGACCAAATGATAGACACAAATATAAAAGGTATGATTTATACAACTAGAAACATATTACCTTTAATGATTGAAAATGGTGAAGGTCATATAATTAACCTTGGTTCAGTTGCAGGATCTTATCCCTATCCAGGTGGGAATGTATATGGAGGTACTAAAGCTTTTGTCAGTCAATTTTCTTTGAATTTACGAGCTGATTTAGTTAACAAAGGTATAAATGTAACTTCTTTAGAGCCGGGACTAGCTGAAACTGAGTTTTCTATTGTCAGGTTCAAAGGTGATAGAGATAAGGCTTCTCAAGTCTATAAAGATACTAAAGTTATTAATCCTGAGGACATAGCTGATGCTGTATATTGGATTGCAACAAGACCAAAAAACATTAATATAAACAGAATGGAAATAATGGCTGGCGATCAAGCTTTTAACCCATTCAATGTAGTTAAAAGGACCTAAATTAATCGTTTCCTATATAGGTTGCTTTTAGGAATTGCAATTTCTCTTACTTCATCCCATATCTTACTATTAGTGGCAGCTAGAATGGGCCCTTTAGATTTAATATTAAACTCTTCTTTATACCTAGCCATATAGACACAACCTCCAGATTCTTTGATAATAAGATCTAATGGTGAGTGGTCCCATGGGGTAACTCTACCATGAAAAACAAATTGAATTTTATTAGTTACTAGCATCATGGTTTCTATACCGGCAGAACCAACAAACACTCTTTTAGTAAAAGATCGTAAATTACTTAAAATAGATTTCCTAAAAACTTCGGGTATACCTTTTGTACCACCTGAACCAATAATTTGATTTAAAGGGTCTACTTCTAAATTTAATTTAGTTGATATTTTTGTTTCTATATCAAATATAAAGGCTCCAATGTCTTTGAATGCATATATAAATTGCCTTTGTAATGGTTTGTAAATAAAGGAAGCTATTGGAAAAGAATGTTCAACTAAGGATATCATTGAACAGAAGTTTTCATTACCATTTATATAATTTTTTGTTCCGTCAATAGGGTCAATGACCCATACCAGTGGTTCATTTAATAAATTTAAAAAATTTTCTTTATCAATAAAAGCAGTTTCTTCACCTATAATCTTCGCATTATCAAGGAAATTAGAAAGGTTTTTAGATATATAATCTTCACTCTTTTTGTCAGCAATACTTACGAAATCATCAGTAGAACTCTTTATGTCAATATCTTTTGGAGTAAGTTTATTAAAATAATTTAAAACAACTTTTTCGTTTACATCTAACAAAATGTTAACAACAAAGTGTAATATTTCATTTCTAATTGATTTACTATTTATAATTTTACTTAACATAATTACTCATGCAATTTAAATTATATAAAATTAAAATTGATGTCTGGAAACTTTGATTTAAACTTATTCAAGTTAACAGAGGAAATTTTGACTTTTATTTTATTAATATCAAAATCTATTTGGCAAATTTTATTGTCATAAACATAAGAGTTTTTATAAAGCCAAGAATTTATACTTAGATTACTTAAAGGTATTGAAAAGTTAACATTTAAAAAATTCTTTTCAAGTAAGTTGACAATAAGCTGCTTCAATCCAACAAGACCGTTCTTTTCAACAGCTGAGGTATAAATAAATTTATCCATATATTTAATTTTGATGTCTGTAATATCTGAATTTAAATCTTGTTTATTAAACACGTGAATAATTTTAGTTTCCAAGTCTAGTTCAGAAAAACCAATTTGAAATAGAGTTTCTATTACCAATTTAGCTTGATTTTCAACGTTTTCGTTAGATAAATCATGAACTAATAATAAAAAGTCAGCAGAAAAAAGCTCTTCTAAAGAAGCATTAAATGCAGTTATGAGCTCAGTAGGCAAAGCTGAAATAAAACCAACTGTATCAGTAAGAATAATTTGTTTTTTCTCAGGAAAATTGACTAAACTCATTTTAGTATCAAGAGTAGCAAATACCATATCCTTAACCAAAACTTCAGATTTTGTTAAATTATTAAAAATTGAAGATTTACCACTATTAGTATAACCAACTAATGAAAAAATTAACTTTGAATTTATTTTTCTTCTTCTTCTTTGCAGCTCTCTTGTTTTCTTTACAGTGATTAATTGATTTTTTATTTGTTTAATTTTTGTATCAATTATTCTTTTATCTAATTCTAATTGACTTTCTCCTGGTCCACCAACTTTACTTAAACCGCCTCTTTGTCTTTCTAAATGAGTCCATGATCTAACTAATCTTGTTTTTTGAAAACTTAAATTTGCTAATTCTACTTGTAGTTTTCCCTCTTTAGTTTTGGCTCGCAAACCAAATATTTGAATTATTAACTGTGTCCTATCAATTATTTTTTTATTAAAAGCTTTTTCTAAATTTCTATGTTGAACAGGAGATAATGAACAATCGACAATTATTAAATCAACTAAATCAAGATTAAAATTTGATATAATTTGATTAATTACTGTTGAAGAAAAAAATAATGAAGATTTAGGTATTGAAATATTAACAATTTTTTCATAAAAGATTTTACTATTTAACGCTTCTCCTAAACTTCGGGTTTCAGCAGAACGTGAAATAAAGTTTTCTTGATTAAAAATTTCGTTTTGTAAAAATTTTAAGTTTTTAAAAATTGGTAATAGTA
>ENA-ORDA01001260-ORDA01001260.1-marine-metagenome-genome-assembly--contig:-NODE-1260-length-22079-cov-7.322198_pt1 | contig 22079 bp, 18 predicted proteins | sample MGYA00237778_ERZ508506 | MGnify/ENA primary metagenome ERZ508506 (study PRJEB26177, sample SAMN06267891) | marine metagenome | isolation source: Monterey Bay, California, USA | place: Pacific... | reverse complement strand
TAGCATTTAAAACCCTGAACTGAATTCCAGACCGGTCAGTAGCTATAGCCATAGCGCCACCTAAGGCATCAACTTCTTTGACTAAGTGGCTTTTGCCAATACCCCCAATTGCAGGGTTACAGGACATTTGCCCTAAGGTTTCAATGTTGTGAGTCAACAATAAAGTTTTACAACCCATTCTAGCTGATGCTAAACAGGCCTCGGTGCCGGCGTGTCCGCCGCCAACAACTATCACATCAAAGTGCTTGGGGTATTCCATATCAACGTCTAAAAATAAGTGGGTAGCCATTATACGTGGGGTTTTTCAAAAATATTGTTTTATTATTTAGAGTGCTTATTATCTTTTAAGATATGAATAATATATTTATATTATTAGTTAGTTATTTTATTGTTATTGTTATTAGCAACCATCTTAATTGTGGATTGTTTTGTATTGTCGAGTGAAAACATAGCTTTAGACTGTTTTTTGGTTTGTATATCCCCGTATTTTGGCATGTGGTTTAATTCTTTATAAGCTTGTTTTATTAAATATAAAAACACCGTGTTTTGTTTTTTTAAGTAAAACTCTTTGGTTTTGTGGGTAACTAATTTTTTAAATACTAGGTTAATAACAATTTGTTCAAGAACTCTAAATATTGCTTTTTCCTTGTGAGGTTACTGTTAATAAGTTGTTATTTTCTAAACGGCTGGTTTTCAAGCTGAAAATCACGTGATTTTCGCTGTTTTGTTGAATAAATCATTGAAGTACGGTGTTTATTTCTTTAGAATCGCGCACCCTTACGAGGCAATACACTAATTTTTTGGACGCAATACCATGAAAAGAACATTTCAACCCAGTAACTTAAAGCGAAAGCGCACTCATGGTTTCAGGGCTCGAATGGCTACAGCGGGCGGCAGAGCGGTGCTCAATCGACGTAGAGCGAAAGGCCGAAAGCGCCTTTCAGCCTAAGGCTTGGGCTACGTGCCCAGTTTATCTTTCAGTAAAGACAAGCGCCTTCTCAAGGCTTCTGAATTTCAGCAGGTTTTTGATTTAAATACCTGCAAAGTATCCCACCCAAAGCTACTGATTTTAGCAAAGCTCAATGAGACTAAGGTTTCCCGCCTCGGTTTGGTTATCGGTAAAAAAAACATACCTACTGCTGTGGGGCGAAACCACATCAAAAGAATGGTTAGAGAAACCTTTCGCTCCATGGATTTCCCTGAGGCTTTAGATGTGATTTTTCTTGCCCGTAAAGGGGTGGATAAATTAGACCGCAAAGAGATGAACTTGTTGTTACAACAATCTTGGTGCAGACTGCGTGATCGTTGTGAAAGCCCAAAGAGAAATAATGCGTAAAGTAGCCACCTTACTAATCCGCGGATACCAATTGGCCATCAGCCCTATGTTAGGGAAAAACTGCCGGTTTGAGCCGACATGCTCTTGTTACGCTCATGAAGCGATAGAGCGCTTTGGGGTTTTAAAGGGTGGATATCTTTCAGCAATAAGAATTGCTAAGTGCAATCCATTCCACCCTGGCGGTTATGACCCCTTGGTGGACGCAACAAACAATAACAACACATTTAACTGAAAACATAGGGTCACAGGCAATATGGACTGGCAGAGAACACTTTTAATTTTTGGGATGGGAATGATTGCCTGGTTGTTGGTTATTCAATGGAACCAGTTTCAAGAAAATCAGCCACAAACAGAATCAAGTTACAGCCAAGTAGAGGTTGATCGATCCGAAAATACGGATATGGCCGGCCTTGGAGAAAGAGCTTATACGGGTCAAGTGGTAGGAGATTTGCCACAACTTGAGAGTCTGCCGACACTTGAGGTCACTCCGACGCCATCCCAAAGTCGGCTAATAACCGCTAAAAACGACGTATTAGAGATTACTATTGATACTTTGGGCGGCGATATTGTTAGCGCAGTATTGTTGCAGCATTTTGATCGAAAAATAGATGAGGGAGGAAAGCCATTTCCCATTCTACAAAATAGTCGTGAAAATCTGTATGTAGCTCGTAGTGGCTTGATCGGGCCGAACGCAACAGACACAAATAAAGGCAGACCTCAATTTGCGGCAGCATCTAATAGCTATTTGTTAAATGTTGATGAAGAAGAACTCAGTGTTGATTTAACTCTAAATGCTGATGGCGTAAGAATCGTTAAACGATTTATTCTTTCACGTAATACCTATGATGTTGGCGTTCAATATTTTATCAACAATGGATCTGCTTCCCAGTGGAGCGGTGTTTTTTATGGTCAAATAAAAAGGGATTCAAAGCCTCCAGTTACTGACATTTCTGGATTTAGCATGCAACCTTTCCTAGGAGCAGCAATACAGCAACCAGAGAAAAATTATGCCAAATTTGATTTTGCTGATATTGAAGATAAAACAGTAAAAACTACAATAGAAGGTGGTTGGGTGGCCATGGTACAGCACTACTTTATTAGTGCTTGGGTGCCGCCAGCCAATGATGTAAATACCTTTACCTTAAGAAAGCAATCTCAAGGGCAAGATGTTTACTTAATGACTTTTACTGGAGCACCAATCAATGTGCCCGCCGGGCAGTCAGATGAATATACTGCAAGTTTTTACATAGGCCCCAAGGACCAGGGTGCTTTAGCAGAGCTAGCGGAGTACCTTGATAGGACAGTAGATTATGGGTTCCTATGGATCGTAGCCGAACCAATATTCAAGGCTATGAAGATCATCCATGGTTTTGTGGGAAATTGGGGCTGGACGATCATAGTTCTAACACTATGCATAAAGTTGCTTCTTTACCCGTTGTCTGCAGCAAGCCTAAAATCAATGGCGAAAATGCGAAACTTACAACCTGAGATGGCTAGATTAAAAGAGTTGTATGGCGACGACAGACAAAAAATGTCGCAAGAATTAATGGGACTATATAAAAAGGAAAAGGTAAATCCCGCGGGCGGATGTTTCCCTATGTTATTGCAAATGCCCGTTTTTATATCGCTTTACTGGGTGTTAATGGAGTCTGTTGAAATACGCCATGCGCCTTGGATATTCTGGATTCAAGATTTGTCAGCTAAAGATCCTTTCTTTGTGCTGCCTCTTTTGATGGGTGGAAGTATGTTGGTAATGCAAAAGCTGCAGCCCATGCCTACAGACCCCATGCAGGCAAAGATAATGCAATTTATGCCCATTGGTTTCACGTTTTTGTTTATGACATTCCCTTCCGGGTTGGTTCTTTATTGGACAGTAAATAACTTATTATCAATGGCACAACAATGGTTTGTAAACCGCCAGCTTTCAACAAGCAGATAACTACTAAAGGCTCCGCCAGGAGCCTTTTCTCTTTGGCATACTGAAGCTTATGTTTCAAAATAGTAAAGATACAATCGTTGCTATAGCTACTGCCTCTGGTAAAGGTGGAGTCGGAGTGGTTCGTCTTTCTGGAGAGGATCTAGAAGATTATATTCATGGCATTTTAGGCAAGACAATCAAACCGCGACAAGGCACCTACAGCCAGTTTTTAGATGCAAACGGCGACACCATTGACGAAGGCATAGCTCTTTATTTTCCTGCCCCCAATTCCTTTACTGGAGAGACCGTGCTTGAGCTTCAGGGTCATGGAGGCATGGTCATTCTGGATGCTTTAGTACAGCGCTGTGTAGAACTAGGCTCGCGAATGGCAAGACCTGGAGAGTTTAGCGAAAGAGCTTTTATTAATGACAAAATGGATTTGGCCCAAGCTGAAGCCGTTGCTGATTTGATCGACGCTACATCTATAGAGGCAGCACGGTCTGCCGTTCGGTCTATGCAAGGTGAATTTTCTGCTCTTATTACACATCTCGTTGAGGATATGATTCAAACAAGAATCTACGTAGAGGCCGCGATTGATTTTCCCGAAGAAGAGATTGATTTTCTAAAAGACGAGTCTTTATTAGCCCGTTTAGATAAGCTCACGAATGATCTGTCTTCTGTTTTATCACAAGCGCAACAAGGCTCTTTGCTCAGAGACGGCCTTACACTGGTCTTGGCGGGTAAACCAAACTCTGGTAAGTCTAGTTTGTTAAATGCACTAGCAGGAAATGATGTCGCTATCGTAACGCCTGTTGCCGGCACCACTAGAGATGTTCTGCGTGAGAGGATTATTTTAGAGGGGTTACCTTTAAATATCATAGATACAGCAGGTTTGCGTGATACTGAAAATCAAATTGAGCGAGAGGGTGTAAGACGAGCCTGGAGAGAAATAGAAGCAGCCGATCAGATATTGTTTTTAGTCGACTCGACCGAAGGAAAAACCCCAGATCTAAAAAGCGTATGGCCAGAGTTTTTTGAGAGATACCCTGAATCCAAACAGCGACTTACTTTACTGCTTAACAAAATTGATATTTCAGGGATCCCGGAGGGCGCTGTTGTGGGACAAAAAGATGTTTTTGGGATCTCTGCAACAGAAAAGACAGGGTTTGATGGTCTAGTGTCTCATTTAAAGGAAAGTGCTGGGTTTTTCGGTGATTCAGGCGGACTTTTTTCAGCAAGAAGACGCCACCTCACATCTTTGGAGAAAGCTCTTGAGCTTGTGACTATAGGTGTAGAGCAACTCCAGAAAGCTGGCGCTGGCGAGCTGCTGGCGGAAGATCTCCGCCAAGCACAAAATGAGCTCTCCGAAATTACCGGACAGTTCACCTCAGATGATCTATTGGGGCGTATTTTCTCTTCTTTTTGCATTGGAAAGTGACCAAAAACACACTGTGGGTCATGATACGTCTGAAAGATTTTCTACTACCCAAAAAATACTCAAATAAGGGCAATAAACACTGGATTTAAACTGTATATATACAGGTTACTAACATTTTTTGGTTAATAATTAAGCTTTAATTAAAATGTAAATGTGAGTAAATATTTCCTTGATATTTTGCAAGATGTTGTTTTTATTGAATTTTATAAATAACCCGCGTTTTTGACTCTGATTTTATTTTGTGGATAATCCCGTTTTTGTTGTATACACTAAATCCTACTATAAGAAAAAGCCATTGTTAGCCTATTTGCAATGTTTTTAATTACGCGGGGCGGTATGATTAGTAAGTTAATAATAAAAAATAATCTCTTTTTGAGTACTTTCTCTTTGACCACCAGACTTTCGTTTTCTATTTCCTTAGAGGTCAACCAGCGTGCAAACTGATATGGCTTCTCTAGCGTGGTCTCAATGTCAAAATCAACTTCGTAGTGAACTTCCTGAGCAGCAATTTAATACATGGATTAGGCCTCTTATTGCCCAGCAAGGGTTAGAAGATGAGGTCCAATTGTTGGCACCAAATCGATTTATCGAAGACTGGGTTAAAAATAAATTCCTAGGTCGAATAGAGGAGCTTTTAGTCCAGCTGGGCGGGCAGGATGTAAATGTAGCGATAGCTGTGACCCAAAGCTCAAACAATGGGCTTAGTGGTGTTGCGGGAACCCGCGCTTCAAACGGACTTGATTCCGATCCAGAGGCGGGGTGGGTGGCTCCCACGGTGGTTAAGCAAGAGCCTCTTGATAGGGGCCCGGCGATTATTAAGTCAGCCGCGGAAAGCAGCCTAAAGACAAATTTGAATAAGAATTTTACCTTTGACAGTTTTGTTGAGGGCAAGTCAAATCAGCTGGCTTTTGCCGCAGCTCGACAGGTTGCAGAAAATCCCGGCGGATCATACAACCCCCTGTTTATATACGGAGGGGTTGGTTTAGGTAAAACGCACTTAATGCATGCTGTTGGGCATGCTATGAAAGAAAAAAATCCAGAAGCAAAAATAGTTTATTTACATTCAGAAAGATTTGTTGCGGATATGGTTAAAGCTCTACAGCTAAAAGCGATAGATGAGTTTAAGCAATTTTATCGATCAGTTGATGCCTTGCTGATTGATGACATTCAGTTCTTTGCTGGCAAAGAGCGCTCTCAGGAAGAGTTTTTCCACACCTACAACGCTTTGCTTGAGGGTGGGCAGCAAATGATACTTACCTGTGATCGCTACCCTAAAGAAATAGATGGTGTTGAAGAGAGGTTGAAATCTCGGTTTGGTTGGGGGCTAACTGTAGCGGTTGAACCGCCTGAGTTAGAAACGCGAGCGGCCATATTAATTAATAAAGCGGAACAGTCAGGCATGGAGCTTTCGAAGGATGCGGCTTTCTTTATTGCCCAGCGTATTCGTTCAAATGTTAGGGAGCTAGAAGGCGCGCTGAAAAGAGTGATGGCTCATGCCCAATTCACTGGACGCCAAATAGATATTGATTTAATTAGGGAATCCCTTAAAGACTTGTTGGCACTTCAGGATAAGCTAGTTACCATAGACAACATTCAGAGAGTTGTAGCGGACTATTATAAACTTAAGATGTCTGACATGTTGTCTAAGCGCAGGAGCCGATCAGTGGCCAGGCCCAGGCAAATGGCAATGTCCATCGCTAAGGAGCTTACAAGCCATAGTTTGCCAGAGATTGGAGAGTCGTTTGGTGGTAGAGATCACACGACAGTGCTGCATGCTTGCCGGAAAGTAAAAGAACTTGAGGTTATGGATAGAGAGGTGCAAAGAGATTTGAAGAATTTATACCGAGCTCTTTCTACTTAAAAACTAACATAAGTAATTGATTGTTGGAGATAGATAAATATTATGAAATTTAGTTTGTCGCGCGAAGCGCTTTTAAAACCATTGCAGCTTGTTGTTGGTGTTGTTGAGCGACGACAGACGCTACCTATTTTATCAAATGTTTTGTTAAGTCTCGATCAGTCAAGGCTGTCTATGACAGGTACTGACCTAGAGGTTGAAATAGTCGGGGTGACCGATATTGGCTCTGGTGGAGAAGATGGCGATGTCACCGTTTCAGCTCGTAAGTTGGTTGATATCTGTAGGTCTCTCCCAGAAGAGGCACAGATTGATTTTTCAAGTGGTGACGGCAAGGCAACGCTGAAGAGTGGTCGAAGCAAGTTCACCCTGGCAACACTGCCTGCCAATGAGTTTCCCTCCGTGGATGAAGGCGAGAAGACCGTTGAATTTATGGTGCCGGGCTCTGCTCTTAAAGCGTTAATAGAGGCGACTTCGTTCGCCATGGCGCAACAAGATGTTAGGTACTATTTAAACGGCATGCTTTGGGAGTTAAATAATAACAAACTTCGCGCTGTGGCCACAGACGGACATAGAATGGCTATGTGTGATGGAGTGTGCGAGGTTGCAGTCGCAGAGCCAGTGACTTCGATCCTGCCTCGTAAGGGAATTATTGAGCTCTCTCGGTTACTTGATGAGGATGAAGTTAAGGTTGCAATGGGATCTAACCATATCCGAGTTACGGGAGGTGACTATTGCTTCACTTCGAAGCTGGTAGATGGTGCGTACCCTGATTATGATAGGGTTTTACCCAAAGGTGGAGACAAAATAGTAGTCGCGGATCGGGCAGAGCTTAAGCAGGCATTTGGAAGAGCGGCTATCCTATCCAATGAAAAGTATCGCGGCGTTCGGATTTTGCTGTCAGAGGGTTCCATTAAGATGGTGGCAAACAATCCAGAGCAAGAAGAGGCAGAAGAGGAGGTTACCGTTACGTACTCTGGAGAAGATCTTGAGATAGGGTTCAACGTTAGCTATTTGCTTGATGTACTAAATGTTATTACTGGTAGTGAGGTTCGTATTACCTTGTCTAACTCAAACAGTAGCGCGTTGGTAGAAGACGCCGCGGATGGCTCTGCCGTCTATGTCGTTATGCCTATGCGGTTGTAATGCTAAACCAGCGAGGCTTGGGCCTCGCTACCTTAGGTTAAGCTCTAATGTATATCCCCCACCTTGAGGTCTCTCAAGTCAGAAATCTTAAAAGTCTTAAAACAGACTGCCATCCCCTGGCCAACATAATTTATGGCGTCAACGGAAGTGGAAAAACCAGTCTCCTTGAGGCGATTTATTTGTTAGGGCGGGGCCGGTCGTTTAGGCACCGGGATTTGCGTTTAGTTGTTAATCACCAAGCCGAAGAACTCGTTGTATCAGCAAAAATTGAGAAGGGCATGCCGGCCAAAGTCCATCAAATGGGAGTTAGGAGGACATCCTCGGGCAAGTTTGCGGCGCGCTTTGATGGGAAAACTCTTCAATCTTCAGTGCAGCTAGCCTCAGAGCTACCTCTGCAACTCATTGATGCCCATAGCTTTAACCTGTTAGAGGGTGGTCCTTCACAGAGACGACAGTTTTTAGATTGGGGAGTGTTCCACGTGGAACAAACCTACGGGGATGTTTGGAAGAGGTTCCAAAAAGCATTAAAACAGCGGAATCAACTGTTGCGACATGGTAGAATAGAAGAAGAATCTTTAAGTGCTTGGACCGCTGAGCTTGTTCCGCTTAGTGAACAGGTTTCAAGGTTGAGAGATAAGTATTTAAGTGGTCTTGTGAAGCATGTTAGAGAAGTAGCGAGACTGTTTGATGGGCTGGGTAGTCTTGATATTGAATATTACCAGGGCTGGAGTGGTGAGGCTTCGTTAGCTGAGGTTATGAGTGGCGACAAGAAGAGAGATTTTTCTGTCGGAACGACGAGCCACGGAGCACACAAGGCAGACATGAGAATAAAAGTGGACGGCGTCCCTGCATCAGAGGGGCTGTCTAGAGGGCAAACCAAACTGTTGGTTTACGCCTTAAAGCTGGCGCAGGCGACTTATTTTAGAGAGACAACAGGCGACTCGTGTGTATTTTTGCTTGATGACCTCCCTGCGGAATTGGATGTGCACCATAGGCAGCAGGTGGTTGCATGCCTTTATGGATTGGATTGTCAGTTTTTTGTCACGGGTGTAGACAGAAGTGATTTTGATGTTTTGGTGAAGGATAGGCCACACCAAATGTTCCATGTGGAACATGGTGCGGTGACTGCAGGTTGAATAACAGGAAATAAACCGTTATGGCTGAAGAAGAAAACTACGACTCGTCGAGTATTAAGGTGTTAAAAGGGTTGGACGCGGTGAGAAAGCGCCCTGGTATGTACATTGGAGACACTGATGACGGCACAGGCTTGCACCACATGGTATTTGAGGTAGTTGATAATTCTATTGATGAGGCCTTGGCTGGGCATTGTTCAGAAATTCGCATCGTGATTCATCCTAATGAGTCAATCTCCGTTTTTGATAATGGCCGCGGAATACCCACGGAAATGCACGATGAGGGTGTGTCGGCAGCGGAAGTTATCATGACGGTACTGCATGCAGGGGGAAAGTTTGATGACAATAGCTATAAGGTATCTGGCGGGTTACATGGTGTTGGGGTTTCTGTTGTAAATGCCTTGTCTAAAACTATGAGGCTAACTATCCGTAGAAACGGCCAGGTTCATGAGCAAACCTATTCACACGGTGTTCCGGACGGTCCTTTGGAGGTCATTGGAGAGACAGAGGAGACAGGAACAGAGGTGTTTTTTGTCCCCTCAGAAGATACATTCACCAATATTCAGTTCCACTTTGATCAGCTAGCAAAGCGGTTGCGTGAGTTGTCCTTTCTTAATTCAGGGGTTCGTATTGTTTTGCATGACGAACGGACCGGGAAAGAAGACGTATATGCGTACGATGGTGGATTGAGCGCCTTTGTAGAATACCTAAATACTAATAAAACCACTGTGAACAAGATCATGCATTTTAGCAATGATCGAGAAGATGGAACCAGTGTAGAGGTTGCTCTGCAATGGAATGATGGATTCCAAGAAAATATCCTGTGTTATACCAATAATATTCCACAGCGAGACGGCGGCACCCACTTGGCCGGATTTCGCTCTGCTTTGACTAGGGGTTTGAACACTTATATAGAAAAAGAGGGAATTAACGGAAAATCAAAGGTAAATACAACAGGGGATGACGCTAGAGAGGGCTTGACAGCAATAATTTCCGTTAAAGTGCCTGACCCAAAGTTTTCTTCGCAAACAAAGGACAAGTTGGTAAGTTCTGAGGTGAAGACGGCAGTTGAGCAAGAGATGGGCGATAAGTTTAATGATTATCTGATGGAGTTTCCCCAAGAAGCGCGAGCGGTGGTCGGGAAAATGATAGATGCAGCGCGAGCGAGAGAGGCGGCGCGCAAAGCAAGAGAGATGACGAGGCGCAAAGGTGCTCTAGACATTGCAGGATTGCCTGGGAAACTCGCAGATTGTCAGGAAAAAGATCCTGCTCTTTCTGAGTTGTACCTTGTGGAGGGAGACTCAGCAGGAGGGTCGGCTAAGCAAGGCCGGGCGCGGAAAACTCAAGCTATTTTGCCATTGAAAGGCAAGATATTGAACGTTGAAAAAGCACGGTTCGATAAAATGCTCTCTAGTGCAGAAATAGGCACTTTGATCACAGCTTTAGGTTGCGGTATTGGGGCGGAAGAATTTAATTTAGAAAAATTACGCTACCATACTATCGTCATCATGACGGATGCTGATGTGGATGGATCTCATATCCGTACGTTGCTACTGACTTTTTTCTTCAGACAGATGCGGGAGTTGGTAGAAAATGGCCATATATTTATAGCCCAGCCCCCTCTTTACAAAGTAAGTAAAGGGAAAAATGAGCAATATGTGAAAGATGATGCGGCGCTGTTAGTATATTTAACTCAAAAGGCACTAGAGAGTGCCAGTTTGCATGTCAATGCGAGCGCTCCTCCACTCCAAGGGCAGGCTTTGGAGTCGCTAGTAGGACAATTTAGAAGCGTTAGTGGGCTCATGGATAGAATGTCTCTTGTATACCCCCTAGATATACTCGAATCACTAATTTATGTTAGGGGTTTAGATAGTAAACTTCTTCAAAAAAGCAGCGAAGTTTCAGCGTGGTGCGCCGAACTCCAGGAAAAGCTTGAAGAGTCGGATACTGGGACCCATCGGTATCAGGTCAGTGTGAAAGAGGATAAAGAGCGAAAAGTCTTTTTGCCAAACGTTGAAATTACCGCCCACGGCGTTCCTCATTACCACACACTTAGTCGAGACTTTTTCGTATCCAGTGAATATGGCGCCATTGTTCAATTGGGGGAGACGCTTCAAGGACTGATAGAGCCGGGTGCTTACGTAAAGCGAGGCGAGCGGATACAGGAAGTGACTAGTTTCAAAAAGGCTTTAGATTGGTTGATGTCAGAGTCTCGGCGAGGGATAAATACTCAGCGATACAAAGGCTTGGGGGAGATGAATCCTGAGCAGCTTTGGGAGACTACGATGGATCCTGAAAGTAGAAGGATGCTTGTGGTGACCATTGAAGACGCTATTGCTGCAGATCAAATGTTTACGACTTTGATGGGCGATCAAGTAGAGCCGAGAAGAGACTTCATTGAAACTAATGCGTTATCCGTGGTTAATCTAGACGTGTAATCTTTGCGAGATTTCATTTAGGCCTTGGAAATATTATCGCCCAGCGAGGAAGCTATCCAAGAGCGTGCCTTGTCCGTCAGACTTCGTGCGTTATCCAACGATGAATCGATAGCAGGGCCTATGGTTACTTGCACTGTCCCGGAATATTTTAACCAACCTGTAGCCGGCCAGTGGGCTCCGGCATCGTGGGATATCGGCAAAATGGGGACGCCAGATAATTTAGCAAGGGCTGCACCTCCTGTTTTGAAGGCACCTAATTGGCCGTTAGGATTGCGCGTACCCTCTGGATAAATAACTATCTTAATTCCTTTAGATAGTCGCTCTTGCCCAAGCTTAAAAACTTGCCGCATGGCACCGGCTGGGTGAGATCGGCGAATCCCGATAGGCGCCATAGTGGCGAGGCTCCAGCCGAAGAAGGGGATCCAAAATAATTCTCGCTTTAAGACAAAACTTACAGGTCGAAAGAGCCATTGAAAATAGAAAGATTCCCATGCACTTTGGTGATTGCTCAAAATAACGCAGGGCCCATTCGGGACGTTCTCTAGGCCTGTTACCGTGACATTGATGCCGCAGATCAGGCGAAGCCATATCATAATCCCTTGATTTCCCCGTGTAGCAATTCTTTGGCGTTCGTCGAGGGGAAGCCACCAAATCAGGCAGGAAATAAGACCTAAAATTATGACAATAAGCATTAAGCCAAAATTGAATAAGATGGCGCGTAACGCTAGAGTCAGATTTTGTATTCTCATCAGTTTCCAGACTATTTGCTTGCTGCCATCTGAGCGATATCAGCGACGTTAATGCACAAACGCCGAAGGCTGTGTAACAAGCTTAGACGGTTTTCTCGAACGGCTCGATCGTCTGACATGACCATTACATCATTGAAAAAAGCGTCGACAGGATCTCGCAATGTCGCCAGGTTTTTTAACACGGCGTCGTAGTCCCGGTTCTCTATCAGAGGCTTCGAGACAACCGACAGGGCTTCAATTGCACTTGCGAGGCCCTTTTCGCTCCCATCTTCCAATAGAGCGAGATCTATCTCTGAGGGCTGTCGATCTTTTAGCTGTTTGGACAAAAGATTTGATACGCGTTTGTTAGCGGCTGCGAGATCTTGGGCTTCAGGCAGCTTTGAAAACGCTGAGATGGCCTTTACTCGGGCGTCAATATCCAGAGGGTTTGAAAGATTTAGCGAGGCGACAGAGAGGAAAACTTCGGCTTTGAGACCCTCTTCTTTATACCAAGATTTAAATCTATCCAATATGTATGTAAGTACTTGCAAACGTATTGTTTCGAGAGTCTCTTCTTTGAGACCAAACTGGCTCGCGGCAATTAAGATTGCCTTGTTCAAATCAAGATCTATTCGACGCTCGATGATTATCCTCAACACCCCAAGACTGGCCCTTCTTAGCGCAAAAGGATCCCTTGACCCTGAAGGTTGCTGTCCAATGCTAAATATACCCACTAAGGTATCTAATTTGTCTGCCAAAGCTAGTGTCGTACCCACCTCAGTTGACGGGACTTGGTCCCCTGAAAACCGAGGAAGATATTGTTCCAGCTGCGCCTCAGCAACTTGATGGTCCTCTCCGTCGTTGAGCGCGTAATATCTGCCCATAATACCTTGTAGGTCTGCAAACTCCCCAACCATGTCAGAAACTAAATCAGATTTACTTAATTCTGCTGCCCTGCGAGCAAGCGAAGGATCCGCGGCCGTGAAATTTGACAGGGCTTCGGCCGCCGCCGCCACGCGAGCTGTTTTGTCAAATACGGAGCCGAGTTTGTCTTGAAACACGACTTTCTTTAGAGCCTCTCGCCTACGCTCGAGAGATTGTTTAGCGTCATTTTCATAAAAGAATGCGGCATCAGCTAAACGAGGTCGAATTACTCGCTCATTTCCTGCGATTACTTGCTTTGGGTCTTTACTTACAATATTTGCTACCGTTATAAAAGCGGGGAGTAACTCTTCTTTGCTATTTATAACGTGGAAATACTTTTGGTGTTCCTTCATGGACGAAATTAAAGCTTCTGCGGGTACTGACAGAAAGGTTTTCTCAAATTGCCCCAACAGTGGCACCGGCCATTCATTGAGAGCGGTGACTTCATTTAATAGGGATTCGTCAATCACAGCCTCCCCCTTGATGCTCTTCGCCAAAGAAGAAACCCCTTCTTGGATTATCTGCTTTCGCTCATCGAACTGCGCGACTACCTTAGCGCTGCGGAGTTGCTTCTCGTAGCTCTTTGGGGATTTTATCAAGATGTCACCTGGGCCATGGAACCGATGCCCCTGGCTGATATTTCCACTCTTGACTCCAAGTATTGTTTCTTCACAAACTTGATCGCCGAAGATAAGCACAGCCCACTGTACTGGACGAACAAACTCATCTCTGCTGCTTCCCCACCGCATTCGCTTTGGAATGGGCAAACTGGATAAGCAGCTATTAATTACCAAACCGAATAGCTCGGCGGAGTCTTTACCAGGTTCGGTGTGTCGCATACAAAGCTTATCTTGCTGGCCATCATTCTCAATCTTTGCAGATAAATCAGATAAGGCTATTTTGTTTTTCTTGGCGAAAGCTTCCGCTGCTTTAGTTGGCGCCCCTGCACCATCGAAAGCCACTCTTGCAGGAGGTCCCCATGCCACAATGTCAGAGTCAGGGGTACGATCGTCTAATCCTTTGATGTATATAGCTAAGCGCCTTGGAGCCGCATAGGAAGTACTATCCTCAAAGGCCAAGCCTTGAGCAATAAAACCCTCAAGGATGCTTTTGGTGAACGCACGGGATAAGGATAAAAGAGCTTTCGGCGGCAACTCTTCTGTGCCTAACTCAAATAAGAAATCGGATTTCATTTATCTTCTCCGGCGTGACGAGCAAGGACTTCTTTAGCGATATTAGGCGATGCCAAGGGGAAGCCGGCCGCCAGTCTCGAGTCGAAGTACCCTTGGGCAACACCTCGGGCAAGAGTTCTTACTCGAAGGATATAGCGCTGACGCTCCGTTACGGAAATTGCTTTGCGGGCATCTAGTAAGTTAAACGTATGGGATGCTTTCATCACCATTTCATAGCCTGGAAGGGGAAGATTATTATCAATAAGACAGCGGCAATCTTTTTCATACTGATCAAAAGCGGAAAACAAAAAATCGACATCAGCATACTCAAAATTAAAGGTAGACATCTCAACTTCATTTTGCAAAAAAACGTCGCCGTAGGTTACATCTCCATCTGGGCCATGGGCCCAAATAAGGTCATAGATACTATCGACTCCCTGCAGGTACATAGCGATGCGCTCTAAACCGTAAGTAATCTCTCCAGTAACTGGATAGCATTCGAGACCTCCAACTTGTTGGAAATAAGTAAACTGCGAAACTTCCATCCCATTTAACCAAACTTCCCAGCCTAAACCCCAGGCCCCGAGGGTTGGTGATTCCCAGTTATCCTCAACAAATCGAACATCGTGAATCAAGGTGTCAACTCCAACTGCCTGCAGAGAGCCCAAATACAGCTCCTGGAAGTCTTTAGGGGAAGGCTTCATGACTACTTGAAATTGGTAATAGTGCTGTAATCTATTTGGATTTTCCCCATAACGCCCATCAGTAGGCCGTCGAGAAGGCTGAACATAAGCGCTATTCCACACTTCTGGACCGATAGAACGCAAGAAGGTTGCAGGATGAAACGTGCCTGCACCAACTTCCATATCAAGTGGCTGCATAATAACGCATCCTTTTCCCGCCCAGTAGTTCTGAAGGATGGCGATGAGATCTTGAAAAGTATCAGGCGGTGCAGAAAGTTTACTCACGAAAGTTACCCGTAATTAATAATGTGTCCAAGTGGAGGATCAATTATAAAGGTGCGTAAAGATAAAGATAGAGTCTAACTGACTCAAAAGCATGATTTAGTTAGTCGCCATGATTAACCTTTCGATATACTAGCCTATAATTGCAATACTTTGATGACAGCCCCATGGCCTAGGATACTGTGAGCTTTTTAACCCTAACACAAAGGATCGTCTTCTAATGAGGAACATATTAATCCTCTGGCTGCTGAGACTAGTTTCCTTACTTCCACTTAGTATTGCTCGAATCAAAGGAGCATGGTTGGGGAGGCTCCTTACGGTTATTGGCGCTCAGCCTTGGCGAATAGCACGTATTAATTTATCTTTATGTTACCCGCACTTGTCGGACGATGAGATTAAGCAGATTTGTGACAAGCGCATGAGTCACTTAGCACAGGCTGTTTTGGAGACGCCCAAGGTCTGGCGAAAAGGCAATCCTTGGGTTTCCAAAAAAGTCATGGCGGTGAAGGGTCTAGACCTTTTTGAGCAGGCTATCGCAGATGATCGCGGCACTATTCTAGTTATTCCTCATCAGGGAAATTGGGAGGTTCTCGGCTTGTGGGCTGGAGAGAAAAAAGCAATGACCTCTCTTTATGATCCCCCGAGAATGATTGAACTGGAAACTTGGATTAAAACCTCAAGGGAACAATCTGGAGCGACGTTGGTGCCAACGAATGTGCGTGGCGTTGCGGCGTTAATAAAAGCCTTGAAGCGCGGTGAAATCACTGGCATTTTACCAGATCAGCAGCCTCCTCCTGAGAGTGGGGAGTTTGTACCTTTACTGGGCGTGGAGGTTCGAACCATGACTTTGATTCACAAGCTATTGCAGCGCTCTGGGAGTCAGGCTTTAATGTGCACAGCACTGCGCGTGCCTGGTGGATGGGAGTTACATTTTGTTGCACCTGCCCAAGATATTTACAGCACGGATGAGGTGACCAGTCTGCTGGCTTTAAATAAGGGAGTAGAGGATATAATAGCTTTGGCGCCAGAGCAGTACCAGTGGGAATACAAACGGTTTCGTGAGCGGCCAAAGGGTATGGACTCTATTTATGATCAGTAATCACAATTTAATCAGAACTTCACTTTAACGCAGGGACAGCTTTGCCTACTTCTCGACAAACTAAATTACCAGCCAGCGCCGCCTGGCGCCCGCTCTCTTCATTTCATGATCATGAAATACCCGAGCATTGGTACAAATGGCTGTCCGATCGAGGCTCGCTTACGGAGCGATTGATCGACGCAAGCCATAACCAATTTGCTGTTGAGGTGCTGAGCCAGGTAGAGAAACTGCCAGATGAGTCAGAGGCTCGAGCTCTCAATATACCACCCTCAAGCGAGGTGCTGATTAGACAGGTTATTCTTAAAGGTAAGGACACCCCTTGGGTTTTTGCCAGAAGCATTTTACCTTTTACCACTCTAACTGGGCGATTGGAGGCACTTCGACACATTGATAGTCAGCCACTAGGCGCGGTATTGTTTAATGACCCTTCTATGTCACGTGAGCCAGTTGCGGCATCTTACATGACGGCTGCTGAACTGCATGTTCCACAGAGCATATGTAATCAGATGACTCATCTGTGGGGACGTAGATCGGTATTCCGTCTTGACAGCAAGCCTCTATTAGTCAGTGAAATATTTTTACCGAGCTTTCAGGACTACAATCATGGGTTGGAGGAGTAGTGATGAACAGTTCTGTAGAGCCGAGGGCGGCGCGAGTGACAAACCCATGGCTCCGGCTAATGCGTATGGATCGGCCCATTGGTATTTATCTTCTTTTGTGGCCGACGTTATGGGCTCTATGGTTTGCTGGTTCAGGGAAACCTTCAATTGGGACAACGATTATTTTTGTGTTGGGCCTAATTGTTATGAGAGCAGCAGGCTGTGTTATTAATGATTATGCAGATCGCCATGTTGATGGGCAGGTGGAACGAACAAAAACGCGGCCACTGCCGGCAGGAGAAATCAAACCACAACAAGCTCTCTGGCTGTGCTTTGGGCTTTTATTAGTCGCCTTATGCTTGGTATTAATGACAAATCAACTGACGATAATGCTTTCGTTTGTGGGGGCGGCAGTTACAGCCATTTACCCGCTTATGAAGCGCTTTACAAATTTACCACAGCTTGGTCTAGGGGTCGCCTTTGCCTGGGCTGTCCCTATGGCGTTTGCAGCAGAGCGAGCTGCATTGCCGACGGAACTTTGGCTTATATTTGCAGCGATTGTGGTTTGGACTGTTGCTTTTGATACTTATTACGCAATGGTTGATCGGGAGGACGATCTAGAAATTGGTGTTCGATCTACTGCAGTATTATTTGGAAAATATGATCTGTTGATGATTGTATTGTTACAGGTTGCAACTCTCGTAATTATGGCCCTTGTGGGCCTCGAGTTTCAAAGAGGACTGGTTTATTTTCTTAGCCTAGTAGTTGCAGCAGGTTATTTTTTCAACCAATTTCGCCGAGCTAGGCAAAGAGATCGAGAGGCATGTTTTGCGGCATTTTTAAACAATCACCGCGTGGGAATGGTCATTTTCATTGGCATTGCGGCGGACTACCTTATTGCCCAGCAACCGATGGCAGCATACTTCTAGTGCTTTTGCCAAATAACTAGCTGGTTGTTGGCGGGTAAGTCATTATCTTCTATTAGTTCCATGCCGAAGGCGGCGGCTAGTTTATTTAAGTCATTAAACTCACGTATTCCTTGGGTCGATTTTACTGCTCTCAGTCTAGCGTCAAAGGCTCGATTACTTTCAGCAGCAATTACTCCAGAATATTGCATCGGCCCGTAAAGGCAGAAGAGACCGCCAGATATTAGAAGCTTAGAAACACCAGAAAACATCAGCTCGACCTCTGACAAGGCCATGATATGGGCAGTATTGGCTGTAAAAATAGCGTCAAATAGACCCTCTGGCCATGGCCCCACACCGACATCTAACTCCAAGGGGTGATGAATGTTTTCCAGCGAACTATCGGAGATCCATTGTTTGATCCCCTGGTGGTTTTCTTTTCGATCACTGGTTTGCCACTGTAAGTGTGGCATAGCACGACTAAACCAGACGGCGTGCTGGCCTGTGCCGCTGCCAATTTCAAACACAGATTGGCAGTCAACAAGGATACGCTCAAGAACTTGAGATATCGGACCACGATTATTCTCACAGGCCTGGGAAAAAGGTTTAGTCATTTAATTAACATTTGATTTGAGAAAGACAGCTAGTGAGGCTTATCCTCTGGTGAAGACCCACTTATCACCCTCACTCATAGCATCATTAAAGCTATAACCGTCGCTATCAAAAGCCTTAATGCTCTCTACATGTTTAATTTTATTTTTAATAATAAAACCAGCCATCAATCCCCTTGCCTTTTTGGCGAAGAAACTAATGATCTTATATTTTCCGTCTTTGTTATCCATGAAAACAGGCGTGACGATTCGACTAGAAATGGTTTTTTCTTTAGCAGCCTTGAAATATTCGTTGGAGGCAAGGTTAAGCAATACTGAATCAGGGGATGAGAGGAGTGCGTTTAGCTCTTTGTTGATAATTCCATCCCAGAATGCGTAAAGGTCAGAACCTCGAGCTGTAGCAAACTTGGTCCCCATTTCAAGACGATAAGGCTGCATCAAGTCAAGTGGGCGCAGAACGCCGTATAGGCCAGACAAAATACGCAAATGATCTTGGGCCCAATTAAGATCCTCTGCAGACATGGTATCTGCAGATAGACCTTGGTAAACGTCACCTTTGAAGGCAAGCACGGCCGGCTTAGCATTGTCGTTATCGAAGGGCACCGACCATTCTTGAAAGCGCTCATAGTTTAGAGCACCAAGTTTATCGCTCAGCCCCATCAGAGCGCAGACATCCTGAGGTGACAGTTTTTTAAGGCCTTCAAGCAACTCCTTAGAATGCTCTAAGAAGGCTGGTTGACTGTGTTGGTTGACAGCATGGCTACTGTAGTCGAGCTTTTTGGCGGGTGAAATCACCGTGATCATCATGTTTAGATACCTAGCAAAGAACGTACACAATCGAGAGTCATATAATATCAACTTTTATTGCAACTGTTTAGAGTAAAAGCCATCAAAACTGCCTCCAACCCTATTATTACTTACGATAATTCGGCAATATTGGTTGTATAGAAACACACTGACTATCTGCCGTAAAGAGGACGCTATATGTCTGTTAAGCGTATCAAAGTGATTTATTTATTACTCCTTACTATGCTGTTTATAACAAGCTGCAGTGTTAACCCAGTGACAGGACAAAATGAATTCTTGTTGATGTCCAAACAGCAAGAAATCACTTTGGGTGAAAAAAATTATAGTCCCTCTCGGCAAGCCCAAGGAGGTGATTATTATCTTGACTCTGAACTACAGAGCTATGTTGCGGGAGTAGGTAAAAAATTAGCAACATATAGTGCACAGCCCGACTTACCCTTCGAGTTCGTAGTGCTCAACAATTCAGTTCCCAATGCCTGGGCTCTGCCGGGGGGTAAAATTGCAATTAATCGCGGGCTACTAGTACAGCTCAGAGATGAGGCACAACTAGCGGCAGTGCTTAGCCATGAAATTGTTCATGCTGTAGCAAGACATGGAGCATCCCAAATGAGCCGAGGCACACTCCTGAGCCTCGGGGTCATGGCTGTTGGAGTGAGTGCCAAAGAGAAGGAGAACGAGGAGATTGTTGGCTTGGCTTCTCAGCTTGGAACTGCAGCGTGGATGGCCAGATATAGTCGAGATGATGAGCTTGAGGCGGATTATTACGGTATGGATTACATGACTCAAGCTGGCTATGAACCAGAGGGCGCGGTGGAATTACAAGAGACTTTTGTCTCTTTTAGTAAAGACAAAGCAACCAGCTTCTTGTCAGGTTTATTTGCTAGTCATCCCCCTTCAATGAGGAGAGTGGAGGCAAATCGCATAAAGGCTAAAACTTTGCCGAGTGGCGATCGAGGTAGGACGCGCTTCCAGGCAGCTATTAGGCAGTTAAAAAAGGATGAACTCGCGTACGAAGCGGCAGAAAAAGCTAAGAAGGCTCTAAAGAAAAATGATCCAAGAGGAGCTTTAAGCTCACTAAACAAAGCGGTTGATATTCAGCCAGATGAGTTTTCTTTCTGGGTGCTTCGTGGCAAGGCATGGAAAATGTTAGGCGATATAGGAAGAGCAGAACGGGCGTTCACTACTAGTATCAGCAAAAACCTCAATCATTACAGTGCTTACTTAGAGCGAGGGGTGTTGCTTTACGATAATGGAGACAAAATAAAGGGTATTGCCGATATAAAACGAAGCTATGCGTTGCTGCCAACGGCGGAGGGGGGCTATTATCTTGGAAATGCCGCAATGGAGCAAAAAAATTATCAAAGAGCTAAAGCGTATTTTAAAATAGGAGCAAAGAGTTCAGAGAATGTAGGCTCGCTCTCGAGAGCTAAGTTGCTGGTCTTAAACCAGAGACTTAATCCAGAGCGTTATATTCGGATCAGCCAAATTCAGAATTGGGATGGAGAGATGGTTATTAGGCTAACAAACTTAGCATCTGTTTCGATTGGCAATCTTCAAATACAACTTACTGATGGAGTTGCGGCGCGTGAGCTAAGCTTAGGGGAAACCATTCTGCCTTCAGAGTCAGTAAATATTCAGCCCGAACAACATGCATTTTTAAAGAGGCCGTTTTTGGTAAAAATACTTAAAGCCACTGTTGTTGAATAAACTCAGATTATTGTGGGCAATATGGATCAGGTCAAAATTAAATCTCTCAATATTAAGCTACACAAATTTTTCAAATATCATTAACGAAATCAGCACAAACTGTCGATATAACTCAATGGGTGGGCTGGAATATCTGCCATGCAGAGTTGAATTGTTTTGCACTAATAGCTACAGTAAAAACTAATTCTTGAACCAACCGTAAGGGGAACTTCCCATAGCAATTAGAGACGATTCTTGTGAGTTTTGCAGGCGAACCAGGGTGATTTTGTTAATTATCGGTCTGGTATTCCTTGTTGTTAGCTCGCAGCCTGAATTTAACTTCTTGGCCAATTATGATCTGACGAATATTTTCGCTTGGGTTGTAGGGGTGCTATTTGTTCTTTTGGTTCTTTGGAAGTTTTATCAAGAGTATTGGAAAAATAAGAGAGAAGTCTACAGTGAAAAAAGAGACTAATTGCTGGCAATGTGTTTATTTCCGAATTACTCATGAAATCAAACGACCCTATGGTTGCCATGCAATGGGATTTAAGTCAAAAATCCTACCTTGCTATGAAGTTTCGAAGATTGACGGTAATCAATGTAGAAGCTTCACTGCAAAGGAAGTCAAAAAAGATAAGATCTAAATAAGCCAACTTAGTAAGCACACATTTTTGAAGGGGAAAAAAGGTATAGCATGGATATTGCATCGATTATAGGGATCTGCGTTTTCGCAAGCGCCTTTGTTTTTGGGGTACTCAGCAACAACGGAGACATCTCTACTTTTTATCACGTTCCTTCTATCTTTATTGTAATCGTTGGTACTTTTGGCATCGTTTTATTTAGATCGACACTGAGAGAATTTCTGACTATGTGGCCAGTCCTTTTTAAAATGTTTTGGTACAAGGCGGATAAACCAGAGGATCTTATTGATCAATTGGTTGAGCTTGCTGGCATTGCCCGAAAAGATGGAATGATTGCGTTGCAAAATGTAGAGATAACGAACCGCCTGTTGGAAAAAGGAATTAACGGACTCGTTGATGGCAATGATCCAGGATTTCTTAAAACAGCTCTTGAACGTGATATGTATATCACTTCTAAACGCCATGAAATGTCAAGAGACACGCTGAAAGCTGCTGGGGACATTGCACCTGCAATGGGTATGATTGGGACCTTGATAGGACTAGTGTTGCTCTTGAAAACCATGTCCAGCGACCCTGACTCAATTGGGCCAAACATGTCCGTTGCACTGATGACGACTTTGTATGGAGCGATTCTCGCTAATGGTCTCTTTATTCCAGCTTCAATGAAGCTTGAAAACA
>ENA-ORDA01001259-ORDA01001259.1-marine-metagenome-genome-assembly--contig:-NODE-1259-length-22088-cov-4.075689_pt1 | contig 22088 bp, 20 predicted proteins | sample MGYA00237778_ERZ508506 | MGnify/ENA primary metagenome ERZ508506 (study PRJEB26177, sample SAMN06267891) | marine metagenome | isolation source: Monterey Bay, California, USA | place: Pacific... | reverse complement strand
GAGCGACACAATTAGCATCTCAAAAAGCATACTCCATCGCCGATGTTCAACCTAGCCAAATCGACTTGGCTGAAGTCCATGACTGTTTCACAATTGCAGAAGTTCTCGCCACAGAAGACCTTGGATTTGCTGGTCGTGGAGAAGGAGGAATCTTTGCACGAAATGGACAAGGTCGACGCAATGAAGGCGATGTCACCATAAATGCAAGTGGAGGACTGAAATCTAAAGGCCACCCTCTTGGAGCAACAGGTACTGGACAAGCGGTCGAAGTCTTCAAGCAATTACGACATCAAGTAGAGGCACCACGACAAGTACGTGATGCAGAAATTGGATTGACGCACAATGTAGGTGGTTCAGGAGCCACCTGCGCAGTCCATATCTTTGGGAGGGAGAGATGATGCCAATCACAAAATCTTCCATTGGTAACACGGTCTTTGCAACGAGTATCTATGGCGATCAATGGGCAGGTTCAGATGGAGATCGGCTTACAATCGCTTTGCAACTCCTTCAATCAGAGACTGCATCGACCATTCAGATTGACTCATTTGTTGATTCGCTAGAATATACACCAAGCACTCCTGTATCTTCAATCATTGAATCAACAACCGATTGGAGAGTTGACCCGAATGGACAATATCGTTTGATTGCATCAAATTCGTCGTTTATTGTAGCCCTTACAGAAGATGGAAATAGTCCCCAATGGCCAGATTCATCTCCGGGAAAATCGATTGATGTAGAACTAAAAACTGCTCTCGATGAAGCATGGGTAACTGAAGTTTCAGGCGTAAGTCAAGGAGCCTATATCTCACAATCCCAGCACATGCTTGCCATGCCATCACGACTTGGATTGCATGCTCAAGAAGATGCGTCCACCATTGTCTGGCCACCACGCCAACTCAATGCAGAAGGAGTACGAATCCCTCCGGCGTCAAACAAACTCGATAGCAATGCGTCAATACTTACCTGGACGCGACTCAGTGCAGCCGGAGCCCCTTCTGAATTCTCATTAAGAGCTCCGTTACTTGGAGGTATCTCGACGGTTCTTGTCGAATTTGCGTCTGGACCGAAAGGAGTATTCATGCTAGCAGATGATGAAAATGGACAAGCATCGATAGGTCAAGAAGTCTCATTTGAGGTGCGACGCTTGTATGGTCAAGATAATCTCATTCACTATGGACTCAAAGCACTTCTGATTTAATTTCAAATGTCTCGATAGAAGGCTTCATAGAAAGATTCGCTTGTGGCGTAGCATGGCTGGCTTTGGTGGTATCCGTAAAGGTCGAAATGAAGCGATAGACAACATCTCTGTACAAGAGGAAGGGGATTGCGCTCGTTGTGGTGGAGAAAGCCAACCCTCTACAATGGATGGATACCTCACCTGTAGTCGTTGTTCTTACGAATGGAAAGATCCAAACCATGTTTCGAAGAAAGTGAGAGGACCGCCCCCAAATCATCGCAGAGATGATGAACTGATTCAGGAGTTCAAATCTGAAATGGAGCGAGGAGACCTAAAAGGTGTTCTTGGAGTGGATTCAAATCTTTCTGATGAACAAGAAAAGTCGCTGCAACGTTTAGAAGACAAATGGATGACTGGAATGCAAGGACACTATAACGCTGCTTCTGAAGACAGAAAACCCCTTATGATTAGTTTTGACGACGATGATAACATTGTATCCACAGAAGTGGCTGCTTTAACCATCGTATCAAACGGATTTGATGGCGGAGAAGAAATACGTCTTGAATATCCAGGCAAAGGTACTGAATTTTATGCATTCAATGAGAAAAGCGAAACTGGTTGGAAGCGAGGCAGTTCTATTGAATCGACAGCTCGTTCAATTTCCAATGTTATCAATCGAACATCAGGACTCGTTTACGCAATCTTGAATGGGAATCGAATCTCCTTTGAATTGCGTAGTGATGACTTGAAACCAGAATCCTTGGTGTTGTTTGTCGATGACCCTGGAGGCCAAGATATTGTAGCCGAGAAAGGTGGAGTAATTCTCGATTTCAGAGAGGTAACTGTATGGGATGATTATCGCAATGTTGTCTCTCTCGTTCTGGAAGATGGAATCATTTCACCAAGCGAAGATCAGATGCTTTGGGTTATGCGCCAGCAACTTGGAATCGAAGAGGAACAACATGTCGCTCTTGTTTTGGAAATGTTTGGAGATAACGCATTGAAAGAATGTCCAAATTGCAATAACATGGGACAACTCTACCCTGAGTACTCAGCATGGTACTGTCAGGCCTGTGAAAGTTGGCTTTGATTACGCATCTATAGATAATTAGGTAGCAGGTATTTTGCCCTTTTTCACGGAAGTTGAGAGAGGGATGCTTCATAAAGTGGGTGGATGTCCCTAAAATAGGCGAACGCTATGGCAGAAGACGTATTGTATATTGGAATTGACCTGGGAACTTTCCGCTCCGTAATGGTTTCATCAGGAAATCACGAAGAGGAAGAACTCACTGTAATTGGAACTCCCAAAGATCCAATTGCTCGAAACTTTTTGAAGAGAGATGTTCTCTTTGGAGAAGAAGCACTAAAGAACAGATTGGCGCTCAATCTTTTCAGACCGCTAGAACTTGGTGTCATCAAAGATACAAAGGAAGACCGAGAATTCATTGCTCACTTCATTACTCATCTTATTGGGCTATCTGATCCAGAAGACCACGACCGTGTTGTCGCAGTCATTGGAGCACCAGCTGAAGCAAGCCACGTTGACAAGACTGCAATCTTCGATGCTGCTGCAGGTTCAGTTAACGCTGCTATGATTATTTCAGAGCCGTTCGCAGTTGCATATGCTCTGGACATGATTGAACACACACTCGTTATCGACATCGGAGCAGGTACAACTGACCTTTGTCGTGTTTACGGAACTATTCCTGGACCTGGCGACCAAATGCACACAGGCTACGCTGGAGACTATGTCGATGCTCAAATCATCAAGGAAGTACAATCCAAGTACAACGGTGCTCAAATCACCAAGGATATGGCTCGCCGATGGAAGGAGCAGTACTCCTTTGTCTCTACATCAAGTCCTGACGGCCCAATTATGGTAGATTTCTCCATTGAAGGAAAGGCAATGAATCTGGATATCACTGATTGCATGCAACGTGCTTGCGAATCAATCGTTGAACCAATCGTTGAAAACGTCAAGAAACTTATCGCAGATTCCAACCCAGAATACCACAATGAGTTCCGCCGAAATATGGTACTCGCTGGTGGCGGATCAGGAATTCGTGGACTCGGTGCTCTTATTGAACGCCGACTTTCAGACATGGGCGATGTCAACGTACACGTTGTCGATGATCCAGTCAAACTCGGTGCAATGGGTGGCCTCAGACTCGCTATGGAAGTTCCAGAAGAGATGTGGAAGAACCTAACCCTCGCTTCGACATGATTGTGGTCTAGATGAAAAAAGGCTTAGTAATAGCTGGCAGCATAATTTCAGGCTTATGCCTTGTTATCGCCGCAATCGCTTTTTTTGGTGCTATGGGCTTTGAACCAGAATCAGACAATATCCTTCATGATACAAGGACCGATGGAACCACATTCAACTTTGAAGAAGGGGATTCCTTTGTTTTACAAGTATATGCCGTAGGTACAGTTGATTGTAACGAATTTCGTGATTCATTTTCGGTAATTGGTGCCAATGATTTAGCATATGAATATTACAAACCTGATTGCGATGAAACATTTGACACCGATGACTACACCTATCTCGGAGATTTATCAATTTCTGAATCAGGTACCTATGAAATAAACGCCTCAGGCGAGATCGTAATCACCAATGCGAATAGTATCGGAGTTGGGGGAATCATATCATTCGCGAGTTGCGGCTGTTGTTTCATCGGATTAATTCTACTTATTGTCGGCCTGGTTACTGGAAAATCAAAATCACAGGTCATGATGATTCAACCTGATGGAACGATTATCCCTGTACAGGGACAATATGTCCAACAACAGGCAATGAGTGGACAAGTAACCAGTCAACCTCAACAAATGGTCGCTCAGCCACAACAATATATCCCCCAAACTCAAGAAACATCAGTAGAACAATATAGTTTCGAACAAAAGAACGATTGGGAGTAATTCCATGTGGACGAAAGAGACCAAAGTGGTCATCTTAACCGGTGCTGGAATTAGTGCCGAATCAGGAATTCGTACCTTTAGAGCATCAGATGGATTGTGGGAAGAACACAGAATCGAAGATGTGGCGACTCCAATGGGATGGGAGCGAAATCCACAACTTGTTTGGGATTTTTATCAAGAAAGACGGCGTCAGTTGTTTGAAGTTGAACCAAACCCCGGCCATATTGCACTTACAAAACTGGAAGAATATCTTAATGATATGCTTCTTGTTACTCAAAATGTAGATAATTTACATGACCGTGCTGGCTCTAAGAATCTTATACACATTCATGGCGAGCTCGAAAAATTACGTTGTGAAGAATGTGATTATGTTGGAGTGATGATGGAAGAACATGACCTAAAATCATCGTATGTATCGTGTCCAGAATGTGCTAATGCTATGATGCGCCCACACATTGTTTGGTTTCATGAAATGCCAATGCAAATGGTTGAAATTGAGAATGCTTTGAATCAATGTGATGTTTTTATCGCAATCGGCACGAGTGGGCACGTTTATCCTGCTGCTGGTTTTCTTGCGACAGCCAAACAACAGGGATCATATTGCATTGGCATCAACCTAGACCCACCATTAAATTTTGATCTCTTTGATGAATTTCATCAAGGAAAATCAGGAGAGATTTTACCCGGTCTTATCCAGCAATGGACGCAGACATAGGAATTTGATTGATTGATATGAATGAAAACTATTTTTTGGGCTTATTCATTTTTCTCGTGATTACCAGACGAGGATATCGCATGTGGAAGCGTTTTGATCGTGGAGAAATAGAAAATATTGTTTCGACATTCGAAGAAAGCTACAAAACAAATAAAAAAATCTTTGGAAGCAAACCGATTTTTGCAAGATCAGTGATCAATAATCGTGGAGAATCATGGAAATTAAAGTCAACGATGGATGTTATGAAGATACTCGAATCTGAGCATCCTTGCGATGGGATTGTCTATTTTGAAGATTCGAACGAGGAGGGGATTCATCTCGTGTTCACAATCACAGGGCACGGCAATAACGAAATCATGAATATATCTGCTATGAATGGAACTTCTGTCATTGCAAAAGGCGAATTCAACATGGATCATGAATCGCCGACTGGTGTCTTTAAAATCATAAATGCTCTTTTCGAAGAACGAAGCAAGAAAGAGGAACTGGACAACCTGTTTACCAATTGACTTATTCTTCTTCCCAGCCATGACGAGATGCAAGACCCTGACTTACAAGTGGATTATTACAGTGCGGACAAGTGTCTGCGGGTGAAAGAAGGTCTGGACGAATCGCAAGAACTGCCATACAGTTAGGACACGCTGCAAGCATCTCACCATCCATCAGATTCGCTTCTGGTGTTGATACGAACGTGTGATAGCCTTGTTTGTACAATGGTGAAAAGTGGTAACGCATTCTGTTGAATGAACTATACGATGCATAACCCATAATCAGTAGGAATAGGATAGAACCAACTGATCCAAGAATCACGTAGTAGAGATTGAGTATGAAGAGCAACAAAAACAGTAACGAAGCTAACGTCAAGATAATTGCACCAGGCCAATAAGCCCAAGCTCTTCTTGAGCGATACGAAAACCAAGTTGTAGTTGTGGCAAAAAGTGGTATCGCCCAAATTAAATGTGAGAATTGGCCAAGGAATATTTCTGAAACTATGGCGATGTCATAGGCGATCAGAACAACAATCAGGCTATCGATGGCTAATACCAAGGATGTGCTTCGATGGGTCTGGTCGAACAGAGTCGAGAGGGTCATTGAGGCCTTTTGACCCCCTGAACCTGCAAGAACAATGTCCTCACTACGGTCACCTGCCATATTCTAGGCTGCAGGTCCACAATCAAGAATGCTTGTGTCGAACGAAGAAGTCATGATACACGAGCATCTCGCAGGTACATGACCGTGGGAGATACCGGTGTTGAAATGAAAGGTTCTAGCCTTTCAGGACATCGAATCATCGTTGGTGTAACTGGAGGTATTGCTGCTGTTGATACTGTTCGCTTACTTCGCGAACTACGTCGACACGGAGCAGACCTTTTGGTGATCATGACTGAGTCTGCTCGGCGTGTTATTACACCACTAGCGGTTGAATGGGCGAGTCAATGCGAAGTCATCACCGATTGGAATGGTGACATGATGCAATTGGAAGATGCTGATGCTATACTTGTCGCTCCTGCGACAAGAAATACAATAGCAGCACATCTCCATGGAATGCAACAGGGACCGCTTTTGATGGCCCTAAGTGCTGCTCGTTCTCGCAATACTCATGTTCTAATGGTACCGAGTATGCATGGAGATTTAGCCTCAGATCCAGTTACTGATGACATAGTAGAACGCCTTCGTGAAGAGAGTATTGATGTTATGTGGGGCGATTTGGAAGAAGGGAAAAGAAAGACTCCAGATCATGAGCATATTGTTGCACGCCTTGCTCATGGAATAAACTCAAAGAAATCAAACCGAAAAAGCGTTGTAGTCACCTTAGGAGGTACATACTCACCTATTGATGACATACGTGGCATTCAAAATACGAGTTCCGGAAAGACAGGTTACCAGATTGCAGATGATATGTATCGTCATGGACATGATATCACATGTGTTGTTGGAAAAACATCTGTCCAAATGCCTGAATGGTTGCCGCTCTGTATCTCAGCACCTCAACCTCAAACGATGCTCAAAGAATTGATGGCCATTGCAAATGATAACATCGATGCTTGGGTTCACACAGCAGCAGTACTCGATTACGTTGTTGAGAATCCTGCAAACGGGAAGCTCGCCAGTCAACAGGGTCCTCTTGACATTACACTCGTCGAAGGCGACAAGCATATTCTAGAATTGAAGTCGAAGACAATTGGCTCGACTCGTATTGGTTTCAAATTAGAATCTGGAATTAAGCAACGGGACCTCATCCACAGAGCTATCGCACAAATCGAGCATTCAGGTATGACTGCCGTTGTAGCCAATCGATTGGAAGATCTTCATGATTCTACCAAACCGAGAGGATATCTTGTTGATAAGCAAGGAAGTCACTTCGTACTTGAAAAGGAATTAGACCTCTGTGATGCTCTTCGAACGATCATTGAACGAGGAGATTAATGTGCGTTATTTTGCACTTGTAGGCCATCGAGCAATGAGCAAAGGAAAACTTCCTTTGAACGATTTAGCAGGTGGCGCTGGACGTATGGACGTCCTTATTCGAGGATTAATGGCAGCGTTGTTGAAATCCCATGGAATCCGAGAGGATGTTGTGGTTGTCCTTCATCTTCAAGGTGGACCAGGGCCTCACCGTCGTCTGAAATTTGTTGGTTCTGAATTACGAGGATTTCATGCTGAAGAGCGAAGTGTTGCTGGATTGATTGCAAAATCCATCAAAGAGCCTATGCCTGCTATTGGGCAATGGGTCGAGAGAAGCCCAGGCGTCTACGATGGAGGAGGAACTCTCGAACGGACGCTAAAGGATTGGCAAGATACAACATTGATTCGCTTAGATGCAGATTCTGAACGATTGTGGAATGAAAAGGCCATATTACCATCAACTTCCATCTATAATCCAACTGATATAGCGTTCATCCTATCAGATGATTTACCCTTAGAAACCGAAAGAGGAATCCCACGATCATTAGGTTCAACATGGCTTCAAGGCCATCTTGCAATCGGCTTATGTCACTTCTTATTGGATGAGAATGTTGAACTCAATCTCTGAACCAAAGCGGGAAGCCATCTGTTCCTTGTTTGAGAGCATGGGATAGAAGTTCATCATCCAAAGCAAGAGGATGAGTCTGAGGCCAATTAGCAAGTGAGGATATGCTTGCAAAGTCATTAGCGACTGAATCACAATCCCCTTTTGGAACGGATTCTGTATCAATATATGCAGCACCGATGGTAAAACGAGCCTCAACTGTACCATCATGATCGTCATCTCCGAACTGCACAGCATCCCTGTACCATCTCATACCCAATCGAGTTGTTTGAAAATCACCATTCCAAGTTGGTGGGACATTAATATTCAACATTAATTCACCATGATGAAAGGCATGAAGAAGCATCTTCATGGCATCTTTAGTGTTTCTAGCTCCGACTTGATCCGGCCACTTTGATACATGGAAAGCATCTGCATCGATATGAGGTCGACAGAGATTCTGCGGGACTGTTGGCAGGAGTTCAAGTGCACGTTCAACCAATTGAACTGATCCTTCAATACCTCTTTCCATGCCTTCGAGTTCAAACGATGTAAAGGAACATGCAATCGCTGGCATGCCATATAATCCGGCTTCTCTTGCTGCTCCCATTGTTCCGCTGTGATATGAATCTTGAGAGAGATTTGGCCCTAAATTTACGCCAGATACCACCAGTGAAGGAACGATTCCAGGTAGAACTTTCTCTAACCCCCCATCGAGTGCTACAATCATTGTATCACAAGGTGTACCATCAAGAGAAAAGAGGTGACATCCTGCAGAATCATCTAAATTCCATTTTGAGATTAAATCGTCTCTGTTGTGCAAATCCATTGCTTTTCCAAGGTTTATTTGCATACTGCACGCAGATTTGTTGTTGGACGGAGCAAAAGCAATGATTGCAATTCCTCTCAGGTTCAAGGACTTTACAAGCATTTCAAATCCAGGTGCTTCGATTCCATCATCGTTTGTTAACAAGACCCATTTCTTAGACATCATTCATTCTCTCCCTGTACTTCTGCTCTATGAAAGGCTGTTTGATTTGAAAGGTGTTCCCCATAAATAATCGATACTATTCCAAGCATGAGAATAGGTCCACCGACCCATGTCCACAATCCAGGAACACCTGTTGAGAAAAACAACCATCCAATGATAGAACCGATTACAGGCTCGAGAGTTACACTGATCGAGATAAGAAGTGGGGAGACATATTTTAGACAGTAATTCAGGCCAGTATGTCCAAGAATACCAGCAATAAAAGCGAGGAGAAGGAACCACCAAATGGTAGAATGTGTAAAATATCCAAAGGCTCCGAGTGAACTAAAGTTCGATTCAAGCATCCAAGAAGCTGGAATAAGTAACAAACCACCAATCAAGGTGACTGGAAAAGCGTAAACAAACAGTGGCATCCACTCTCTCAAAATCCGCCCGCAGACGATGTAACCTACAACGAATACTGCTCCAAAGAAGGCTAATTGGTCTCCAAAGAAGGTAACGGAATGACCTCCTTGGACATCACCAGCGTCGAGTAATGAAATCCCTGCACCTGTGAAAGCTGCTATACCGCCCATAAGTTCCATTCGACTGGGTTTACGAACAAAGAAAAACATACCAACAAGAATAACAAGAGGGTGAGCGGTCACAAAAAGAAGAGAATGTGTTAATGATGTGTGATCTAAAGAAGTCACCCAAAATCCAAAGTGGAGAGCAAGGAAGAAACCACTGCCAATGAGTATATTCAAATTCTTGGGTTCAAGAACCCTTTTTTTTATGACTTGTTCAGTTGAAATCCATTGCCATACTGCAAGTGGTGCGAGCAATAATGCTGTTAATTGTAATCTCCAAGAAGCACGTAAAAGTGGAGGGATTTCATCAACATGGGTAAAAATCGCCCCCGCACTTGAGACACCGAATATGGCAATTCCTAATACAGCCCAGACAAACGGTGGGACGTTTGACCCACTCATGCAGTTCACGACTCGTTGACTAACTCAGCATCCATGACTGGGCTTCCACCGATTACGCCTGCTCGCTTGAACAGAGCGTAAATTCCATACCCAATACCAACATTCAATCCGATGAACCCAGCCATTCTTCCGATGTACCAACCAGTACTGTCTGGCTTTGCAACAAGTGTGTCGATGAATGAAAGTATACTGGATTCGGTTCCAAAGAATGCCTCACCAGTCAATAATCCTGCAGCGACCATGAAAGTACTCAAGAGAATAAGGGCACGCTTCTTTTCAGCTGCAGTAGCTCCTTCTTCTTCCTTGATGGCCTCGATCTTTGGTTTGAGTTTACGCTCTTCCCACTTGTCTCGGCTGTATCCACCAATCAGCATTGGAAGGGTGTGAGGTACGTCAAGATACATTCCTAGGCCGAATGAAGTCCCCATTCCAGTAACCCATTCTACAAACATACCTAGTAAGAAGCCAATTCCGAGGAGGTAGAGGTCACCTTGCCCTTCAGCAAAAATTACGGAGAATGTAGCGAATGCGTTTGCTTGTGGTGCAATTAGATCAATACGACCTTCAGCGAGTTGAATCGATAGGAAGATTGCTACTGCTGCTCCAATAATGGCTCCAGGAACAACACCCATGATGTTACCCTTAGAAATGTGATAAGGACGATTACCAATATACAGGCTGTTCTTGTAGTCTCCAATAACAGTCCCTGACATCGAGATAGCCGAACCAAATACCGTTGTTCCAACCAATCCAAGGAGAACTGCGTCTTGCTTCGATAGGCCGAGGGCGCTGTCTAAATTCAGGAAAATACCAAGAAGCATCAACAAAACGATGAACGAGGTCCCAGAAACTGGTTCAATTCCAGTCTCGCCCATGACACGAACTGCGATAGCTCCCAAAAGGAAGGTTGTGAGAATGAGAACGGTAGCGAAGATGAAAGCAGCAGCAATAGGGAAACCGCCAACCCAGAAGATGAGGATCATCGAAAGGAATGTCAATCCCATGAAGATTGGAATGTGCATAAGCGGCCATTCATACCAGCCTTTACCTTCCATGTATTCTTGTGAACCTTCACCTTTGAAAGCAGACCCAATGTCCTTGAAGATGTTTGCAAATGTCTTCCACATCTTAGCAAGACCAAACATACCACCTCCAACGATAGAGCCGATTGCAATCGTTCGAACGGTCTTTGAGAAGGCGATCATCTGAAGGGCTTCTCCTCCACCTGCGGCATAATCTTGAATTGGGACATTTGCTTGTAATGTAGCATCGTATACTGGGAAGTTACTGTACACTGCGAGCGGTACCAAGAAGAACCAACCAACAAGTGTTCCAAGATTGACGAGGAAGGCAACTCGAGTCTTCATGAACCAACCTATTGCAAACATCGAGGGAGTCAGAGCTACACCAACATAAGTGTAAGCAAAGGGGTTCCATGCACTATCCTCTGACCATTGTGTGTATTTCTTTGATGAACCGTCTTCGTAAATGCCTGATGGTTGGTGGATTTTTCCCGCACTGTAAAAGGAAGCAAGTCCCACATCTCCAATGTGGAGTGTTTCTGCTAAGTAGTCCATCACAGACAATTTCTTGTCAGATAACCAAATGAGTGGATATTCGATAAGGAACATTCCAATCATCGTAATACCTGTCCAAAAACCAATCGTTTTCAATGATTCACGAGCGTGTTCAACTGCCCCAGTGTTGACGTCAGATGCGATATCGAGCATTTTCAGAGTAGCCTCGAAACCAGGCAACGGAAGTGGATCTTCTACAAGCCATACACGTCTGAAGATGATGAAGTACATCACGCCAAGGAAACCAGCAAACATTGAGGCTACAATAGCAATAAATGCTAATCTAAATGCCTCTCCATCTTCTAACGTAATCAAAGGCCCGTCGGCCAAAGAGTACTGGGCTTTCGATGCAAGCAAGAAGATTGCAGGGAAGGTAAAGATGAACCCTGTTGAAGCGTGAGTAGCACCAGTAGTAGCGGAAGTAGCGATGTTCACTTCAGAAGGAGACCACTTGAGTGCCATTCCAAGGAGATATGCGATATACCATGCTGCGGAAATGGCTAACCCAAGTTTGAGTCCAATATATGCAGTTACACCAGAAAATACTGCTCCAATAGCAATACCAAGGAGAACTTTTGGTGATGACCAGTGTGATACTTCAAACGATTCTTCAAGATTCTTTTCTTCTAAGTACTGTTCAAGTACACCCGTATTGAGATTGTTGTACATCTCATCATCGAGCCAAGTAAGAGAACCATCTTCAATGGCCTTCAATCCCTTTGCTGTAACGGGTTGGCGATAGGCAGACTTTTGCACTGTAGAACCTGTTTTTTGCTCATTTTCAGCAGCCATAGTCTCCCCCTCTGACCACTTGGTATCGCGGGCACTTGAATACAATTCCCCTTAATTGGTTAAAAAAAAATGTGTAAGAGGGTTTATGTCTCACTACGGTGATTTGATTTTATGAGCGGAAAAACAGGGGCCAATGAACTCGCCCGGCTAGGTGGAAAAGATTTGAACAATGATGGGCGGATAATCAACCTCGTAGTAGTTGGTTCCAGTCGTTATTATGACTATTCAGTAATTGAAGAGATACTCGATCAATGGATTGAACTTGAAGGATATCCAGACATAGTTATCGTAGGGGGAGCCAGTGGTGTTGACTATCTTGCTGAACGTTGGGCGGACAACAATAACATCCCATTTGTTGTGTTTTCAGATATGTGGGAGAATCCACGACCAGGGCTAGAAGACTCAGGAAGAGGTGAAGCTCCAACCGACCTTACCGACAAATTACTCGATGCTGCAACACATATTCTTGCTTTTGAAAGTAAAACGAGCAAGTGGACCAAAATAGTCGCTGAAATGGCAAACGAGATTGGATTGCCAACCTATGTCTACCATCTTGAAGATTCAGAGTGATTCAAGTTGCTTTTTGACTGAAACTATTTCTTCAGCAATTTCTTGATATTCTTTCTCAAGATTCTTGAGGTTCGCTTCCAATTCTTCCTTTGTAGGTGGTTGGAAGACTGGGGCAAACTTGTGTAGGTAATCCAAGACATCAGTAGGGAAATTTTCTGTTACTTCTAAGACTTCTTGACAATCATAGGAATATTGAATTTCATGACCATCCTTGAAGAGTTTCCACCATGACATTTCACATTCTTCAACAGTGAGTTCTTCTTCATCTGTCAAACTGCCGGTAATTTCATCGGAAAGGATGGCCCAGTACTTGTCGATTAATTTTTGAGTATCTGAATCATCTGTGATGTAACCCCACTCGGCAGAGAAATTCCAGTCCTGATCGTTCACGAGCGTCTCGATGGTATCTCCAAAGAAATAGTAAAAGTCTTCATCATTGTTGTAACCTATTCCGTCTAATTCTCCGACCATAGTTGCCTTAGTAGACATGGCTATATCTACTTTCATTGTCTTGCTCTAAAGCAGCATTAGATGGCCTGCTGTTTCAAAGGCAACCTTTCTACGGTTCAATCAGTATCAGAAGATTCCGATGCCATCAGAGCAAAGGCTCGAGCATCTTCTTCCTCAGCGACACGAATACCCTCTTCAAGATCGACGCGACTTGTGAGGAATGTTCCCGCAAGAATCACCAATGTAATACTCAGAATCGCAACACGACTGTCAAAAGTTGTACTTGCTACTGCATAGAGTGCTGTACCAATCATAGCAGCAGACTTCCCAAGGAATCCAAAGAATCCAAAGAATTCAGATGCTCGTGATTTCGGTGTTAGTTGAGAGAACATGGATCGTGCTTGAGCTCCTGCGGAACCCATAGCGCATCCTACAAACAGACCAAGAATAATCCATTGCATCGAAACACCTAATCCAAGAGGTTCCCAAACATTGTCTCGCATCAATTTAGCCCATCCATCGATGAGGCCACCTTGCTCAACCTGTGTGGGATGAGTATCTCCAACTTCAGATGATCCAGCAATGGAATCATTTCCTCCAATGAAAATGATAGAGAATCGATGATCACTGGTAGTGTTGAATGAATCTACAAGAGCGGTCGCATCACTTTCTGTAATGGAATTGACCTCTTTTGCATCTTCCGTTGCTTGGTCGGCTAGGAATGATGCTCCAAAGATACCAACACCAACCAATATGAAGGCTGCTAAGACACTCATGATGGACCCTGATTTACCTTCATTGCCATTAAATCGTTCTTGAATGAACATGATACCGATACCCAATATTCCAACGAATGCTAGAATGAAAAGACATACAAGGACACCTTGACCAATCGTACTTGATCCAGATGCTTCAACGCTATAATCGGTCTCTGGGAAGTGTTCCTGGAAAGCATCTCTGAATTCTGCGTCACCTGCTGAATCTTCTGCAATCCAACCTTCATAGCCACGGTCGTACAATGTGGTGAGTACATAGACACCATCATCTGTAGATTCATTATTATCTGGGTCTGCATCCCATTCAAATTGGAAGTCATAACGCTCTGCATCTTCTTCACCCTCAAGTTCGAGTGGTGCAAAGCCAGCAGCAGTTACTGAAACCGCACAGTAGATGAGTAAAGCAAGCATCAATGCAAACTTTGTACCCTTCTTCTCAGCGAGTTTCCCAAAAACAAACGTCATAGGAACTGCAACAATGTTGACTGTTAGTAGCAATATTACGTTCATGCTCGGATCAAGACGAAGAATTGATTCACCAAATGCACTGGCCATACTAGCGATTGTGTTTACACCATCATAGAACAGCAAGTAGGCAATTAGGAAGAAGGCTAGTACCTTAAATTTACGAATTTCTTTTGCAGTTTTGAAAACCTGCTTGTATGCAATTGAGCCAGCATTGAACACACGCGCAAAGTTGTTTTTACCGAGGCTTTCCCATTCTAAATCTCCAGGGATTTCTGGCTCAGGCGTCCACTTAAAGATAAGCATACCAAAGCCCCACCACCATAATGCAGACGTTGCAAAGATTACAGCGAGTTTGAAATCAGTATCCCAACTGAAAGGACCCATGAGAATCAGAAGATGGAATATGAGAAGGATTGATCCACCCATAAATCCGTACATGTAGCCCCACGTTGAGACCTGATCTTGATCTTCACGACGTCCCATATATGGCATGAAGGAATAGTAAATGACGTTACCACCAGTGAAACCAATTGTACCAATGGTGAACATAACAGCTAGGACAATATAGCCATCTGAACCAAAGTATGGAGCCGCCCCCATCAGTGCAGTAAAGGCAATACCTGCAATTGTATACCATTTCAGAAGTTTCTTCTTAATCGGCATCTTATCAGCAATTACACCTAATGCAGGAGCAGTTGCAACAACAAAGAGCATGGATAAGGTCAGAACAGTTGCGTAAAATGTGTCACCAGATTGTGTACCAGTAGCCTTGTTGTACAAGTTTGCCATCAATGCTGGAGCGATGACTGTCATCACAGTCAGAGCATATGCTTGATTTGCCCAATCAAAGAAATACCAACCCTTCAAAGCCTTTTCCTCAGCAACAGAAAGTGCGGCACTCACATCTGTTTTAGGTAGAATTTCTTTAGATTCTATAACTTCACTCATGGTATCCCTAACCACACCACGTTTGACATGGTTTATGAAAAGCCACCCTACAATGGGGTATATTACACCGAATTACAAACAGTTACAACATTTCAAACCAAAGATATGAACTGGGCTCATTATGGGCGAATCGATACAACGCGTACTCATCACAGGTTGTACTGGATTTCTTGGTCGTCAAGTGACCAATGAGTTCCTTTCAAGAGGCTACTTTGTCCGAGGTACAACACGCTCACTGGAAGAAACCCATGAAGGGATCAAGAAGGATTTCAATGCAGGTGATCGTTTCGAAGTTTGCTCAGCAGATCTGCTTTCAGATGATGGATGGCAAGATGCAATGGACGGAATTGATGCGGTAATTCATACTGCATCCCCATTTTCTGCTCAAGAACCCAAAGATGAACAAGTACTCATTCGACCTGCAAGAGAAGGAACTGTTCGAGTTCTAACTCATGCATACAGTGCTGGAATACGTAAATTCGTAATCACATCATCAACTGCAGCTATTTCAGGTGCGACACCTACAAAGAAGAATCAAACCTATACACATGAGAACTGGACTGATATAGAGCAAAATGTTTCCGCATATACAAAAAGCAAAACCCTTGCCGAAAAGGCTGCTTGGAAATTTATAGAAGAGAACCCTGATGCAAAGTTGACTACTGTAAACCCCAACGTTATATTTGGTCCATTACACAGTGGTTCATCTGGAACCTCTTTGAGAATTATTGAATCCATTATCAGCAGTTCATATCCAGGTTTTCCAAAAATTAGTTTTGCACCAGTCGATGTCAGAGATGTTGCATGGATGCATGCTGAAGCCTTAGAGAACGAGGACCTCGTAGGCGAGAGGTTGATGATGTCTTCAACACCGATTACAATGACACAAATCGCACGTATACTCAAATCCAAAGGATGGAAAGTGACAACGAGAACATTACCGAATACCTTGGTAAAATTCATGGCTCTGTTCATCAAAGAAGCCCGTCTCATAACAAGCGGACTGGGTACTACGAGTTACTACGATTGTTCGAACACAATTGAAAAGACTGGATGGAAATCAAAATCTCACGAAGAGATGATTTTATCTGCAGCAGAGTCATTGAGAGATCAATGATCTCGAATGATGATGTAGCGACCAAGGGCTTCTTGCCACATAATCTCTTTACCAGCTTCGATATTCAGTCCCTCACCAGGAAGTGGAAGAATCATCATTGAGTGGTCACGCATGTTCATTGCGTGAACTTCTCCGTTGTCGATGTGGGTTACCATAGCGGTTCCCTTTTCGATCATTGGAACGTTAATGGAATCAGTTACAGTTCCAACGTGTGAAATTTTCTTGCCTGTGAAAATGCTTTCAAGAGAGAGACGTGCTTTTGCTGAACCGTGCTTTCCAGGCTTGGATTTAGAGATACTCAAAATCTTGTAAGCTTCTTCATCAACGACACAAAAACGTCCGACTTTTAGGGTTCGAATTTCGACTCTGTCAGTTCCTGGCATAAATAAACCGCATAGGTGATGGCTTAAGACAGTTGGGTTTTCTATTGTTGAATATCAGAGTTCTCTGACATCAAATCGCTGCCCAGATTGATCGATTGAATGAGTCGTAATCAAAGGAAGTAATTTCTTAGCAACATCTTTTGCATCACTTAATTCTCCGTTTTCATAGTAACCAATAAACGAAGAGAGAGATGGGAAGTCTTCAGAATCTGCAGATCGAATCTCTTTTTGCATATCCGTGTTCACAATTCCTGGAGCAATTGAAATCGCAGTAATTCCGTCTCTTTTTCCCTCTGCAGCTAAGCATCTCGCCCACATATCTTGACCCGCTTTAGCAACGCAATAGGACGACCAAGATTCGAGTGGTCGTAACGAAGCTCCGCTGGAAATCGTAGTAACTCTACAATGCTCAGAAGCCTGCATCAGTGGATAGATACCCTTCGTGAGTCGTTGAACTCCAATGAGATTCACCTGAATATTCTCAGCCCAAGCATCACTAGGTGCTTTACTCATTGGCATTATTGGTGCTATCGCACCAGCATTGTGGATAATTCCATCGATTTTCTGAAAATCATTACTCAGATTGATTATGGCTTTGTCAATTGATTTATTATCAGCCAAGTCACAAACTATTGCGGAGGATGAAGCCGATATCGATTGCACCATGTCTCTCGATTTTTCCAACAATGGAGTATCCCGTGCAAGTAAAATCACACGCAGACCGGAAGTTGCCAATGCGAGGGATAATTCCAGTCCAATACCTTTCGAAGCACCTGTGACAAGGTATGTCTTTTGTTCCATAGATGTTCCAGTGAATGAAAGTATTGATACTTTTCCGAAATCAGAATTCAAACATGAGTATAAGAAGCAAGATAAAAACGAAAGTGTGTGTTCGGTCTTCCAGAGTATCTCTCCGAACGCTGCATACAAGCCAATGATAATCCATCCATTGGACAATCAGGTCCTGTAATTGTCTGGTTGAAGTCCTCATTTAGGACAGAAGAAAACCCAGCAATCGATGCTGCACGTATAATCGCAAACAGATTTGATCTCCCTCTATTCATTTATCACGGAATTGACGAACGATACCCACATGCATCTCTTCGACATCACAATATGCTACTCGATGCTTCTGTTGACATGCATCATGGCTGTACAAAAATAGGAGTAGACTATTACTTACATATTGCAAGAGATGGTCATCGTCAAAGTGTAATGAAAGAATTATCCAAACAAGCGAGCCTGATCATTACAGACCTTTTCCCTTTACCTCCATGGAATGATTGGGTCAAGCATGTTGCTGATATAGCAACGTGTCCAGTCCTAGAAATCGATTGCCATTGCGTTGTTCCAATGCCAGTCTTTGGGAAATCAGTCGACCGGCCTTTCAAGTATAGAGACGCAACAAAGAGACTACGCAAAGCCAGACTCAATCAACTATGGCCAAAACTTGGAATCCAAAATACATCATGGGAAGGACCACTTCCGTTCACTCCTGTTGATATCGATACTGAAATTAAACCGATGAAGCAACGATTTAACCTGCTAAAGAAATGTAATATTGATGCGACAGTGTTGCCAGTATGGAATGAGAATGGTGGCCAATATGCTGCATTGAGCCGATGGGACGAATTCAAGCAATCTGGTCTCTCGGGTTATGCTCGAAGAAGGAACAAATCAGAAGACCCGAATGGGGTATCTCGATTATCAGCAGCAATTCACTATGGAACAATCTCTGTGATGAAAATTGCAAGAGAATCGGCTTCCTTTGGTACAAAATCTGCAGACAAGTTCCTTGACGAACTCTTAATTTTTAGAGAACATGCTTGGCATCATTGTTATTCATCTACAGATCCTTACGGTTCACACAATCTCCCACAATGGGCGAGAGAGTCTTGGAAAGATACAGAAAGCGATGTACGTACAATTGTGTTGGATAAGAATCAGTTTGAATTTAGTCAGAGTCCAAGTCCTCTTTGGAATTTATGTCAAACTTCATTGTATCGACATGGAGAGCTTCATAATAATCTCAGAATGACTTGGGGTAAGGCCACACCACTTTGGACAAAGAGTTTGGAGGAATCACTTGAGATGGGTCAACATCTGAATGACAAATATGCCCTCGATGGTCGGGACCCTTCATCGATTGCAGGTGTTCAATGGTGCCATGGACTCTTTGACAGAGCGTTCTATCCACCATTGCCGGTGATGGGGGTGGTTCGTAAAAGAGACATTGAAACCCATAAATCTAGGATGGATTTATCCAGATACGAAAATCATGTTCAACGAAAACCAAGTGAACAATTTCATCCGTTTATCATCATAGGAGCAGGATACTCCGGAGCATATGCTGCTTACTTACTGAAATCCTATGGATACGATGTTGTTGTTCTTGATAAAGGAACAATTCCAGGAGGCAGGTCCTCAACTAAGACACGGTCAGAAGGGATTTACAATCATGGCAATGGGGAGATTTGGAATCCTGTTCACTCTTCAGGAAATACAATATTACGTAACGCAGATCAACAAATTCATCAGTGGTTAGAAGGCGTAGAAGTGGTCTGCGAAACACGAGTTACACGAATTATTCATCAAGATCAATGCGTCCACGTTGAAGATGAGAATGGCACGGTGTGGAAATCAGATGCACTGATAATGACGTGTCCAATTCCTCAATGTTATGAACTGATGTCAACTGAATTACCAAAGGAGTGGGCGACTCATCCATACAAGTCTTCATGGACACTTATTTTGACCCATACAAATCCTGCACCAATCTCATTACTGAACATAGACAATCCATCTATAGAAAATATTCGTAGGGGAATCAAGGATAATTCTTCCAACCATATCATCGTACAAATGGGCACTTTGTGGTCTGACAAGTTCCTTGAAGAATCCCGTGATGAAATCACAGAACGTATTCTGAAAGAACTGGAAACAACCGTTGATTCTGAATCGCTAGAATGGATTTCAACTGCAAACATCCATGCTCATCGCTGGAGATTTGCTCGGCCTAAACAAACTCCAAAAACCGTTAATATTGAACGAATCTCATTCGCAGGAGATGCATGGAGTGAGCCATTAGGTACAATTGAAGCAGCAGTAAATTCAGCAAAATGGGCAGTTGCTGAACTCTTATGGAATTTAAATTCAAATCCAACGACCAAATCCGTTGGTTATCAAACGAAGTTATTCTGATTCTTTAACTCAAAGCGTCGGCATTCCACCAGCAGGCATAGCATCCATCATAGTGATTAAATCGCCTCTAAGGCTTGGCCCCTCGTTGATTGTACCGAAGATGCCAATATCTGCTAAGTTATGTGATAAAGAAAACCAAGTACGTCCATATTGATCAACTCGAATATCAAGGAAGTCCCCTAATCCACCACATCGATTGTATCCACAATCTGTTTCTTGGTCTATTGGATCTCCATCCTGATTGAGTTGAACCGTTGTGAAGAGAGGCGTCTCGTTGAATGCATCAGTGGCATAGGTCAGATACGCATTCCAAGTTTCTTCATCTCCAGCAGTTTCACCAACGTATCCGAAGGCTACAGTTCCAGCATCACCTGCAACAACAACAGGGAATCCTGTTCCTGAGAGATTAATTGGAGGAGCAATCATTGTCGCATTTGACCAAGTATCTCCTTGATCGATCGAATATGACCAATATGGCATGTTATCAAGTCCCATCCACATTGCGTGAACATTTCCTTCACTATCGACTTCAACTTGAGCTTCTTCAGCATTCCAAGTATCAGCAGTTCCAGTTACGGATGTCGGCAACTCATGTTCAGTCCATGAAAGACCTGCATTCGTTGTCCTGAAGATGGAATATCCTTCACCCGTACAGCCTTTGTTTCCTCGATAGAAGTTCCCATCAATACTTCCAACAAGATGGGCACTAAGACCACCAGAGGAGCAGGTTACGGGCGCTCCAGAGGTTTCTGGCCCCCATGTCGCTCCACCATCTTGGCTTGATGAGCAAAGGGGATGGGGAGCGTTTCCATTAATGCAGAACATCCATGTTGTTTCGTATAATGCTGCAGGCATATTGCTGCTTGCAATTGTTTGATGGTCTTGAACAGAGTACACCTGTGTAGCAACACTTGGTCCTTGCCAACTTGAACCTTCATCATCAGACCATTCAACAGTCATACCAAGCAGTGCATGCATATCGAACTTCATGATTCGACTTGTCCATGGGTCGACATAGATGTAAGGGTCGTTTGAGTTTGCAATAGGGAGGAATGGATCGTATACATTCTCACAACTGTAATCCAAGATATCGACCATTCCAATAAGATCGCATGAAATGATTGCAGTCGAACCCGCTGGCCCGTTACCGTATGAACTCATGACCATCATGTCGGTTTGAGTAATTCCCATTGTGGGTTCGAATGTGGACATTCCAATACCGTAGTACGTTCCTTCAGCAGGGAACGGAAGATTCCTATCTCCCAGGGCAACGCTGTCATTACCCCATGCATCCACAGCCCCTGCATAGTGATACCATGTCAAATCATTCTTTTCAAAAGTCCAAACTGATTCTATAGTAACTTCAGTAACTTCTGTATCTTCTGCAAAACATCCAGCAAGTGGTGTCGATAAAAACACGAACACAAGAAAGACTGCAAGAGGTTGCTTCATTATCCAACGGTATGGTTGATTTCAATTAAGGATTGGCTAAGGCTCAGTCTCATTCGCCAACATCATAAAATGTAGCATAATCTATCAAATACCAAGGTATTTGGCCAATACTGGAACTGCCGTCGTAGTATCCCGTTGTTTCAACGAAGTAATAGAAAACTGATGCTTTTTCACCATCTCCATAGTAACCCTCTCCGGTTGCTGCAGGCATATTGATGACAGCCCAAGCATGACCTCCCCACTCATCATCTTCACTGGATTTGACTTGACCAAGCATCAAGGCTGCATCGTAACCAAGAGATTCAACTAAACTGATGTAGAGAGCAGAAGCATCTTCACAATCACCACCATTTTCAAACAACATTTCGATTGGATATTTTGGTTTCTCAGTGGTATTACCCTCTGAATCTAAATCATATTGATATGGAATCGCTCCAACGAAGCTGTAAATGAATTCGGCTATTTCTACATTCGTTGTGTAGCCATTCTGTATGGATAAATTCTTCAGTTCGAGAGCCAATTCCTGAACGTAAGGAGCATCTGGTGTAGCGAAACGAGCATATTGTGGGATGAT
>ENA-ORDA01001258-ORDA01001258.1-marine-metagenome-genome-assembly--contig:-NODE-1258-length-22137-cov-5.478740_pt1 | contig 22137 bp, 38 predicted proteins | sample MGYA00237778_ERZ508506 | MGnify/ENA primary metagenome ERZ508506 (study PRJEB26177, sample SAMN06267891) | marine metagenome | isolation source: Monterey Bay, California, USA | place: Pacific... | reverse complement strand
CTAATATGATTAATGTTGTACAAGGACACCTACATACACAAGCTTACACAGAACACTATGTAGGTAAAAAGTTTAGAGTCTTTGGAACTCAAGTAGGTTGTGGTATAAATCACAAATCTTATGCTATGGCTTACGCAAAGTATGGTAAACGTCCAGCTGTTGGTTGTGCAGTTGTATTAAATAATGGTAAAACTCCATTAAATCTCTTGATGCCTTTGTAATGAAGAAAGATATAACTTGGCAATTATTTGGTTTTTATTTGCTAATTATAATTATATTACTTATATCTAGTCATTTCCTTTCTTAACACTTAAATTGTTAATAAGTATATTAATAAACTTGTGAGTTTCGTTTATTTTATGTACTTTTGTACCATTATTAATCAAAACTAAAACTAAAATGAAAAATTACTTAATCACTTTTCAAAATAATGGAATAAAAAACCAAATTATTTTAAGTGAATATGCTGAAACACTAGCACGTTTATCTTTGCTTGAAATATTAAAAAAACAAAATAATATTAAAAATTTTGGAATAACTAACGTCAAAGAGGTTATAGCTCAAGATTTTGATGAGTATTACAATGTATATTAGTAAAACTGATGAGGACTAATGTCCGAAACTAGCATATTTGCTAGTCTTTTACAAACAACTAAAACTATTTAAGATGTCAAAATTTAGAGTAATCAATCGTACAACAAGACAAGAACATATTTTTAACTCAGAAGAAATTAAAAGATTCTTTAATAAGAACTTAATGAGTGATTATGCAATTAGCTCAATAAAGTACGAAGAACAAAAAACATATAGTCTATTAGCAGATATTATTGTTGGTATTGCTTCAGTAATTTTAATTGTATGGATAACTAATTTAGTAGTATCATAATGAATTACGAAGAATATACAAAATCAACTAATCAAAATTGTGTAGATCCTACTGAATGGAATGGTACTAATCCTTGTTGTGAACAATGTGATGAAGAACTAGACCAATCAGATTATGAGACTATATGTGTAGAATGTTATGAAAATGAATTTAATAAATAAATAATTAAGAAATGAAAACAGAAATATTAAAAGAAAAGTACATTAAGTACAACCTAACTAAAGATGATGTATTTAAGCATCAACACTACATCATTATTACAAGAAGTGGTATTGAGAAAATTGCAGCTTTAGAAAATATAGGACTCTCATTTGAAATTGTAAAATGCGAACCTAATTTTGCAGCAGTAAAATGCAAAGCAGACAATACTAAAATATGGATAGAAACATTTGGATCAGCACTCAAAGGAGAAGGGTACAAAGATGGCAACTGTAATACTTGGTATGTTTTAGAGATGGCAGAGAAAAGAGCAATGTCAAGAGCTGTACTGAAGCTAACAGGGTTCTATGAACTTGGAGTATTTGGAGAAGATGAATCAGAAGAATTTAAAAAGTAATAATTAAATAAATAAAAAAAATGGAAGTAAAAGGAACAATTAAGAAAAAGTTAAAGCTACAAAGTGGAACAAGTAAAGCAGGTAATGAATGGCAAAAGCTAGATGTAATAATAACTCAGTCTGATGAGTATTCAAAAGAAGTATGTATTACTGCATTTGGAGATAAAGCTATTGAATCAGTTAAAAGATTTAATGAAGGAGATAGTGTTGAGGTATCTGTAAACGTAGAAAGCAGAGAGTACAATGGTAAATACTACACAAACATTACAGGATGGAAATGGGCTAATGGTAATACATCAAAAGATAATGTTACTATGGGTACAGATTTTACAGGTACTACACCTGAAGATTTACCTTTTTAAGATGACTGAAGAAACTAACTTTAAAGCTATATGCAACCTCACTACAAGAGTAATGGGGTTGCCTAATGGCTCTTTATCTTTTAAAAATAGAATTAGAAAGATACAAGTGTCAAGATCTGTCGCAGGTTATATAGGTTTAACTGAAGAAAATATTAATAGAAAAATAATAGCTAAAGTTTTAAATAGAGATAGAGCTGTTACATATCACTACCAAAATAATCACGATAAAAACTTTAAACACTGTGCAGTTTATAGAGAAGCTTTTACAAAAATTTATAAAGAGTATAAAAATATTGATGGTAAAAAAGATATATTTATTAATAATCGACAAATGAAAAACCACTTAAAACAAAATAGAGTTATTGAATCTGACAACTCTGATGTAAAAATAGAAGTTAAAAGCGGTAAAGCAATCTGTATTATTAAAACTACATATTTTGATTTTTCTAATCAAATAGAAAATGTTAAACTTGCAATGAAGAATTATCACTATACAATAAATATTATATGAAGCACCTACTAAGCAGTTCAGCATTTCTAGTATTAAACAAAGAATTAGCAAGGCAAATAGGATTGAAAGAGTCAGTCCTACTTGCTGACCTAATAAGCAAAGAAGAATACTTTATAGCTAATGGAATGACTGATGGCTGGTTTTTTAATACTGAAGCTAATATAGAGCAAGATACTACACTTACACCATTTCAACAGAGAAAGTGCCTTAAAACGCTTAAAAAGCATCAAATAGTTGAAACTAAACGTAGAGGTGTACCAGCTAAACAATACTTTAAAATAAATGAACAACTAGTTGTGAAGTTTCTTAACAACTTGTCCTCAACAAAATGCACAACTATTAATAAGAATAAAGTAATAACAATACATAATAAATACTTTAATAAGCCAACGACTTTTGAAGTTCAAGATTATTGTAAATCACGGAATAATAATATAGATGCAGAAGCTTTTATAGATTTTTATGAAAGTAAAGGTTGGATGGTAGGTAAAAATAAAATGAAGGATTGGAAGTCAGCAGTAAGAACTTGGGAACGTAGAGAAATAAAGAAACCACAATCAATGAGTAAGATACATCAACACTTACAAAAGAATATTAATGTAAAAGAAAAACTAAAACAACAATTAAAAAATGAAATTAATTAAAACAATGTCAAAAGAAGATTTACTGATGTGTTCAGTAGATTTAGTAAGTAAAACCTATATAGAATTAGGACAAAACAATGTAGAAGAAGATACAATAATGATAATGTCAAAGAGTTTGTCAGCAGATTTGTCAAGAATGTTTAAAAACTTTTATTTTGAAGACGCACAAAATGCTTTTAACTTAGGAGTAAGAAGTCCTATAACTAATGACTTTATACATTTGACTATTCCTACTTATATGAAATGGCTAAGACAACATCAAGATTTAATATGGGATGCAAGATCAAGATTTGAAAGAGGAGATGATCCTAAGTCAATACCACATTATAGACCAGAACCTAAATTATTAAAATAAAAACTATTAAAATGAAATTAACAGACTACGAAATAGAAGATGTAAAATCTTGGGATTACCCTGACTTTTGTGATGCTTTTATCAGTTATGCAGAAGATGAAAATGGTAAAGAAATGACTGAAGAGCAGATACAAGAATGGACAGAAAACAATGAAGAAGAGTTTTATGAAATGGTATTAGAATCTTTAAGATGATAGGTATTATAAAAAAGGAAGATATAAAACAAACTGAATTATTTTAATATGAAAACTAAAGATACTATAAGAAAGATCCTGTTAGAAAAACCTCACTTAAGAGACAATGACAATAAACTCATAGCTTCCTTTTGGTATAGAGAATTAAACAATAAGAACATAGATGCTGAAGAAATAACTGCATTAAACTTTTTACATAAGTATGCAGATAATGAATTAACTAATGCTGAGAGTATAAGAAGAATGAGAGCAAAGCTCCAAGAAGAAGAACCAGGATTAAGAGGAGAAGCATATAAAATACGTAAAGGTAAACTACAAGAAGAATGGAGAAAAAACTTAGGATATGAAAACAATTAGCAAACTTAAGAAAGAACTTGATAAGTGGTTTAGTCTTTACATTAGACTTAGAGATAGTAAAAATGGTATGGTACAATGTATAACTTGTGGATGTGTTAAAAATTATAAGCAAGGTATGCAAAACGGACATTTTCAAAGTAGAAGTCATTTAGCTACAAGATTTGATGAACAAAACTGTCAGCCACAATGTGTAGGTTGTAATATGTTTAAACAAGGAGAACAATATAAATTCTCAATAGCATTAGATCATAAATATGGAGAGGGAACAGCTGAAGAATTACAAATTAAATCAAGACAAACTTTTAAAATGACTAGAGCTGACTATGAAGAAAAGATAACTTATTACAAATCAGCTGTTAAAAACTTAAAAGAAGAAAAGGGTATCGAATAAAATATTATGATATATTTGAAAAATGATAGAACTTATTTACTCAAGTCAGGAACACAAAGCATTAATAGATCTTTATATTAATATGTGTAAAGAGTTTGCAGAAGACGTAAGTAGTAAAACTAAGTACAATAATTACAAAGATGTTTTAAAAATTATATTAGAATATCATAATGGTTATGGTAGTGGAGTTGAAGAAAACAACTATTATTCTTGGCTTATGATAATACCAATTAACTTATCAGTAGCTACAAATGCTTTCTTTGCTGGAGTTGAAACTAAACGTAACAGAGCAGTAATAAGAACGTATAAGGTAGTCCTTGAAGAAATACTACAAGAGACAGTAGATAAAATAAGTTTATTAGAAACAACAAATGAATAAGATATATCTTGAAATAGCTAAGCTTACAGATAAGTTTAGAAAAATGTCATACAGATTAACGACAGATGAAAACAAGATAAACGAAGCAGTACAAGAATTGATGTTATATCTACTTCAAGCTAATCCACAAGTCATTAAAAAAATATATGAAAGTGATGGTATAGATGGTTTAACAAGATACGGAGCAGTAGCACTAAGAAGGGCATTGACAAGTAAGAGAAGTAATTTTTATTATAAGTATGAAAAGTATTATACACGTATTGATAGTTTTACTAACAATGTTAGCGTCTCTAGCAATCATCTTGACTATGGAAATGATAATAATTATTATAAGAGTCTATCAAACATTCCTAATGCAGAAGTAGACAATGCTCAATTACATAAATTAGAAATTATAGATAAAGAGTTAGACAAGCTAGAAAATTGGTACGACAGAGAATTATTTAAGTTATATTACTATGAGGGCAATACATTAGACTCACTAGCTAAAAAGACTAAGATAAGTAGGAATAGCTTATTTACAACAATAGACAAAGTAAGAACAATACTAAAAAATGAATTAAATGAAGATGTATGATCCTGTAAAGAATGATAGTTTTGTAATGATGTTTGGCTTTAGACATCCTGATTGGAGAAAGAAATGAAAATAACTAACGAAGATAATATGGAGTTAATGTCAAGATATGCAGACAATCATTTTGACTTAGCAATAGTAGATCCTCCTTATGGTGGTAATGATGCAATAGGATTAAAAGATAATAAAACTAAAGGCAAACAAGCTACAAAGCGAACTGACTATAAGGTTTTTAAAAATGTTGCACCTAATGCTGAGTATTTTAATGAGCTAAAAAGAGTAAGTAAAAATCAAATTATTTGGGGAGTGAACTTTTACAAAAATTATGATTTAAGCGGCGGTAGATTATGTTGGGATAAAAAAGGGACTGCTTTTGGTAGAGCCGAACTTGCTTATTTATCTATGACAAAAAGCGTTAATATTTGTGAGGTTGTATGGAATGGTATGCTACAGTATGATATGAAAAACAAAGAAACAAGAATACATCCAACACAAAAACCAATTAAACTTTATGAATGGCTTTTAATGAATTATGCAAAAGAGAGAGATAAGATACTAGACACGCATTTAGGAAGTGGAAGTATTGCAATAGCTTGTCATAACTTAGGATATGATTTAACAGCTTGTGAATTAGATAAAGAATATTATGAAGCATCTATAAAAAGATTAAACGAACATACATCTCAATTAAGAATAATATGAATAGATTTTTTGTTGAAAATGAAGTCTATGAAGATAGGATAGAAATATGTAAAGGATGTGCTTACTATTACAAGCCAACAGGAAGTTGCAAAATTTGTATGTGTTTTATGAAAATCAAGGCACGAATAGCTAACCAGCATTGTCCACAGAAGTATTGGGATCAGACTACGGAAGTAATGAAAGCACCTGATGACTTACCACAAGAAATAATAGATGCTATATTAAATATGTGGGAAGACTTAAAGACAGGAAGGGCAAAGAACGTACAAGCTAAAAAGAAAATGATAGAGACTTACAATACAATATACAATACAAACTATCAAACTAATACTAATTGTGGTTCTTGTATATCAACTTGCTTTGATGGTATAAAGAAACTATATAAAAAATACAGCCAATGAGTTACTTAGCACACCTAAAAAGAAATAAGATGCACTACTCAAGTAGATGGGTAGTGAAATACAATGAAGACTTAGTAAAAGAAGTAAAGCTTATATACTCTCCTGAAGAATATAGAAAGTTTACTGATGCTAAACCTTTACACACACAAGACGGACTAATTAAAATACTAGAAAATGACAAAGAAAGAAGGAATCAATCCTAAGATGTTAATGAGCAAAGAAGAACTAGGAATACCTGACTATTACGTTGGTAAGGTTTTTGGATATGAAGCACGTAGAGTAGTAGAAGACTTTGATCTAAGCTACAATATGGCAACAGCTGTAAGTTATCTATTACGAGCTAAGAACAAACATAGTGATGGTGGCATACAAGATATAAGAAAAGCAATAAACCACTTACACTTTGAACTAGATAAACTACAATGACACTTTATAGTTGCAAATGTGGTAACACACAAGAAATAGGTAAACAGACTATTAGATATAGAGACAATGGCTGGAGGACAATAGAAGCTAGATGTAAATGTGGTCTATGGATGGATAGTGAACCTGAAGAAGGTATGCCTACAATTAAACGTACAGAACCATCACTAACTAAGAGAAGGAATAAACTATGGGCAGGTGCAAAAGAAAAGCTAGTAGGAGAAAGAGGTATCAATGAATCATTTGATTAATGAAGTACGTCATAAACAATAGTGAAGACAAGCAAAAGTTATTTGACTATCTAAAAGAATTAGGTAATGACTATATTGTAGATGTTAAGAAACAAAAAAACAATAGAAGCAAAATGCAAAACAATTATTATTGGGCTTGTATAGTACAACCATTAGCATCAGAGCTAGGTTACTTTCCTGATGAAATGCACGATACACTTAAAGTAAAGTTTGCTAGTGAATGGCAAAGTATAGATATAAACGAAAGACAAATAGGACTACAAGTAGTAAACAGTACAGCTAAAATGAATACTAAAGACTTTGAAGTATATGCAGATCAAATAAGGATATGGGCATTGTATGAACTAGGTATAAGACTAATGCTACCAAATGAATATGAGTAATTTCTATTATATTACAAAGATTAGATAACTGAATTAAACTGAATAAAATGGACGGAAGAAGAAACAATAAAGGAACTAAAGGAAACAAAGGTGGAAGACCAAGTAGGTCAGATGAACAAAAGCTTATAGAGAATCTAACACCTATGAATAGTCTAGCACTAGACTCACTACAACAAGGATTAGAAAAGAAAGAACAATGGGCAGTTAAGTTATTCTTTGAATACTTCTATGGTAAACCTCAACAAAGAGTTGATGTAACGACTAATGAAGAAAGTCTAAATATGCCTATCATTAACTTTGTAGAAACTGAACCTGTTATTAAACTTACAGGAATTGATACTGAATAAGAAATACGAAGAACTTTTTTCATCTAAAGCTAGATACTACATTATCACAGGTGGTAGAGGATCAGGTAAGTCATTTGCCGTTACAGTCTTTCTTACACTACTAACAATGACAGAAGGCATCAGAGTATTGTTTACACGTTTTACAATGGTATCAGCTCACTTGTCAATCATACCTGAGTTCTTAGAAAAGATAATACTATTAGGATATGAGAATACCTTTAGTGTAAATAAAGCAGAGGTAGTCAATCTAAAGAATAAATCAGACATACTATTTAGAGGTATTAAGACATCAGCTGGTAATCAGACTGCTAGTCTAAAGTCATTACAAGGTGTAAGCACTTGGGTACTTGATGAAGCAGAAGAACTTATTGATGAAGATATATTTGATACAATAGACTTAAGTATTAGAGAAAAGAATATACAGAATAGAATCATACTTATACTTAATCCTGTTACTAAAGAGCATTGGATATATAAAAGGTTTTTTGAAGACAAAGGAGTTGAAGCTGGATATAATGGTTTTAAAGACAATGTATGCTATATCCATAGTACATACGAGGATAACAGAGAAAACCTCTCAGAAAGCTTCCTAGAGCGTATTAAGACTATAAAGCATAATAACTTTAAGAAGTATCAACATAAAATTCTCGGAGGTTGGTTAGACAGAGCAGATGGTGTAGTATTTGATAATTGGAGTATAGGAGAATTTAATCCTGATAACTTACAGACATCTTGTGGTATGGACTTTGGTTTCTCAGTTGATCCTGATTCATTGACTGAAGTAGCAATAGACAAAAAGAAACAAAGGATATATCTTAAGGAACATATATACAAGAATGGTTTAAAGTCAAATGAACTAGCACAGATAATACTAGACAAGGTAGGTCAGAAGCTTATCATAGCAGACTCAGCAGAGCCACGTCTAATAGCAGACTTAAAGCATTTAGGAGTAAACATCAAACCTGTTAAGAAAGGAACTATTGAAAGTGGTATAACACGTATGCAAGACTATCACTTAGTAATAACACCTGAATCAACTAACATAGCTAAAGAGCTAAATAATTATATATACAGCGACAAGGGTTCTAAATTATATCACGATTCATACAACCACGCAATAGATGGAATAAGGTATAACGTAATCTACCATTTAGACAATCCAAACGCAGGAAGGTATTATGTGCAATAAAAAAAGGGCAGCATAAAGCGTACCCTAATTATTAACTAAAACTTGGCAAATATAACATTTTAAACTAAATATCAACAATTTCTATTATATAGTATATGAAGGTAAAGATTAAGAAGAAGGGAAAAGTAAAAGAGTTCAAGTTAATTAACAAGTGGGAAGACGTAACATTAGAGAAGTGGATAAAACTTGTTGATTATCATAAACTTAGTAAAAGTGAAGAAGCTTTAGAAACTATAAAAGAATTATCTAACATTCCTAAGAACCTAATAAAGGAATTGGAAATAAAAGATATTGCTGTTATAATGAGTAAAGTTGCTGAGCTACAACAAAAGCAAGATAGTTCTTTAAAAAGGATAATTGAAATAGATGGTAAAAGATATGGTTTTCATCCTGACTTAGACTCAATCACATTAGGAGAATGGTCAGACTTAGAAACTATGATAAAGATGGATGTAGAAAAGCATTTACCTGAAGTTATGGCTATACTGTATAGACCGATAGTAGAAGAACAGAATGACATCTATACAATTAAAGCGTATGATGGAGATATAAGCATACGAGCCGAACAGATGAAGAAGATGTCAGCTGAACAAGTGCAAAGTGCATTGGTTTTTTTTTACACTTTAGGGAACGAATTGTTACTGACTTTGCCATCATTTTTGACGGAACGGCTGAAGGAAATGAAGGAGCAGTTGCAAGCGAATCCTTCGCAGAAAAGTGGGGTTACTTTGGAATAATGTATAGATTGTGTAATGCAGATATTTCAAAATTAGAACAAATAACAAAGCTTAACCTATTAGAAGCATTTACTTGGTTAAGTTATGAAACAGACTTAGAGTCGCAAAATAAAGTAAAATATGGCAGTAAGTAATAAGACATACAATACCGTAATAAACACAATATGTAGATTAGGAGAGTATCATCAGCAAATATCTACTGTATCAGTTGGAGACATCTATGACATCAACTTAGAGAAGATGGAAAAGTTTCCTTTATTACATATCAATCCTTTAAACGTATCAACAGGAGATAGTGAGTTAGTATATAACTTTCAAATCTTTATTATGGATATGGTAAGTGAAAAGTCTACTTGGACAACAGCTCAACAAGCTGCTTTAACTAAATTAGTAAACACTAAAACAAACGAGCAGGAGGTATGGAATCAGACGTTAGATATAGTTACTGATTTTATAGGTATGTTAAGACATAGTTCAAGACAATCACTTGAAGGGGTTAATGATATTAATGCACCAATATACTTTACACAAGATCAATTCACAATAGAACCATTCCAAGAAAGGTTTGACAATCTTTGTTGTGGTTGGGTGTTTCAGATAGGTGTTAAAGTAATGAATGACTTTCAGACTTGTGATATACCTGTTACTGATTTGGGAGCTGGTTACTAATGATTGAGATACTAAAGAGATTAAATGAGATAAAGATAGGCAAAGTAATAATAAAAATAATACCACCAACAATAACAATTAAAATATAAAATATGGCAGATTTAGTAACAACATTATCAGAATCAGTAACCTTAAATAATTCACTAAGGGGTTCTACAAACTCAGTAACTACAACAGGAATAAATGATGTATTTGAAAGAATAGTATTATGTACTACGGCACAAGAAACAACAGTATGTTCTTTTGCAGCAAGTCCTTACACTTCAGTAGGTGCTTTAGATGTAGATAGAACGAAGTATTTTAGAATCACTAACTTGAGTACAACAGCAAATATAGAAGTAGCTTTTGTAGGTACTGCTACATTATATCAAGTATTAATTACTCCAGGTAATTCTCACGTTTTAAGTCAAGCAGAAGCAATACTTTTAGCAGAAGCAGATACAACTCCTAGTTTTGGTACTTTAGAGAATCTTGCTAAGGTAACAGTAAAACCTGTTGGAGAAGCAGATGCTAGAGTAGAAGTATTTGTAGGTCTTTCATAATGAAAACTGATAATATAGAAAAGTATTTAAACAGCTTTGGTAAGCAAGTAGTTAATAGAGCTAAGGGTAATCTACAAAAAGCAGGTAAAGGTGGAAACTTAGAAAACTCTATAACTTTCAAAGTAGTTACTGAAGCTGATGGTTTCTCAGTACAATTCTATATGGATAGCTATGGTACATTTGTAGATAAAGGTGTATCAGGTACAAAAACAAAAAGAACTTTTAAAGATTACAAAAGTAAAACAATATCAAGTCCTTATAAGTACACAACTAAACAACCACCTAGTAGAGTATTAGATAAGTGGATAGTTAAAAAAGGTATAGCACCAAGAGATGAAAAAGGTAGGTTTATGTCAAGAAAAAGTATATCATTTTTAATTGCAAGAAGTATTAAAAGAAATGGTATTCAAGGTATAAGCTTCTTTCAAAAACCTTTAGGATTAGGTTTAAAGCAATTTGGTAAGGACTTATTAGAAAATGTAAAAGAAGATATAATAGAAGGATTAACAACAGTAAACTAATGGCAAACTCAATAATAGAACAAGCACCTTTATATGGTTTTTTACCTGTCGGTCAGGAAATAATATATGTAGTATCTAATGCAACAGCAGTAGCAACTGAAACTAAAGTTAAATTTGGTGTTGAGGTTCATATAAGTTCTAATGTAATAAATGTTGCAACTACAACAGATGTGATAGGTACATTCAAAACAACTCCTAACAATGCAGGTGTAGGTATATTTGATTTAAGAAACATTATAGAAAACTATGTTAAGTCTGATAATATGGCTTATGATGGTAGTGAATACAAAGGTACTACAACAAGTTCAGATGATAGACACCCTATACATATAATAGATAAATTTTCACAAAATCGTAATGTAGTAAGAAATATGCAACTACAATTCTTTGTAGAGTATCTAGGGGCTACTGATGTAGCAGGAAATCAAGATGACAATGTTGTAAGGAGAGCAGTAGGAACTTCAGTTAATTCAGATCCTTATGTTATATTTAATGGCTACTTAAATTATACAGATGTATTGACTATTCAAAATTCTAATTTCGGTTATGATTTAACAGATTTTAAAATAGGTAGTTCAAGTAGAAAGTTCTTAACTAATGCACCAAACACTTTATATGCTAATGGTAGTGATTATGGAACTTTATCTTTTATAGTAGAAAATTCAATAACATATACATTATTAAACAATATTACTTTTGATTATTATGATTCATCAGGTTCATTATTAAGTACAGAGACTGTAACTACGGATGTTGCAAATGGTGCTTATACTTTATGGGGTGCAAGTTCTATTAAGCAAATTCTTCACGTTGGTTGTTATCCTGGTAATAGACAAAATACATCAGCAACATTTAGAGGTTATATTACTGCTGGAAGCGTAGCATACTATGATGTTTATTTAGATGGTGTTGCTCAATATACAGAAAAGAAAAGAATATATGTAAACTGTCCTAATCAAAAAGGTTATGAAAGCATACGTCTTACTTGGCTTAACCAATGGGGTGTATGGGATTACTACACATTCACTCAGAAATCTATAAGAAGCACATCAACACAAGGTTCTACATATAATCAATTAGAAGGTACTTGGAATGAAGGAAAGTACAGAATAGATAGTTATAAAGGTGGCAAGAAAGCATTTAGAGTCAATGCCACAGAAAGAATAACAATGAATACAGACTTTGTAACAGAAGCAGATTCAGTAGTCTTTGAGGAGCTTATAAATAGTCCTGAAGTTTATATGCTAAAAGGTTACCAAACAGATATAACAGATTCAGCACTTAATCAATATGTAATACCTGTAAGACTTACAACATCAAGCTTTACTAAAAAGACAATAGCTAATGACAAGCTAATGCAGTACACTTTTGAAGTAGAGAAAAGTAAAACATTAAGAACACAATCTATATAATGAGTATTCAACTAATAGTATATCCACAAAGTTTTAACGGACAATATAATTCTATATCTACCACTTCAGGAGAGTTTGTTGTTGATGGTACAAATTTTAACTCAGTAAACACTTCATCAAGTTATGATAGTTCTTCAACTACTAATGTTATTTTAGATACTTTAACTAATGCACCACCATCTATAATTAACACTTGGTATAGATTTAGAAGTACAGGAGCAGGAACACCTACACTACCAAGTGCTACTTCAGGAAGTTTAACTTTATATTCAACAACAGGAACAACTCAATCAGGAATATATCAGAAATTGTCTAATTTATCTGTTGGAACAACTTATGAAATAACAATAGACATATCTACAACAGGTGCTGGTTATATTATACCAAGTGTATATAATGGCACAACACAAATAACACAACCACTTTTTTTAGCAAATCAAAGTCAAATTACACATACTTTTACTGCTACAAGTCAAACAAATACTTTATTAGTTGCTTATTTTAATACCACAGTAGACAATATAGTAATAAGTAATATATCAGTACAACAACAAGGAGTTACACCTTCTACAACTTATACAAACTTAGAAGATGGTCAAGTTATAGTAGACCTTTATGAAGATGAAGATATACCTTTAAGCTTAAGTGTAGATGACTTTAAGAATGTAGCTGAAAAAGTACAGTCATATTCAAAAGCATTTAACTTACCAGCTACAAAAAGAAATAATCAAATCTTTGACAATTTATTTGAGATAACTAGATCAGATGATGGTGTAGTGTTTAATGCTTACGTTAAAACTCAATGTATCTTAAAGCAAGATGGTTTTGTTTTATTTGAAGGATATTTAAAGCTAATAGACATACAAGACAAGGTTGGAGAGATAAGTTATAATGTTAATTTATATTCTGAAGTAGTTGCTTTAGCAGATGTTTTAAAAGACAAGAAAATTAGTGATTTAGATTTTAATGAATTAAACCATCAGTATAATAAGGATAATATTAAAAACAGTTGGAATAGTAATTTAGGTTTAGAATTATTATCTCCATTACCTACTACTAGCTTTGCTTATAATGCTGGATTAGGAATTAACAATACAGATGTATTAAAATACCCTTTTGTAGATTGGACAGGTCAAATAATTATATCAGATGGCTCAACAGGTAATAATGCAACATTAAACTATCCTGAGTTAGCTATATTAGAACAAGCATTTAGACCTTGTATAAATCTTAAATATATAATTGAAAAGATATTTGATCCTACTCCATTTAGTTTTACAAGTGATTTTTTTGATACTGCTGATTTTCTTAATTTATTTATGGACTTTAATTGGGGTGGTGCTACTACTCCTACTATAACTAATGTAAATAATTTCTCAGGTATTTGGGCAAAAATAATATCAGGAACAATCAATCCAACAGTATTAGCAGGTATTGGTAGTTTTAATAATTTAGTATTATTTCCTAATCCATTTGGTAATACTAATCAATTACCTAGTAGTTATAATACAACTACAAATATTATTACAGCAGCAGTAGATGGAGAAAACTACAATATGTCAGGAACTTACAGAATTGAAAATACTTCAGCATCTGCAACACAGACTGTTGAATGTCAATGGCTTAAAAATACAACAGTTATAGCAACACAAACTTTAACTATTTCTCCTTCTTCATATTCTGATTTTGTATTTAGTTTCAATGAAATACTTTTATCAGGAGACACATTACAAGCACAATTTAAAAATAGTAATCCATCAGCTTCTCCTGTTGTAAGAATGATGGAAACTAGCACAACGCCTACATCAGTAGTTAGTTTTAGTATAAATACAGCTGCTATTACTTCAGAAACATTAGTAGAAACATTAAGAGGAGAATTAGGACAGTGGGAGTTCTTAAAAGGTATAATGACTATGTTTAATTTAGTATCTGTACCTGACAAGTCAAACCCTAACAACATATTGATAGAACCTTATGGAGATATGTTCATAGATAATGCTAATAGCACTGCTTTAGATTGGACTGATAAGATAGATGTATCTGAAATGAAACTTACACCTTTAACTGATTTAAACAAGAATACTATCTTTAAATTTGTAGAAGATGATGAAGACCAAACTTTTAAATTATACAAAGAAACAACAAGTGGCTCTTTATATGGTAGTAAAGAGTTTGATGCTTCAGGTTTTACTATACTAGAAGGAGAAAAAGAAATAATAGCTGAACCATTTGCTACTACAATACCTAAACCATTATTTGAACAATTTAATGATTTTGTTACTCCAGCAATATTTACAGCTAATGATAATGCTACTGAATTTGAAGGGTTTGATAATTTACCGAGAATAATGTATAACAATGGAATAAAGACTTTACAAAATGGAGTTACTTATTATATACCTGCACAAAATGGATTGACAAGTGAAAATCAAACTCAATTTTTACAATTTAGTCATTTTACAGAAATACCAACAGTAGGATCATCAAGAGATTTTAATTTTGAAACTAATCAAACTGTTACAAATATAGGAACAACTGCATTTAATTTATTCAATTTATATTGGTTACCTTATTTCAATGAGCTTTATAATCCTGATACAAGGACTATGACTTTAAAGGTCAACATAACTCCTGGAGATATAAATAGTTTTAATTTCTTTGATACTGTTTTTATTAAGAATAGAGAATTTAGAGTAAATAAAATAGAATACAAACCAAACGATTTAGCAACTGTTGAATTTATACTTATTACATAATGTCAAAAGCAAAAACTATACCATTTTTACGAGATTATCCTGTTAAACCAAGTGAGGTTTCATCATTAGGAATAGTAACCTTTACTGATGGAACTAATGACGTAGTTCCTAATCAACAACAATGTGAAGCTTATGGTTATACTTATAATAGAGAAAATGGCACTTGTAATGCTTTTGTTTTAAATACTTCATTAGATTCTAATTTTGCTAATGTAAATAATACTGTAAGTGGTAAAAATAATGTAACTAGAACAGGTACTAACAACACTTATATAATAGGAGAGAATAATACTGTAAATGGTTTATCAAGAAACAACATTGTAGTAGGTAATAAAAATCAAATAGCTAATGGTATTAATAATTCTAGCGTTTATGGTACTTTAGGAGAGGTTACAGCTGATAACTCAATAGTCTTAGGAGGTAATGCTCCAACAGACAATTTAGCTGAGAGACAAAGTATTCAATTAATGTATGGAGTACAGACAACAGCAGGTGGTACAGTAGATTCATACTTAAATAATATTACAGATAATTATTTTACTATTCCTGAGAATACTGCTATGTATTTTCACGCAGATGTTTTAGCAGTAAGAGTAGGTGGTACAGGAACAGGTAATGCTGGAGACTTTTTAAGTTGGGTAGAAAGAGGAGTAGTAATTAATAAGTCAGGTACGTTAAGTATAGAAAGAGAAAGAGATACTATTGTAGGATCAGGTAACCATACAAATTGGAGACCAACAGCTAATGTATCAGGAACTAATTTTAGAATGACAGTAAGAGGAGATACAAATCAAACAATAGAATGGTGTAGTAATATAACATTCACACAAATTAAAACAGGTGTAGCACTTTAAAACAATAGATATGGCAGATAAAGTAGTATTAGAAGCAGAAGTAAAATCAAATATAGGAGAAGTATCACAAGATGCAAGTTCTTTAGCTAGTGAATTTAAAGTTATGGGTGTTTCTTTAAATGATGTAAAAGCTGGTTTTGTTTCTATGGGTAGAGCTGCAAAAGCATCATTTGCAACTTTAAAAGCAGGATTAATGAGTACAGGTATTGGTGCATTAGTTATTGCTTTAGGTTCTTTAGTTACTTATTTTACTCAAACAGAAAAAGGTGCAGAAAAGCTTAAAGTTATAATGTCAGGAGTTAATGCTACATTTAACGTATTTAGAGATAGAGTTTCTAAAGTAGGAGAGACATTATCTAATGTATTTAATCAAAGTTTACTTACAACAATAACAGACATTGCAAATGCTTTTAGAGGTATAACTAAAGAAATAAAAGAAGAAGTTACTGCTACAACAGCTTTAACAGAGCGTACTAATAAATTAGTTGATGCTGAAAGAGCTTTAAATGTAACAACAGCAGAGAGAAGGGCTAAAATTGAGGAATTGAAATTAATTGCAGAAGATGTTACTAAAGAAGAAGGTGAAAGATTAGCAGCAGCAAAAGTTGCATTTAATATGGAACAAAAGTTATTAGATGCAAGAGTTACAAATGCTGAAGAAGCAGTAGCTATACAAAAAGAATTAAATGATCTTTCAGAAAGTGGAGAAGAAGATTTAGATGCACTAGCAGAAAAAGAAATAGCATTAGCAAATATAAGAGCAGAAAGTGCAACAAAGCAAATAGAATTAAATAATAAAATTAATGCTATTAAAGCTGAAATTGCTGCACAAGAACAAGCAGATGCAGATGCTTTTGAAGCATTACAAATATCACAAGCAGATGCCTATCAAAAACGAGTAAATGAAGAATTAAGACAAATACAACAGAGAGAACAAGCTTATTCAAATTTAGCAAGTGGATTAAGTGCATTAGCAGGAGAAAATAAAGAATTAGCAGCAGCTAGTGCAATTATAGATACTTATGCAGCTGCAAATAAAGCATTAGCAATAGCAGGACCAACAGGTTTTATACAAGCAGCAGCTATTATTGCAGCAGGTCTGGCTAATGTTAGAAAAATATATGAAACTCCAATACCAGGAAGTGGTGGTGGTTCAGCAGGTGCAAGTCCGCAAACTCCAGCACCACAAATGATGTCAGGAGCTTTTGAATTAACAGGTGGACAACCTACACAAGCACTTAGAGCTTATGTACTTACAGATGAAATGACAGATAGTCAAAACCAATTAGCTAATATAAGACGTAGAGCTACAATTTAAAAATCAAATAAATATTAATTAAATCTATTATATAGTATGCCTTGTACAAAATGTGAGAACGGAAAATATAAATGGGGAAAGACAGGAAGCTGTGAATATGATTCAGTAGCTGAATGTGAAGAAGCTAATAAAGACTATTACGAAGATATGAAACCAACTAAGATAGTAGAACTAATAATACAAGACGATAATCAAGAATTAGCTATTGATGCTATATCTTTAGTTACAAGTCCAGCTATTGAGCAAGATTTTGTATATTTTGGTAAAGAGAAAAACAACTTGACATTTGCAAAGGTAGATGAAGAAAAACGTATGCTAGTAAGTCCTGCTTTAATACCTAACAAGCAAATATTTAGATATGATCCTAATACAGACTCAGACTACTATGTGTATTTTAGTCCTGATACAGTTAGAAAAGCTAGTGAGTTATATTTAAAGCATAATAATCATCACAAAGCTACATATCAACATCAAGATAGAGTTTCAGGTGTTCTAACAGTAGAGTCTTGGATTAAAGAAGGAGATATGGATAAGTCAAAAATGTTTGGCTACGACTTACCTAATGGCACTTGGTTCGTTAAAATGAAGATAGAGAACGAAGACTTATGGCAAAAGATAAAAGAAGGAGAACTTAAAGGACTTTCAATAGAAGGATATTTTACAGATAAATTTGAATCTATGCAAAATCAAAAGCCAACAGACCAACAAATACTAGAAGCTTTAAACGAAATAATAAACGAAAATCAAACAAACTCAAAATAAATCTATTATATTAAAAAAGAAACTATGGACATTAAAGAACAAATATTAGTAGCACTTGGTCTTAACAAAAGTGAAGAACCAATCAAATTAGAATGGCAAGCAAAGTCAGAAGATGGCACTATTTTCGTATCAACTGCTGAAGAATTAGCATCAGGAGTAGATATATCTGTACTAACTGAAGATGGTACTACAATCCTTTTACCTATTGGTACTTACAAGACTGCTGAGGGTGTAACTTTCAGAGTTGAAGAAGAAGGTGTAGTTGCTGAGGTTATGGAAACAGAAACTGAAGAAGAAGTAGAAGCTACTGAAGACAAAGAAGAAATGGCAGAAGCTGTTGAGTTTGCATTTCCTGAAACTGATGCAGAAAAAGCAGATTGGGCTAAGTCTTACGAAGAAATGAAAGATAAAGTAGATAACTTAATGGATGCAATTGCTGATATTAAATCAAGAATAGGAGAAGGCGAAACAGAATCTGAAGAATTATCTGAAGAAGTTATTGAAGTAGTTGAACCATCTACTAATCCTAAGTCTATCAAAACAACTGAAGTAGTTGAATTTTCAGCAGAAGAAGAATTAGAGAAGTTAAAGTCTGAAAACGAAAAACTTAAAACTGAATTAGCTAAATCTCCAGCTGACTCACCAATTAATACAAATAAATTTAGCTCAGAAAGAAAAGCTCTATCAAGAAAAGAATACAGCAAACTATCTAGGCAAGAAAGATTTTTATACAACTTAAACAAATAATAATAATTTAAAATTTTAAAAAATGGCGTTTACTACAACATCAAACTTTTCTGGAAAAGCAGCAGGTTTTTATATCTCAGCAGCTTTAAAAGAAGCAAAATCACTTGACTTTCTTAATGTAATAGAAAATATCAAGTTCAAATCTAATATCCAACGTATGGCTGGATCAGGAGTAGTTGCTGATGCAACTTGTGACTTTACAGGAGCAGGTACTTTAGCACTTACTGAGAAAGTATTAGAACCTAAAAACTTACAAATTAACTTAGACCTTTGTAAATCTACTCTTTTAGATTCTTGGGAAGCTCTACAAATGAGAGCAGGAGCAGGAGCACCACCTCCAGCATCTTTTGATGACTATGTTATCTCTTATATGGGAGAAATCATTGCAGAAGCAACAGAAGAAAGCATTTGGTCAGGTACAGCAGTAGCAGGGAAATTTAACGGTTTCTTAGGAGCTGCAACAGGTTACCTTTTACCAGGAGTTGATGCAACAGTTGTTCAATCAACAGCTTCAGGAGCTTACACAGCAGCTAACATTATAGCTAACCTACAAACTTTAACAGCTGATATGGCTACTAATATTTCAGCAGTATTAAGAAAAGAAGACTTGCATATCTATATGAGTCCTAAAACTTATGCTTTATATATCTCAGCTATCTCAGCAGCAGGATATGTAAATGCTTACTCTATGAACGGAGACTATGAGCCTTTATTTGAAGGTTACAAAATCGCAGTTTGTCCAGGAATGGCAGATGACGAATTAGTAGCAGCTCAAAAATCTAACTTATTCTTTGGTACTGACTTATTATCAGATGCTACAAGAATCACATTGATGGATATGGCTCAGTTAGATGGTTCTGACAATATGAGATTAGTTGCAAGATACTCAGCAGGTGTTCAAACTGGAGTAGGAGCTGATATCGTAAGACAGTCGTAATAACAAAAATAACGGGAGAGTGTAAAAGCTCTCCCTTAACTTAAAAATAATAAACAATGGCTTGTACAGCACTTACTAGAGGAAGAACATTGAACTGTAATAGAATTAGTGGAGGTATTTCTGCTGTTTATTTTGCAGTCTTAGACCAAATTACATCTATTACTTATGATTCAACTGCTGCACCAAACGGTGTAAGAGAGATTGATGATATAGATATGGGTGCTAATAGTATTTACAAATATGCTTTACCATTAGGTACATCATCTTTAACAGATACTATTGTAGGTTCAAGAGAAAATGGTACTATATACTATACTCCAACTATCAATATAATTTACAATAAACTAAGTAAAGAGGATCAACAAGAGATTAAATTATTGGCTGCAACTAAAACAGTTGTATTTGCTGAATTAAATCAACAACTTGCTAATGGACACAATGTAATTGTAGCTATGGGAATGGTTAATGGAATGGAACTTAATGCAGGTACTATGGACTCAGGAGCAGCTTGGGGAGATAGAAACGGATATACTTTAACTTTTGATGGAATGGAATCCCAACCTTTTGCAATGGTTCAAGATTACACAACAACACCTTTTGACAATTTAGATTCAGGTGGGCCGATTCCAATTGTATCAACAGGACTATAATCTTAATTAGTAGTTTTCATATATTTCTTAGAGGAGAGTAGCTTAATTGTTACTCTTTTCTTTTTAAAGGCAAATAAAAACAGACTTTTTCTATTATATAGTATGATACAAGCAATAACAGAGACTAATCTAACAACTTTCTTACAAACTGAAGACAATCGTATCAACACTTCAGTAGCTTCATCACAGATAAGACATTTGTTAAAGTTTACTAATGATATGGATAAGTCAGTTCAATATGCTTATGGAACTACTGAGACAATATTTCCAAGATATACAGAGTTTACTTTTACATACAATACAACTCCTGATGTTTATATTGGAGATATTAAATTCTTACCAGCTGGATATTGGAAGTATGAAGTTTACGAAGTTAGTTGGGTAGGTGCAGTATCAGTATCATCAGGTAATGCTCCTGCAACGGAGAATGATGTTTTAAGCCCTCCTGCTGACACTAAAGGCATAGTGCAAGGGTTAGTTACCAAAGGCAAGATGTATGTCGCAGAGAAAGACGGAACACAACAAGTACAATACAATGAATATGAGCCAAGCTCAGGAACAAATTATATATATTACGGACAATAAAAAATTAAAAAATGGCAATAGAAAACGTACAACAGCTTTTAACAGAGCAACTAGGAAAACACAGATGTGATGTTATAGGTACAACGGCAATGACAGGAAAAGATTATTATGCTATATATTTCCCTGTGGAAAGTGTAATAGCAGATATTACTGCAACTAATGTACAAGCAGTTACAGGATCATCAGCAACTAGACTACAAACTACTTATGCAGCAGGAACAACTTTATTCCTTACAGTAACAGATATACAGCTTACAAGTGGAATAGCAATTTGTTACTATAACCAACCTTTATAATGAAATTAGCACTAGGAATATCTTTACCTTCTAGTAATAAAGGAGGATTAACACCTGTACAAAAGCAGGTTAGTGACTTTAAAGCAAGAGTTATTGCTGATGGTGGAGTATTTGAGGCTAAGGCTTGTTTAGAAGCACAATTAACAACTTTAAATAATATAGAATGAGTTTATTAGATGATGTTAGTATAGTAGTAACTCCTAACGGATATAAGGCAGGAGAATTGTATGCAGTTATTCCTGTACCTACTGAGGGTGCTGAAGAAATAGTTGATAGTAGTTTTGCTAATGATTTAGATGATTGGTCTAAGTATGGGGTTACAAGTGCAACAGGAGGAGTAGCAACTATTGGTGCTAGTGCTAATTCTGGTATATTTCAAGGTATATTGACAGAAGGAGTTAGATATACTGTTACGGTTAATGTTATAAGTTATAATGGGGTAGGCA
>ENA-ORDA01001256-ORDA01001256.1-marine-metagenome-genome-assembly--contig:-NODE-1256-length-22196-cov-45.831638_pt1 | contig 22196 bp, 21 predicted proteins | sample MGYA00237778_ERZ508506 | MGnify/ENA primary metagenome ERZ508506 (study PRJEB26177, sample SAMN06267891) | marine metagenome | isolation source: Monterey Bay, California, USA | place: Pacific... | reverse complement strand
GTGAAGAAATTTATTCTGATGAGAGCTTAGAGAGAATGAAAATAGCTTTACAATAATCAGCTTTTTTCAAATATTATCATAATCATTTTAATGGAGTATTGGCATGAAATTTTTACTTGTATGGATTTTGAGTGGAAATGTATTGGATAGCGGGTTGCGATATGATGACGCCGCGAGTTGCTACGCATCCGCCCAAAACAGTGGTATGGAATTAAAGGGCGTTGGTCTCAGTGGACTGCAGTTTACCTGTATTCCAGTTTCTGAGGACCAAGATTTGAAATTACTAATTCCCTCAACACCACGCTCCTCATTTCCGTTCTAATTTACAAAAATAAAAAATATGGTATCTTTATGAAACTTTAAAATTAATAGGTTTCGTAATAGAGGAGGGAAGTTTTACCAACTTTTCTGAACCATTTTTAATATCCAAAAATGAATGTGGTGTTTATGAAGATATGGCTGATGATAGCTTCATCATACCATTAAAAACAGATAGTTTAAGCGACTTAGAATTGTTTGATTGTCATGTTAAGTCTTTACAAGAGAAACTTAATAAGGATGATTTTGGTATTTTGAAAGATCGAATAAATACTTCTATAAGCCTTGTAGACACTATTAAAATAACAAACAAATATTTTTAATTTTCTTCAGCTAAGAAACGTTCCGCCTCAAGCGCTGCCATGCACCCCATTCCGGCTGAAGTGACTGCCTGACGGTAAATATGATCTGTTAAGTCACCTGCCGCAAATACACCGGGAATGCTTGTTGCTGTACTGTCTGGCTTTGTTACTACATATCCACCCATATGCGTCTCGAGCTGGTCTTTGACCAATTCGTTTGCTGGTGCGTGGCCAATGGCTACGAAGACACCCTTACAGGGTAACTCTGTGATCTCACCTGTTTTGGTATGTTTCACTTTAATACCCTCAACTCCGAGCGGCATATCAGTCCCAGTAACTTCAACTAATTCATGAAAATAAAGTGGCTCAATTTTTTCATTCTTCTTCATTCGATCTTCTAAGATCTTCTCACATCTAAATTCATCACGCCTATGAATAAGCGTTACCTTTGAAGCGAAATTAGTTAGAAATAATGCTTCCTCAACTGCAGTATTGCCGCCGCCAATCACAACTATTTCCTGCCCACGATAGAAAAACCCATCACAAGTTGCGCACGCAGAAACGCCAAAGCCTTTAAACTTTTCTTCAGTCTCTAAGCCAAGCCACTTAGCGCGAGCACCAGTTGCTAATATTACTGCGTCACAAGTATAAGTCGTTCCGCTATCACCTTTTGCAGTGAATGGGCGTTTTGACAAATCTAAATCACTAATAATGTCACCAATGATTTCAGTTCCCATAGCTTTAGCATGAGACTCCATGCGGATCATGAGGTCTGGCCCTTGTACTTCAGTGTCACCGGGCCAATTTTCAACTTCAGTTGTCGTCGTTAATTGTCCACCTGGCTCAATACCCTGAACGAGTACTGGATTTAGCATTGCACGAGACGCATACACAGCCGCAGTGTAACCTGCTGGACCTGAGCCAATTATTAGAAGTTTGGTGTGTCTAGTGTCAGCCATTTTGGGGAATCCTTTATTATGTTTTGCAAGATATACTTTGGTTTGAAGAAAATTTGAACCATTATAATTGCATTTAAATACTTATTTTATTACAAAGTATTGTAATTTAATTGCGCAAGATTGATTGTATGTGTAAGATTATGTGAAATAAGGAAATATTGAATGCATAAGCTCGATGATATTGATCTGCAAATACTGAAGCTTCTTCAGGAAGATGGTAGGATGAGTAACGTAGAAATTTCTACTCAAGTTGGCTTATCAGCTCCGCCGTGTTTGCGTAGAATTAGGGCGCTTGAAGATGCCGGCCTCATTAGGGGATATCATGGTATTGTCGATGGTAAAGCGCTTGGATTTGATGTCCAGGTTTTCGCAATGGTTGGATTGCATTCCCAGGCGGAGGCAGATTTGCAGGCATTCGAAGCAAAATGTCTCAAGTGGGATTATGTGCGTGAGTGCCACATGTTGAATGGTGAAATCGATTTTGTTTTAAAATGTGTTGCGCCAGATTTATCAAGTTTTCAAAGTTTTTTAACTGAAAAACTTACAAGTGCAGACAATGTGGCGAGCGTGAAAACATCGCTTGTTATTAGGTGTGCAAAAGATGTTCCTGGCGTGCCAATTTTAATGTCTAAAGAGTAATAACAGAAATAAGTCGCCCATAATCAGGCTCACCTAGGTGTGTGGATTTTCTGTATGAATAAAATTTATCACTATCCTCGTAAGTACAATGGCCTGTCCACTCAGGGTTTGTAATCCCAGCATTTCTCAAAGATTGGAGGCAGAACCCGGGCAAGTCGAAGTGGTATTTATTGGTTTTGCCATTTGCAAAAAATCTCATGTTGTACTGGTCCTCAAGTAGAAAGGTTTCAAGGAAATCCTCACCCACTTCGTAATTCTTTTGGCTAATGCATGGGCCCACGATAGCTTGAATGTTTGAAATATCTGCACCTAATTTGGTCATTTCTTTAATAGTATTTTGCGCAATACCTTTTATGGCGCCCTGCCATCCTGAATGCGCTGCGCCAATTACTCCAGCAGTCTGATCGCAGAAAAGGATTGGCGCACAATCTGCCGTGAGTATCCCAATTGCTAGGCCTTTTGTTTTGGAGACAATTGCATCAGCCTTTGGAGTTGTGACAGTTTCCTGTTCTAAACTTATAATTACATCTGCAGAATGTATTTGATGTACGGTCATTAATTTATCCAAGGGAACGCCCATTGCGTCGCATACCAGTGACTTATTCTTGGTAACTGCATCTGATTGATCGCTTGAACCTGCACCGCAATTTAGCCCTTTAAATATCCCACTTGAGACGCCACCATGTCTGGTGAAAAAGCCGTGCTTGTGTGAGGCAAGCCGGTCGGATGTAATTATTTGAAGTGTCATTCATTAAATCCTGCAGGCAAATCAGTGTTCTCTGGAATTATTGCAATTGCTTTGAATAATGAACCCATTTCATCAGGGTGGGTCAAGCGTTTGTGCGCAGAGATGTGGTTCTCAAGTTTTTTGCCGTTCATATTTTTTGCTAAAGTTTGAGCTCTTTGGGTTATTCCAAGGCGCTCTAAGAGAATGCCTTGGGGTATTGTTGAGCTAACTTTTGCATATTTAGATGCGGCGTTTGTTAAATCTTTAAAGCTCACGTGAGCGGTTAAATCTGCTGTGCCGCAATGAGTAAGTGGATCAATTTTTCTGTGATCTTTTAGAGCTTGCAAGCTATCCCCATCACTGTCCCACTCCCCATAGTCAACAATGATCGCGCATCCCCCATTCCCCTGAATATGTTCACCAATAGCAGAGGCAAATGCGACAGTTGGTGGGGAGACCTCTAACATATCTCCATTTGGAACGTCATTGGTTTTTGAGAATACTTCCTCTGAAGTCGCTGTGCCTAAAATAAAGTGGAGCTGCTCGTTTTCCACAGCAATCATTTGCTCTTGCCAACCCTCATCTGTACGGCGGTATTGTTTAATTGGGAGGCAATCGAAGAATTCATTTGCAACTAAAAAGAGTGGCTTCTGCGGCAATTCAGAAAAATAATTCAGCCAAGTGACATTAAAGCCATTTAAGGCAGTCTCTTGTCGCTTCCGCATTTCTGGGCTTGCTTCAATTAAATGCAAATCTATTGAAGAATGAAAATTTGGCACAGATTTTGTGGCGCGTAGAATGTCGGCCATGAGTGTTCCATTTCCAGGACCTAATTCTGCTAAAATAAAAGGTGTGGGCATTTCCTGGTCAATCCATGATTGTGCAATTGAAAGACCAATTAACTCTCCAAACATTTGGCTGATTTCAGGTGCAGTCGTAAAATCACCCGTTGCGCCAAGGGCGTCACGATTTGTATAATATCCATGTTCTGGGTGAAGTAGGCAGAGCGTCATATATTCAGAGACGGGCATTGGACCAAAACGTTTTATTTGTTTTTTGATGATATCGCTTAGTGCAGTCATATTGCGCGTCTTCTTGCTATGTAAATTATTGCCATACCGATGAACACCATAGGCAGAGATAGTGTTTGACCCATGGTAAGCCCAAATTCATTAAACCTGATTATATACCCAAATGGATTATCTATGGAAATGAATTGTAAATCCGCCTGCCTATATCCTTCAACAATAACGCGTGCCAATCCGTAGCCTATAAAAAAGACCCCGATAATTTGGCCTGGAACCTTAAACCAGTCACGCCTGAATATCAGGTAGGTCATTACTATGAATAGAATTATTCCTTCCAGTGCCGCCTCATATAATTGTGATGGGTGGCGCGCACAAATCTCACTAAGGGCTTGGCCACAATTTTGTGCAGCCTCTGTGGGAAACGCAATTCCCCAAGGCGCGTCTGTCGGGCGGCCCCATAATTCTGCATTTACAAAGTTTGCAATACGGCCAAAAAACAATCCAAAGCAACTACTAGAAGCAATTAAATCACCAACAGACCACGGATTGCATTTCGTTTTTCTACAATAAAGTAATGCGGCTGTAATGACGCCTATAAAGCCCCCATGAAATGACATGCCCCCTTCCCAGACACGAATAATTCTCAGTGGATCTGATAAAAATGCATCAAACTGATAAAATAATACATATCCTAACCTGCCGCCTAAGATAGTCCCAATGATCATCCACGTAATTACGTCTTCAATTTTATTTTTTGTGAGTGGGGCGTTGTTATCTTTCCACAAACCAACTCTGCTGACTTCAAAACGCATCCATGACAATGCGCAAAGAAATCCAGCTATATATGAAATGGCATACCAGTGGACTGCAAGAGTGCGTCCCATGACTTCAAAAGAAACAAGAACTGGGTCAATATTAGGAAAAGGCAATATTGCGAGCATTTATTCCATCCGTTTTTAGTGCTTTGTGCGGTTTGGTGTCCCAGAGTGTCAAGCTACCATTGGCAAAGTTGTAAAAAAATACCATATATAAGAAATAGTACAATGCGTGGAGCTTTAATATGCAAACGAACAATAAATTTTTCGATGACATGTCAAAAGTCATGACAAGTGCAATGGGTGTCGCCCAAGGTGCTAAAGAAGAAGCGGAAACAACTATGAAAAGTTGGATTGATCGTTGGCTTGCCGATCGTGATTTTGTAACGCGTGAAGAGTTTGATGCAGTCAAAGCAATGGCGCAAAAAGCTCGTGAAGAGAATATTGCACTTTCAAAACGCCTCGATGCTCTTGAAAAGAAAAAGGCTCCAAAAGCAAAGAAATAATTACTAATTGATTCTAAGAAAATGCAATATGTTAGGATTTTTTTACAAATTAAATCTGCAATTGCCTGGCTGTTTGCTTAAGGCAAAAAATAAACAGTAAATAACTGTGGATAACCAAATTTAGTTGGGGATAGTTTGTTTTTTTGTAAATAAATATCTTTACAGAATGTATTTGCTGGCACACTATATGTAGTAAGGGGTAAGTAATAAACCTCGACTCATTGGGTTAACACCTGCATTTAGTGGCGTGTTTCCCTCCCAAAAAGAGGCTTGGAAGTGGCAGATACAGAGCATTATTTGAGTGATAGTGAAATTCACCCGATTGATATAGTTGAAAACTTAATCAAGGACCGTTCATGGGATTTTGATCGTGTTGGGGACGACCAGATAGCTATGATGGTTGAGGGTAAGTGGAGAACTTATTCTGTTAATTTAGCTTGGTCTGCCTATGACGAAACTCTACGATTAATATCTTCATTTGATATGGATCCACCCAAAGAAAAATTACCTGAATTATTCGAAGCCCTAAATCTTGCGAATGATGACTGTTGGACTGGTGGGTTTTCTTATTGGAAAGACCACAAGATGATGGTGTTTCGATATGGTTTGGTCCTGTCTGGTGGTGCTATTGTTAGTGTGGATCAAATCGACCACTTGCTTCACATGGCGGCCACAACTTGTGAGCGATACTACCCAGCATTTCAACTGGCGTGTTGGGGAGATCAAACCCCTAGTTCAGCAATGGATGTAGCTATTGCTGAAGCTTATGGTCACGCATAGTCTGGACTAAACAATAAGGATGATTTTATGGCTTTAGAAACTGTATCTGAAAAAGGATTGGTTTTACTGGGCTGCGGTAAAATGGGCTCTGCTATGCTACAAGGCTGGTTAGCAGATGGCTTAAATACAAACTCTGTATATGTGCTCGATCCCTTTCCATCCAAGTGGTTGTTAGGGCTTGCAGAAAAGGGTTTAAATCTAAACAAAACTCTACCCCAAGAGCCGGCAGTCTGTATCATAGCTGTCAAACCTCAAATGATGGGCGAAGCTTTGCCGTCATTAAAAGTAATTGCAAAAACTAATACCATATTTCTTTCAATAGCTGCAGGTACATCCATTGAAAGTTTTCAATCTATTTTGGGTTCAAAATGTAAAATTGTAAGAGCAATGCCCAATACGCCAGCCGCTATAGGGCAGGGGATTTCAGCGCTTATAGGAAATAATAATACATCAAATGAAGATGTGGAATTGTGCGAAATACTTTTAAAAGCTGTCGGTGACACGGTTATTTTAGATACAGAAGCACAAATGGATGCAGTAACAGCAGTATCAGGCTCTGGGCCAGCTTATGTATTCCATTTAATTGAAGCTTTGGCTGCAGCAGGGGAAGCGCAGGGATTATCAGCTGATTTGGCAATGACTTTGGCCAAAAAAACTGTTGCTGGTGCGGGCGCTCTTGCATTCCAATCGGAAGAAAGCCCCGAGCAATTGAGGATAAATGTGACCTCACCTGGGGGTACAACCCAAGCTGCATTGAAAGTTTTAATGGATAGTGAAACTGGTTTCCCAAAGGTTTTATTAGAAGGTGTCAGCGCTGCGGCTGATCGAAGTAAGGAATTAGGCAAGACATGAGTGAAATTTCATTTGATGATTTTATGGCGGTTGATGTTCGTGTGGGTGAAATTGTACGAGCAGAACCATTCCCCGAAGCAAGGAAGCCTGCCTATAAGCTTTGGGTGAACTTTGGCGATGAGATTGGTGAGAAAAAATCTTCTGCACAAATTACTGTCCATTACAGCCTTTCGGAATTAGTGGGAAAGCGTGTAATGGCAGTGGTAAATTTTCCACCTAGGCAAATTGGTCCAGTGAAGTCTGAAGTGTTAGTTCTTGGAATTCCTGATGAAAATGGAGCTGTAGTTTTAATTACGCCAGATAAAGATGTTCCATTAGGTGTCAGGTTGTTTTAAAAGCGACATATTGTCGTAAAAATACCTTTACTGTCGGCTTTCTCGAAGACTACTTTCTATTATTTAAATAGTATTTGTTTTGACAAGAACGTTATCCTATCCAGGGGTACGTTTAGGAGGCAAAATGAATCATATCCAACCTGTTATAGACACTTCTCCCAAAGTATCTGACGAGATTAGAAAAACCACTTGTTATATGTGTGCCTGTCGTTGTGGCATAAATGTACACATGAAGGAGGGGAAAGTTGCCTACATTGAGGGTAATCGAGATCATCCTGTAAATAAGGGTGTCTTATGCGCAAAGGGATCTGCAGGTATCATGCAGGTCAACGCACCATCACGCCTTCGCTCTCCACTGAAACGTGTTGGTGAACGGGGATCTGGTGAATTTGAAGAAATCAGCTGGGATGAAGCACTTGAGATAGCATCAACGCGACTTGCAAAAGTTCGGGCAGATGATCCATCTAAATTGGCATTTTTTACTGGTCGAGATCAGTCACAGTCATTCACAAGTTTCTGGGCGCAGGGGTTTGGCACGCCAAACTACGCAGCTCACGGTGGCTTTTGTTCGGTGAATATGGCCGCTGCAGGCATTTACACTATGGGTGGAGCATTTTGGGAATTTGGTCAACCTGACTGGGATCACACTAAAATGTTTATGCTTTTTGGTGTAGCGGAAGATCATGACAGTAACCCGATTAAAATGGGTTTAGGAAAATTAAAGAAGCGTGGTGCCAAAGTAGTAGGCGTTAACCCAATTCGAACAGGTTACAATGCAGTTGCTGACGAATGGGTTGGTATTACCCCAGGTACTGATGGATTATTTATCACAGCTCTCATTCATGAATTAATGAAAGCGGGGAAGATTGATCTTCACTATCTTGCTCAATACACAAACGCCCCAGTTTTACTGGACAGTGATCCTGCAAGTGAAAGCTTCGGATTGTTTTTGAGAGATAAGGACAGCAAGCCTTTAGTAATTGATTTGAATTCTGGTAAAAAAGTAGCCTTTGATAAAAAAGGTATTAAACCAGATTTAAATGGGTCAATCCGACAAGCGGGAATAACTCACACTACTGTTTTTCATAAAATGGCTGAGACATACATGGCGCCTGAGCATGACGCCGCAAATGTTGCTGAGCAGTGTGGTATTTCAGAAGAAACAATTCGACGCCTTGCCGCTGAATTAGCGCATGTCGCATTTGAGCAAGAAATTAGCCTTCCAATTGAGTGGACTGATTTCCGTGGTGAAAAGCATACAAAAATGACAGGGCGTCCAGTGTCTTTCCACGCAATGCGAGGAATTTCTGCGCACGCGAATGGTTTTCAGACATGTCGTGCTTTGCATATACTTCAAATTATTTTGGGAAGCGTCGAAGTGCCTGGTGGGTTCAGGTTTAAACCTCCATACCCAAAATCATCTGAAATTCACCCGAAGCCACATTATGGATATGCGCCCAACAAACCACTTGATGGGCCACACTTAGGTTTCACACATGGCCCAGAAGATCTTGCCTTAAAGGAAGATGGAACGGCCGCAAGAATTGATAAGGCATTTACTTGGGAAAACCCAATGTCATCACATGGATTGATGCATATGGTTATTTCAAATGCACATGCCGGAGACCCATATAAGATAGATACATTGTTTATGTATATGGCGAATATGTCTTGGAACTCTTCAATGAACACAAGTGGTGTAATGAAGATGCTGACAGATAAAGACGAAAATGGTGACTACGTCATTCCAAACATAATTTACTCGGATGCCTACTCATCTGAAATGGTTTCATATGCAGATCTTGTTTTACCTGATGCAACTTACCTTGAACGCCATGATTGTATTTCACTTTTAGATCGTCCAATTTGTGAAGCTGATGGTGCCGCGGATGCCATTCGCTGGCCTGTCATAGAGCCAGATCGAGACGTACGTGGTTTCCAATCGGTCTTATGTGACTTGGGTGCACGACTTGGATTGCCAAACTTTACTAATGAAGATGGATCTCAAAAATTTGCTGACTATGCTGATTATATCGTTAATCACCAAAGAAAGCCAGGAATAGGCCCGCTTGCAGGTTTCCGTGGAGATGGTTCAGATTCAGGACGAGGTGATGTAAATCCTGATCAGCTTGATAAATATATTGAGAATGGTGGTTTCTTTGTTGAACATATCAATGAAGATGCTTCTTATTATAAGCCTTGGAATATGGCTTACCAAGAATGGGCAGTGAAGATGGGATTATTTGATGCCCCCTCACCATATCTTTTCCAGCTTTATGTGGAACCAATGCGTAAATTCCAATTGGCAGCAGAAGGCCACGGTGAGCGACAGCCTCCAGAACATTTACGAGAGAGAGTTCGAGAGACAATGAATCCTCTTCCAGTTTGGAGTAATTCAACTGATAAAGATTACCCAATTCATGCGCTTACTCAGCGTCCTATGGCAATGTATCATTCATGGGGAACACAAAATGCGTGGTTGAGACAAATTCATGGTGTAAATCCTTTATATGTCCCAACAAAAATTTGGGAACAAAATGACTTTAAAGATGGTGATTGGGCAAAGGTATCATCACCACATGGAGAAATCACTGTGCCAGTGGCACATCAAGCAGCATTAAATGAAAATACCATATGGACATGGAATGCAATTGGTAAACGTAAAGGCGCTTGGGCATTAGATGAAAAGGCACCAGAAGCAACCAAAGGCTTTTTATTAAATCATATAATACATGAGCTAATGCCAGCAAAAGGTGATGGAATGCGATGGGCAAATTCTGATCCTATTACCGGACAGGCTGCGTGGTTTGATTTGAAAGTTGCAATTGAAAAAGTGGAAGCACCAGCTGAATGTGAGCCAAATATACCGGCCCAGAAATCACCGGTTGGTAAAGGCCCTAAAAACTTAACTTGGAAGGTGGGAGCATGACCGCATTACCCCCTAAATCTGATGTAAAACTTGGTTTAGTAATCGATCTTGATACTTGTGTTGGCTGCCACGCATGTGTTGTGTCTTGTAAAGGTTGGAATACTGAAAATTATGGAGCACCGTTATCTGATCAAGATGCTTACGGTGAAAATCCATCAGGTACCTTTTTAAATCGTGTCCACTCTTATGAAGTACAGCCAGAACAAGGTGCTGCACAGACAATTCACTTCCCTAAGTCATGCCTTCACTGTGAAGATGCGCCTTGTGTAACTGTGTGCCCAACTGGAGCAAGTTACAAACGTGCCGAGGATGGCATTGTTCTTGTAAATGAAGATGCATGCATTGGGTGTGGTCTTTGTGCATGGGCGTGCCCATACGGTGCGCGTGAACTTGACCAAGCAGCTGGTGTTATGAAAAAATGTACACTTTGCGTTGACAGGATTTACAACGAAAATTTACCTGAAGAAGATCGTGAACCAGCATGTGTTCGAACATGTCCTGCAGGTGCAAGGCATTTTGGTGACTTAGGTGATGCAGAAAGTGATGTATCAAAATTAGTTCAAGAGCGTGGTGGTATGGATTTAATGCCAGAGCTTGGAACTAAGCCAGTAAACAAATATTTACCTCCACGACCCAAAGATCAAGGAAATGAAATTGATATTTTGGCGCCGTTATTGGCACCTATTGCGACTGAAACTTCTGGCTTCCTAGGATGGCTTGATCGTACTTTGGAGAAAATCTAATGCATCCAGCACCATCCGTAATTCTTTTCTCAGTTTTGTCTGGCCTAGGTTTTGGCATGTTGGCATGGTTAGGAATTGGCAAGCCGCCAATGACGGGCATGTTTGCATTTGTATTTTTCTTTATAGCCTATGCCCTAGCAGTTGGAGGCTTGTTGTCCGCAACATTCCACTTAGGTAATCCTAAAAATTCATTAAAAGCATTTAGCCAATGGCGAACAAGTTGGCTTAGCCGTGAAGGTTGTTGTGCAGTTGCCGCATTAATGATCATGGGCGTTTATGCAATTGGAGCAATATTTTTTGAAACTCATTGGGTTATTATTGGAGGTATCGGAGCGATATTATCAATAGTTACAGTATTCACTACATCGATGATTTATGCACAATTAAAAACAGTTCCAAGATGGAACCATTGGACTACACCAGTATTATTTGTGAGTTTGTCTGTGTTTGGCGGTGCCCTCATGACTGGCCAAGTGACCGTAGCAATGTATGGTTTTGTTGTAGTTGGATTAATCCAAGTAATCGCATGGTTTACAAGTGATAATCGCTTTGCAAACAGTGGCTCTACAATCGAAACAGCCACGGGTTTGGGTAATATTGGTAAAGTAAGAATGTTTGAACCACCTCACACTGGCACCAATTATTTACTTAAAGAAATGGTTTATGTAATTGGGCGTAAGCATGCTGCAAAGTTGAGATTACTAGCGATAATTCTTATGGTCGTGATCCCTGTATTGATGCTTGGTATGGGAGCTCAGCATGGGATGAAAGCAATTGTTGCCGTACTTTCTCATTTAGTTGGCGTGATTGCATCGAGGTGGCTTTTCTTTGCTGAAGCAGAGCATGTCGTTGGCTTATATTATGGCAAACGTGGATAGTTATTTATAATAATAAAGGCGCAAACTCATGTTTGCGCCTTTATTATTTAAGGCCTTAATTTTTTCTAAGATACGTGCTGTGCTGACAGTTCAACTGCGTGCAGAAATGACTTTGCGGAAGAACTTGCTGACATTAAATAAAATGTATCATCTGCTTTCCTTATAATTATTGCAGACATATGCTCCATACTCGTTCGAGCCATTCCATCTAATTGAAAAACGTTTTTGTCTAGATCTACTTGGCATATGCGCTCCAAGGCTTCACGTGATGACTCACCGCTTATCTCTAAAATAACCCAAGCATCAGTCTGATCTGTAATATAAGCACTCTCACCAAATGTAATTGCCATTGAGTTTTCAGGGTCTTCTGCTCGCTTCATTAAAACAAAAATTTGATCAGGTTGAGTAAAGAGTAAACGAGTATCTTTATTTTTCACAGATTTCGTAGGTGATGGCATTTTAAGGTTAAATATATTTTTAATATTATTCTTAAATTTAGATTCCTCACCTTGAGGAATAGCCATTGCAATAAGACTTTGATTAGCAACTTCACGCAAGCGTATGTTGCCAATCTCTTTGTCATATCCACCCAAGGAGTCGGTTGCTGATAATTTAGCCACGTTGCAGTCCTCCTTCTGGATCGTACATATGTGAAGACACAATTTCTACAAGTACATCTGTACCCCTTACGCCATCCCATGCTCTGATGATTTCACCGTGACGCTCATGACCTCTTTCAAGAAAGCCAAGGCCAATATGTTGTTCAAAGTGGGGTGAATAACATACTGAAGTAATCCAGCCCTGGTCATTTGTTGTTGTTGGCTTGTCATTCTTGGCGAGAAAGTGAGCGCCAGATGATAAGCTATCAGTTTTCTCAACAGTTTTCACTCCGACAAGGCGAACTTGGTTATCTGCAACCATTACTTCTCGGCGTGAAAGTACTGATCCAATACTGTCTTTTTTTGCGGAAACCATATTATTCATATTGATGTTAAATGCTGTCATTTGGCCATTAAGCTCAGCGCCAGTAACGTGACCTTTTTCTATGCGCATCACACCCAAGGCTTCTGTGCCATATGGAGTAATATCAAACTCTTCGCCAGCTGCCATAATTTCACGAATTAAAGCATCTCCATACCTTGCCGGTACGGCGACTTCATATGCCAGTTCCCCTGAGAAACTTATGCGGAATAATCGCCCTGGTGTCCCGCCACAAACTGTAACATCAGAACAAGCCATAAACGGAAACCCATCATTAGACATGTCAACTTTATCTATTATTTTAGATAAGACATCACGGCTTTTAGGCCCAGCAATCGCAAATTGTGCCCATTGGTCAGTTGTAGAAATAAGATGAACATCGAGATCTGGGAATAAACACTGTCGGGCGAATTCCATATTTCTGTAAACTAAAACTGCATTAGCTGTTGTGGTTGTCATTACAAAATGATCTTCAGCCAAACGTGCAGTTGTACCGTCATCATAGCAGATGCCATCTTCACGGAGCATAAGGCCATATCTCACTCTGCCAACAGGAACCTTAGCAAATGGATTTGAGTAGATCTTATTTAGAAATTCAGCCGCATCTTTACCTTTAATATCAATTTTTCCAAGTGTTGATACATCGCAAACACCAACTGATTTGCGTGTTTTTGTAACCTCACGGTCAACGCTATCACGCCAAGTTTTGTCACCTGACTTTGGAAACCATTGCGCCCTCATCCAGTTACCAACTTCAACAAATTCTGCACCTTGCTCGTCCGCCCAGTTATGGCTTGGCGTTAGGCGAGTTGGATGAAAGTGTTGACCACGCTCTCTACCGCCAAATGCACCAATTGCAACGGGTGAATAAGGTGGGCGAAATATGGTTGTACCTGTCTCGGGAATTGTCTTGCCAGTAGCTTCTGCCATGACTGCAAGGCCTAAGATATTTGACGTTTTACCTTGGTCAGTAGCCATCCCAAGGGTGGTGTAACGTTTTAAATGCTCAACTGATTTAAAACCTTCTGCCTGAGATTGCTTTACATCCTTTGATGTAACGTCATTTTGCAAGTCTATCCACGCTCGTTGCTTGTAACCTGCCACATGCCAATACTGCATTATTGCAAAGCCTTCATCCTCTGCTTTAGGGGCTTGCGAACGAGAAGGGCTTAAGCCTAATTCTTTTACGATAGCATTTGCAGTTTTATGACCAGACTTGATAGCAGCACCAAGTGTCATTTCACCGTTTGAGGCACCAGCAATTGATTGACCAACAGGTAAATTACCTCCTGGAACAAAACCTGCAATTTCATCGTTCCAAATAGGTCGCCCTCTTTGGTGACATGTAAGATGAACATTTGGTGACCAACCACCAGAAACTGCTAAGCAATCTACATTTAAGACTTGGCCGTTTGTTAGCGTAATTCTATTTAAAGCTTTACGTCCTTGTGTATCACAAACGCTTGCCCCCATTATCATTGCAACGCCGGGTATATGAGCTCTTGGGGCAGTGTCTCTAGGGTCTATAACAGCAGTAACATTTATGCCCTTAGAAACTAGTTCTACCGCAGTTTGCCAACCACTATCGTTATTTGTAAAAATGGCAATATTAGTACCTGCAGCTACACCATATCTCGTTGCATATGCTCTAACAGATCCAGCAAGCATAATCCCTGGCCGATCATTATTCGGGAATGCAATTGAGCGTTCAGTTGCTCCACCACAGATCATCGCTCGTTTAGAATAAATGCGCCACAATACTTGTCGTGGTTTGTTTCCACTATCTGCCAAGTGGTCAGTCTTTCTTTCAAGAGCACCATAAATGCCATGATCGTAAGAGCCGTAAACCGTTGTTCGAGTAAGAATACGAACATTTGGCATTGCGTCTAACTCATCTTTTGATTTTTGCACCCAGTCTTGGCCTGAAATACCTGAAACAGTGTGTTCTTCTTCAAGAAGTCTTCCGCCAAGAAGAAAATCTTCATCAGCAATAATAACTCTTGCGCCCGCTCTACCAGCTGCGAGTGCTGCCGTTAACCCTGATGGACCAGCTCCAGCAATTAACAAGTCACAATGTAAAAAACCTTTATCATATTTATCTGGGTCTTCTAATTTTGATAAGCTACCTAATCCTGCACTTGATCGAATTATGGGCTCATAGATTTTTTCCCAAAATGCTTTTGGCCACATAAATGTTTTATAATAAAAGCCTGCACCTAAAAATGGTGACAATAAATCCGTCACTGACATGATATCAAAATCTAGTGAACCTCGGTGGTTTTGGCTTTCTGATGTTAAGCCATCAAATAGCTCAACGACAGTTGCTCGCGTATTTGGTTCTTGATGTGCGCCGGAGCGCAATTGAACCAATGCATTTGGTTCTTCTGAACCTGAGCTAAATATACCACGTGGCCTGTGATATTTAAACGATCGCCCCACTAAACGTTGGCCATTGGCTAATAAGGCTGATGCAAGGGTATCGCCCTCATAGCCAGTCATTTGTTTGTTGTTAAATGTGAATTTGATTGGTTTGCTTTTATTTACCAGCCCACCATTAATTCTATATGCCTGTTTCATTTTGAACGCCCCCGTGATCGGGCAACGTCACGTGCCAATTCAACATTAAAAATTTCGTGGGTAACTGTATCACGCGTTACGACTAACCAAGATCTGTCACCCGCCTCATGATACCAAAGCTCACGATATTTTCCTGCTGGGTTATCTCGTAAGTAAAGATACTCGTGAAAATTCTTTGCAGCATGTTCACCCATACCATCTGGTCGATCAATCATAGATTCATCACCTAAATGTATAAATTCATTTGCATCACGTGGTCCCAATAAGGGATGGTTGATAATCATTTCAAAATTCCCCTAATGTAAGTTTGGTTGGGCTCCAACGCCCTTTTCATCAATCATATTGCCTCGAATGAAACGATCTAAACGCATCTGACTAGCATTCTCGTGTGACGTATCAGTTGCAAGTAGGTGAGCATAACAATAGCCAGAAGCTGGCGTTGCTTTAAAGCCACCATAACACCAACCGCCATTAAAATATAAACCTTCAATTCCCGTCTTATCAATAAATGGTGAGCCATCCATGGACATATCCATTACACCTCCCCACATCCTGAGTAATCTTGCGCGTCCAATCATTGGCATGATTGACATACCGCCAGAACAGACATCCTCTACAACAGGTAAGTTGCCCCTTTGTGCATAAGAGTTGTACCCATCCAAGTCACCTCCAAATACTAGGCCACCTTTATCGGATTGGCTTACATAAAAATGACCCGCACCATAGGTTATAACGCCGGGTATAGTTGGCTTTAAGCCCTCTGATACGAATGCCTGCAATACGTGGCTTTCTATAGGTAGGCGCATGCCTGCTTTTTCCATTACGCGGCTTGAAGCCCCAGCCACACAAACGGCTGTCTTCTTAGCTTTGATCATACCTTTGCTCGTTTGCACGCCCAAGCATTTACCATTTTTCATTTGAAAGCCGGTAACTTCACAATTTTGAATAATATCTACTCCATGCAAGTCTGCTGAGCGCGCATATCCCCATGCAACAGCATCGTGTCTTGCTGTGCCGGCTCTGCGTTGTAATAAGCCTGCTTTGATTGGGAATCGTTCATTATCAAAATTCAAAAATGGGCACATCTTTTGAATAGCAGCCCGATCGAGCAATTCTGCGTCTGCACCTGACATTAACATGGCGTTACCACGTTTCGCATACGCATCTCTCTGACCATCAGAATGTGCTAGATTAAGAATGCCACGTTGTGACATCATTGCATTGTAATTTAGATCTTGCTCCAAACCTTCCCACAACTTCAATGACATTTCGTAGAATGGTTGATTGCCCTCTAATCCGTAATTAGATCGAACTATAGTAGTATTACGGCCTATATTGCCTGAGCCAATCCAGCCCTTTTCTAAAACTGCAATATTTTTGCCACCATATACTTTTGCAAGATAGTGGGCTGTGGCTAATCCATGACCTCCACCGCCAACTATTATGTAATCATATGACTTTTTTGGCTCAGGCTCACGCCACACTGGTTTCCAGCCCTTATTACCTGTGAGGCCCTGTTTTAATATACCAAATGCTGAGTATCGCATAAAAAGATTCCTTATTCCTAAAATAGAATGTGTTATCTCAGCTATTTAAAGCATAAAAAAAGCGACATTTTTATGGGTTTTTATCATCAAAATTGAACTACAAAGTGAAATTTAAAAATGAAATATCTTAAAAATTTCAATTACATTTATTTATTTTTAGTTGTTGCAGGATTGGTTTCTATAGGTTTGTATATAAAAACGACAGATTTAATAAGAATCGCACGCCATGAATTAATGGCATGTTTTGTCTTTAGAGGAGGAAAATAATGGAACGTCGTAAGTTTCTAACGGGCGCAGCTGTAGCTGGCGCCGCAACATCACTAGCTGCACCATCTGTAGCTCAAAGCAAAATTGAAATGGCTATTGTTGCAACATGGCCAAGAGATTTCCCAGGACTAGGTTTGCCAGCACAACGTATGGCAGCCCGTATACAAGAACTAACTGATGGTGAAATCCAGGTAACATATTTCGCAGCTGGCGAAAAAGTTGGTGCTTTTGATTCATTTGACGAAGTTGCTTCAGGTAACTCTCAAGCATACATTGGTGCAGATTATTACTGGAAAGGTAAGCACCCAGGTTGGGCTCCATTTACAGCTATTCCATTTGGCTTAACAGCTGGTGAGATGGATGCATGGACAAAATATGCTGGTGGTCAAGAATTATGGGATGAGTTAGCTGGCGAATTTGGCCTGAAAAACTTTGCTATGGGTAACACAGGCGTTCAAATGGGCGGTTGGTTTAACAAAGAAATTAATTCAGCAGATGACTTGCAAGGTCTGAAAATGCGTATACCAGGCCTAGGCGGTGACGTTTTAGCAAAATTAGGTGGTTCACCTATTTCTGTTCCTGGTGGCCAAATTTATGAAAACTTAGTTTCTGGTGCTATTGATGCAACAGAGTGGGTTGGACCATATAATGATTATTTCATGAAGTTTTATGAAGCAGCAAAATATTACTATTTCCCAGGTATGCATGAGCCAGGCTCACAGCTTGCACTAGGGATGAATGCTTCATGGTGGGGTAGTCTATCAAGTACACACCAATCAATCATTCAGGCAGCTTGTAATGAAGAAAATGCACGCACATTAGCAGAAACAAATGCAAATAATGGTGCATATCTTACAAAATTGATTAATGATCACGGCGTGCAATTGCGTGAGTTTAACGATGATATTTATGACAGCTTTGGTGAAGCAGCATCTGATGTTATCGAAGAAGCTCGTGATCACTCAGAATTATCAGCTAGAATATACGATAGCCACCTAAAAGCACGTGAAGAAATCGGTGCATGGACGGCGTTATCTGATACAGCTTATGTTAATAAACGTAATAACGTTTTGAACAGATAATTAATTAATTTATTAGGCCAAGACAGATATCTGCCTTGGCCTTCTTATGTATGAAAAGGATGAGCAATGGCTTCGACAACAGTCCAAAATAGAAATGGTTTGTTTTCAAATCCTTTGTTTGTGAGATCACTTGGATGGTCAAACTTATGGGTAATGTTTGCCTATTTATTTAATAATTTTGCAACTTTTTGGGGTGGCCTTCCAGGGGCTTCAATGTACAATGGAACAGTTGGATTATTGCAACTTTTATTATACCCAGCGGCTATTATTTTAGCTATATTTTGGACTTTGAAACGCCGAGGTTCGTCCTTACGTCAGGATAGTTACACAATTTCAGATATGAATGCGTTCTTGATCCGAGCCGCATTCTGGGCTGTTGTTCTGGTGGGGTGTGTGGATAGTTTGATATCATTCCTTCGTGTTGAAGACATGTTGTCTGGTTTAGTTGGCGAAACAATGGATAAAAATTTGGGAAGATCACAATTTAGGGGCCCATATGTTCATATCCCGTTGATAATTCTTGGTATTATTCTCGCTACCAGAACTAAAACATTAGGTTTTCATTGGCTTGCATTATTAATTGTGGTCGGTGAGTTAATGATTGTCGTATTTCGTTTTATTTTTTCATATGAACAGGCTTTTATGTCAGACCTTGTGCGCTTTTGGTATGGCGCTTTGTTTCTGTTTGCTTCAGCTCATACATTATTAGAAGAAGGTCATGTTCGTGTTGATATTCTTTATGCAGGCTTAAAAGAAAAATCAAAGGGTCGTATTAATGCAATTGGAACAATATTTCTTGGGATTTCTTTATGTTGGATGATAATTCTGACTGGCATGGCTCAAAAGACCTCGATTATCAATAGCCCACTATTAAATTTTGAAACCACACAATCAGGTTTTGGATTGTATGTAAAATATATGATGGCAGGTTTCCTTGGCATATTTGCAATATCAATGATGATCCAATTTGTAAGTTACCTAATGGCTGCTGTTGCTGATTATCGAGGTGAAGATGGTAAATATATACCAACAGGTTCGGGGGCTCACTGATGGAACTATTTTTTTTAATACTTCTAATAGTCCTAATGGCAGGTGCACTTGGTTCAGGATATCCGGTTGCTTTTGCCTTACCTGGTGCTTCAATTATCACATTAGTATTAGCTGGACTAACCGGTTATTTAATTACAGGTGATCAGGGGGCATATTTCAGCCAAGGTGATGCCTGGACTTGGCTCAGTTCTGGTAATGCAAATCTCAGAGGAACTTACTGGGTTCCCGAACGTGACACACTTATTGCAATACCACTGTTTATCTTTATGGGCATAATGCTTCAGCGGTCTAAAATTGCTGAAGATTTGTTACTAACAATGGCAAACCTTTTTGGGCCAGTACGCGGCGGCTTAGGTGTTTCTGTTGTATTTGTTGGAGCATTATTGGCTGCTACGACTGGTATTGTTGGTGCAACTGTTGTCGCTATGGGGCTGATTTCTTTGCCTGCAATGCTTAGGAATAATTATTCACAATCATTAGCAACTGGGACTATTGCTGCATCAGGAACATTAGGTCAAATTATACCGCCATCAATTGTTTTAATTATTCTTGCAGATCAGTTAGCATCTGCAGCAGACCAAGGCTCAAGTATTCGAAAAGCACTCCATAAAGAAACAACAGGTGAGCTTTCTATGCCTTCAACATTTGATGTGACGTCAACATCTGCTGGTGAAATGTTTTTAGGAGCTTTTATTCCAGGGTTAGTACTTGTGTGTTTATATATAATATACATATTAGTGTTTGCTTTTTTGAAGCCATCTGCAGCTCCATCAGTTCCATATAAAGGAAAATATGATCGAGCATTTGCCAACAAGGTTTTCTTATCACTCGTTCCGCCATTATTCTTAATATTTATTGTTCTTGGATCTATTATGTCAGGGATAGCTACGGTTAATCAGGCGGGTGCGATTGGTGCAGCCGGTGCATTGATTATGGCAGGATATAGATTAACTGATGGCCAAAAAGGTTGCTATTATCCGGCAATATTATGTTTAGTAAGTCTCTTAGCAGTTGGATTAATTCTTTCAAACTTTGATACTAATATAAAAGGAATTGAAACTGGGCGTGACCAACTTGGTGTCTTATTAGCAATAATTGCCACTATTGGTTTGTTGGGAAGTTTAATTTGGAGTGGTTATAGAGCATTTAAAATTGAAGATACACTAAATGGTGTGATGATGGAGACTGCTAAAGCTACAGCTCTAGTTTTCATAATCCTTTTAGGAGCAGCTATCTTAACTGCAGCTTTTCGTGCATTTGGAGGTGAGCATTTAGTAAAAGAATTTTTGGATGGATTAGCTGGAGGCTTCTGGTCCAAATTTATTATAGTTATGGCCGTGATTTTTATTCTAGGTTTCTTCCTTGATTTTATTGAAATTGCAGTTGTTGTAGTACCTATTGTCGCTCCAATATTATTGGCTGACCCTGGAGCGAATGTAACTGCAGTATGGTTAGGCGTCATGATTGGCTTAAATATTCAAACGAGCTTTTTAACTCCACCATTTGGATTTGCATTATTCTATCTTCGCGGCATTGCTCCCGCTGTGGTCAAAACTATAAATATGTATAAAGGGGTTATCCCGTTTATTGTTCTGCAAATAATTGCAATGGTCATTGTTGCTAATTCACCTAATTTGGTTAATTATTTGCCAAACAGAGTAGCACTTCTGTCTGAAAATTCGCCTCCACCAAGAAATCCACAAATTGCTTATTGCGTTGACCAATACGTATCAAATCAGATTTCAATGACCGGTGATGTTATTATTGCTGGAGCAGAGACTGCGAGTAAAATTGATTTATCGGTATTGCCAAAGAAACTATTAAAAAATACATCCAAGAGTTTTGATAACGTTAATCTTGCAATTGATCAGCTAAGAAGTGCAGAATTAATAAGTAAAGAATTAGCCCAAGCATCAGTTAATTTCCGCCCCTTACATCAATCTGTTCGCTCAATTGAACGAAATATTCGTAGTTATGAAGAAGAGATCAAGCAAATAAGATCTGACATGAAAAACTTGGAAGAGGGTGGCGAACTGCGCCCATTAGAAGAAAAAATTACTCGACTAGAAAAAGAAAATGAAGCTCTTATTGCTTCTATTCCAGCAGACTGGAATGAAAAACTAAAGATATTCCGCGATTTACAAAAGACTGAACAATCCGCATATCGAAAATATACTAAATCTGCTCAAGCAGCATATCAGCCAATTGCAACTGTGAATGTAATTTTAGAAGCTAATAATGATTATTTTGATTTAGAGGAAGAATTGCTAGCTACAAAAGCACAAGTTGAAAGCCTAGCACCAGAAGAAATGGTTGATCCTTTAGGGGCTCTAGGTAAGCGCTTTAATAAAGTTGCCGGATCGGAAAAAATAAAATCTGCATTATCTAAAGCCAGAAGAGCTTTGAAGTCTAGAAACCCGAGTAAAGAAAAAGCCCAAAAGCAGTTAGATAAAGCAATCAAATTATATTCTGATCAAGTTGAATGGCGTACAGATGCAGCAATAAGTATTCTGCCAAAATTAATTACTTATGAAGATTTAATGAGAGAAACTATTGGTATCAGAGATCAAGCAAAATTAACTAAACAACAAGCTCTGTTTGTGGCAAAGTGTCAGGCTAATCATAGGGATGTTTCGTTGAATTTCTAATAATAAATTAAGTGTTTATTTTTAAATAACTTCATTTTTTGCATTTAAATCACATCTATTAATAAGATTTTAAGATATGTATTTATTGTCTAAAATAACACTTGCATTCAGTCCATGAATCAAGCAAAAGGCGCTCTGAAAGTGCCCCTATAGCTCAGCTGGTAGAGCAATTGATTTGTAATCAATAGGTCCGCGGTTCGAGTCCGTGTGGGGGCACCACTTTTCAAGAAATA
>ENA-ORDA01001255-ORDA01001255.1-marine-metagenome-genome-assembly--contig:-NODE-1255-length-22198-cov-10.993355_pt1 | contig 22198 bp, 24 predicted proteins | sample MGYA00237778_ERZ508506 | MGnify/ENA primary metagenome ERZ508506 (study PRJEB26177, sample SAMN06267891) | marine metagenome | isolation source: Monterey Bay, California, USA | place: Pacific... | reverse complement strand
ACGAGGGTAACTTATGTGTTGATATATTTAAAAGAAATAATCAAACATTTGGATTTGAAGAATATAGAAGAGATCCTGAAACGAATTCTGGTTGGTACAAAATTGGATTTTATAGCAATAAAGTATTTAAAAATGATACTGAAGCTTTAGAGTATGCCAAGAAACAAATATCATGGTTAAAAAATAAAATATGAAAATTGTGAGTTTATTACCTGCAGCTACAGAAATTCTTTGTGATATGGGTCTGGCAGAATATATAAGTGCTGTAAGTCATGAATGTGACTATCCATCAACAATAAATAATAAATTAAAAATCACTTCGAGTATACTCCCTCATAACATCGATCAAAATGCAATTGATAAATTGGTAAAAGAGGCTGTTAAAAATAATATTCCACTTTATGAAGTAGATAATGAACAACTTAATAAAATTAATCCTGATTTAATAATTACTCAAGGATTATGTGATGTGTGTTCAATTTCAGAAGATAAAATACAAGCAACATTAAAAAATAACTTATGTACATTATCATCAAGTACAGAAATTATTTCATTAAATGGTATTACTTTTGATGAAATATGTTCAGATATATTAAGGATTGGCATAGCCGTTAACAAAGAAGAAATTGCCCAAAAATTGATAAAAGAAGCTGTTGATACCAAGCACAAAATTACTAAACAAATAAGTAGTAATAGTTTACTTCTTCTTGAATGGATAGACCCTTACTTTAGTGCAGGTCATTGGATACCTGAACAAATTGAAATGGCTGGTTTTACCTCTTCGATTGGAAAAAAAGGTGAAAAATCAAAGCAGCTTTATGCTGAAGAAATTATTAAAAAAAATCCTGATTATATAGGACTAATTTGCTGTGGTTATAATCTTGAACAAAATATTTTGTTTTCACAAAAACTATATCAGGATGAAAAAATAAACCATTTAAGTGCTATAAAAGAAGAAAGAGTATTTGCCTTCGATTCTAATTCTTATTTCAGCAGACCCTCGCTTCGCATATTAGAAGGAGTAAAACAATTAAAAAAAGCAATTCTACAAAATGATAAAAAATTTCACTGCAAAAGACATTAAATTTTATAAATAACTGGAAACTCTTTTCCTGTTAATTTGTCACCAGTTTTAAGTTTTATACTCTCAAAAGGTGGGGAACCCTTACCTTTTCTATCTACAAAAACGGCATCATCCCCAACTATTCTTGCAGAAAAAACTCTTCGTCTAGAATTTTTATTAACATTTTCAGACGCTCCATGTAATGTTCTAAAATCAAAAGCAACAGCATCCCCTGCTTTGATATCCCAACTTAAAATTTTATAATCTTTTCTATTAGAATTTATATCAGGAACATCCTCAGAATTATCATTTTCATATAAATCGTTTCCGTTAAATCTCTTTGGTTTATGTAAGACATTAGATAAATGTGATCCTGCAATACACTCAAGACAACCTTCTTTGGATATGTCATCCAAAGCTATCCAAAAACTCACAGACTGCACACCATCAACACAATAATAAGGTTTATCTTGATGCCACGGAGTAACTATTGACGATCCTGGTTCTTTAACTAAAACATGATCATGAAAAAGTTGTGATTGCTTTGATTTCATCAACTTTGAAGCATAAAATCCTAATTTTGATTTAAAAACAAAATCCTTAAACTCAGGAATTCTATCCCAATTAACTAAATCTTGAAAAAAAGGAGCTGTACCATCATCTGGGGTATATGATCTCTCCCTTACACTAGGATTTTCTATTAGTTTGTCTACGCCAATTCTTAATTCATCAAGCCAGTCAACAAACATTCCTTTGCATAGAACAGCGCCATCTCTTGAAAAATCTTCTATTGTTTTGTTATCTATAAATTCCATCCCATTCCTTCACTGGTTCTAACTTACCATCTTTACCTAATTTTGGTCTGTTTTTAGTAAACGTATTTTCAGATCCAACAACTCCATAATCCATATATCCTAAACGCACTAAGGGGCGTGCGGCAGAAGCATTAAAAAGACCATCTTTTATAAATTTATCATTGATATAAATGCCAACGACTTGACCAAAAATAACATAATTTCCTGTGCCTTTATCTCTATCCACATTTGGGAGGTCTACAGTTTTCCAATGTTTACACTCAAGAGCAGCTGCTGCCTCTGAAACAAACGGAGCTGATACAAAATTACCAATTTTAGGATTTAAACCTGCTAACTTAAATTCATCTACTTCCGGCCCTGCTGGAACAGAACTGCCATTCATATGGTCAAACAACTCTTCAGTTGCAATCGATACAGTAAACTCACCAGTTTCTTCAATATTTTTAACAGAATCTTTAATGTCTACAGAAGAAAACATAACATAGTGAGGTCTGTCAGCAATAGCATTAAAGTAACTATAAGGAGCTAAATTATAATTACCGGCTTTAGAACAACTTCCTATCCAACCTATTGGTCTAGGTGCAACAATTGCTTTAAAGGGATCATGAGGTAAATTGTGATTGTTTTTAATAGTGTCATAATGCATTCTTGTGTCCAATCGGATTCATAATTGATCTCTAAAAATAAACAATATTAATGAAAAGTATAGGATATTTTTTTAGAATGGATGTATCTTATAAATTAACAAATAAATACGGTGCATTATGAAAAATCAGACAATAAATACAATTGGGTTTATTGGGTTAGGCGTTATGGGAAACTCCATGTGCAAAAACTTACTCCAAAACAAAAATTGGTCAATTATGGTTAACGACATAAACAAAAATAAAGAAGAAGATTTACATAACCATGGAGCAATTATTGCGTCTGACATTGAAGATCTTTTTGATAAATCTGATGTGATTATAACGTGTCTTCCTGGAGGAAGTTTTGTTTATGAAATGTACTTTGGTAAACAGAACATAATATCTTTTATAAAACGAAATAAATACATTGTAGATATGTCAACTTCTCAACCAGATCTAATGGTTAAATTAAATGTTGAGATCAAAAAGAAAAATTCTTTTTTTGCTGATGCTCCTATAGGAAAAACAAGGCAAGCTGCTATAGACGGAACACTTGCTATAATGGTTGGATCAGATTTAGATACTTTTAAACATTTACTGCCTATTTTTAATTTAATGGGAGAAGATATTATGCATTGCGGAGACGTTGGATCTGGTCAATTAACGAAAATAATGAATAATATGATACTTTTTGAGACAGTAGTTGCACTTAGTGAAGCTGCTAATATTGCAGAAAAGTATGGTATGAATGTTAGTAAACTATTTAATAATATAACTAAATGTTCTGGAGACAGCTTTGCACTTAAAAACCATGGGATCAAAAGTATTGCAAAAGATCACTTCCCTTCCCCAGCTTTTTCTTCTGAATATGCGTTAAAAGATTTATCTTACGCCTTAGAGCTTGGAAATAAATTAAAAATAAAATTACCTGGTGCCGAAACAGCAAAAAAACTGCTTCAGACAAGTATAGAACAAGGTGACAAAGATCTGTATTTTCCAGTAATTAAAAAATATTTAAAGTAGATTTACCCTCTACCAACAAAAGGCATTTTATTTGCCATAACTGTCATATTTAATACATTTACTGTAACTGGTAGTTTAGCCATATATAATACTGCCTCTGCAATATGAATTGAGTCTATGACTGGTTCAACACTCATTTCACCAGTCGCTTGAGGCACACCTTCTTTCATTCTAGCTGTCATAGGAGTCTCTGCATTACCTATATCAATTTGACTACATGCAATATCATACTTTCTACCATCTAAAGAAATCGTTTTAGTCATTCCTGTAACTGCATGCTTAGTAGCTGTATAAGGAATAGAACCAGGTCTAGGGGTAGCAGATGACACACTCCCATTATTAATAATTCTACCACCTTGAGGAGTTTGTTTTCTCATTAAAGCAAATGCATATTTTGCACATAAAAACATTCCATTAAGGTTTATATCAACTACACTCTTCCAATTTTCAAATGGCATTTCATCAATTGATTGTGCAGGAACACCTATGCCTGCATTATTGAATAGGATGTCAATTCTAGCGTGTTTTTCTTCTATAATTTTGAATGAATTTTCTACAGCTTTTGGATCGCTAACGTCACATTGTAATATTTCTGTGTGTCCAGAACATAATTCCTGAGTTTCAATCAATTTATCTTTACGTCTTCCTACTAAATAAACAATAATACCTTCTTTAGATAGGACTTCCGAAACTCTTCTACCAACACCAGTTCCTGCTCCAGTAACCATTGCAATTTTTGACATTTTTAATTTCCTCTTACTTAAACGCTAGCTATTTTCATTAACATGTATAATAATATAATAACATTTACTACCGAAAAAAAATACTACTTAGAATAAAATATTATGACCAAAAAAGTATATATAGGATGCGGTGCAGGGTTTTCTGGTGACAGATTTGACGCGTCCATTCCAATCGTTAAAGAATTTAAAAAAATAACAGCACCTAAATATTTAATGTTTGAAGTACTTGCTGAAAGAACTTTAGCAATTGCCCAACAATTTAGGATCAAAAATCCAGAAGAAGGATATTCTCCATTTTTGGATTCATACATAACTCCTATATTAGACGATTGTCTTGAAAACAATATCAAGATTATATCAAATATTGGTGCTGCAAATCCGTTAGGCGCTGCCAAGAGAATACTTGAAATTGCAAAAAAACAAAATACTAGGCCTCCTAAAATTGGAGTTGTTGTAGGTGATGATTTATTAGAATATATGTCTAGTGAAGAAATATTAAGTAGTCCTACTGTCGAAGGTCTAGATTTTTCTAACAATAAAATAACTGCCGCCAATGTATATCTTGGCGCTAGACCTATAGCAGACGCATTAGAAAAGGATGTAGATATAGTCGTAGTTGGCAGAACGGTTGATAGCGCACTTGCTTTAGGGCCATTGTTATATGAATATAAATGGAAACCTAACCAGCTCAACTTAATTGGTTCGGGAACTATATGTGGGCACCTTTTAGAATGTGGCGCTCAAGTTACAGGCGCCTATTTTGCTGACCCAGGCTTTAAAGATGTTCCTGATCTTGCGAATGTTGGTTTTCCAATAGCAGAGTTTAGTGAAGATGGATCTTTTGTAATAACTAAACCTGAAGGAACAGGAGGTTTAGTCAGCAAGGCTACTGTAACAGAACAGCTATTATACGAAACACATGATCCCTCATGTTATTTAGTACCTGATGTAACTGCTGATATGACTAATTTGATATTAGAAGATGACGGTGCAAACAGAATTCTTGTTAAAGGCGGAGCTGGGAAAAACCCTCCTGAAAAATTAAAAGCGACTATTTGTAGTGATAATGGATTTATGGGCGAAGCTGAGATAAGTTATGCAGGTCCAAACGCCCTTGCTAGAGCTAAACTTGCTGGCAACGTAATAAATGAAAGAGTGCAAACTTTAGGTTTACAAGGTCAAATACGAACAGAAATAATTGGTGCTGGTTCTGTTCATTTCTCTATGGATGAGACCTCATCATATGAACTTACAAATGATGGAGACTATAGAGTAAGAACATCTGCAATATACCCTCATAAAGAGCAAGCTCAACAAATGATCGACGAAGTTTTATCTTTATATTGTTGTGGGCCAGCTGCAGGTGGTGGTGCTCGAGCGTACGTTACAGCTCAATCCTCTACAGCATCTATTCTTGTAAATAGACAATTGGTAGATCCAAACATAAAAATTAGAATTTTATAGAAATAAAATTGAGGTATTTATGAAAACAATAAATTTACCTGTTCATTCAATTGCTCATGCAAGAGCTGGTGATAAAGGAGATGTGTCCAATATCTCACTGATTGCATATTTAGATAGTGGTTGGCAATTAATAAATTCTATGGCAACAGAAGAGGCTGTTTTAAATATATTTAAACATTTAGGAGCAACAAAAGTGGATAGGTATGAATTACCTGGATTAAAAGCTCTAAATTTTGTAATACAAAATGCACTTGGTGGTGGTGTTAATAGTTCATTAAGGTTAGATAGACATGGTAAAACTTTATCTTCTCATTTACTAAATGAACTAGTTTTACCAACAACTGAGAATATGATACCTATAAATTCTCCCTATTTAAAAAAATTTAAGGATTGAAAAATGAAAGAAGCCGGATCTTTACTAGTAGAGTTATTAGAAAATCAAAAAGTTGATAGAGTCTTCTGTGTGCCTGGTGAAAGTTATTTGTCAGTGATGAATGGTCTTCAAGAAACCTCAATAGAAACTATTTTATGCAAACATGAGGGTGCAGCTTCCATAATGGCCGAAGCGGATGGAAAGCTTACTGGTAGGCCAGGCATTGCTTTCGTAACAAGAGGACCTGGAGCTACGAATGCCGCTGCAGGTATTCATATTGCGCAGCAAGACAGTACTCCAATGATACTGTTTGTAGGACAAATTGGTAAAGAAATGTATGGTCGTGATGCGTTTCAAGAGGTAGATTATCAACAATTTTTTGGAGGTATGGCAAAATTAGTAGTTGAAGTTCAACAAGCTGAGAGATTACCTGAAATTGTATCACGTGCTTATCATACAGCTATGTCAGGAAGACCTGGGCCGGTAATAATAGCCTTGCCAGAGAATATGCTTACAGAAAAAACTGATGAAAAAGCAACAAGTTTCATTGATCAAGTTTCTTCGGCTCCTTCAACTAAAGATTTAGCACAGTTTATTGAAGAAATTAAAGCTGCAGAAAACCCTGTGCTTGTTCTAGGTGGATCTATATGGTCTGAAGAAGCAGAAAAAGATCTAGCTTCTATTTCTGAAATGCTTGGATTATCAATTTTAACATCTCACAGAAGACAAAGTCTTTTTAATAATTTACATAAAAACTATGGTGGAGATCTAGGTTTAGGGGTAAATCCAAAATTAATTAATCGTATAAATGAAAGTGACTATATTGTATTGCTGGGAGCCCGATTAAGTGAAAACCCTTCACAAGGATTTTCTTTGTTTGGTATTCCAGAACATGATAAAAAAATAGTACACATTCACCCAGGTCCAGAAGAAATTGGAAGAATATATAACCCTCATCTCGGGATTGTATCTAACCCAATAGATTTTGTAAGTGCTTTAAATAATGCCCTAAAAGGGCTAAACACTAAACCATCACCTATAAAAGAAGAAAAAACAAATCAAGCTCATGAAGATTATATTGATTGGGGTGATATGCCACTTGAGGCTCCAAATTCAGGTGTTGATCTCACATCTGCGTTTAGAACATTAAGAAAAGAAATAGAACCTAATACTATAATTACAAATGGTGCAGGTAATTATGCTGTTTGGGGACATAGATTATTTAGGTTTACTAAACTCAGAACTCAACTTGCGCCTATTTCAGGTTCGATGGGATACGGACTCCCTGCTGCCATAGCTGCTAAATTACGTTTTCCTGATCAAATGGTAATTGCTCTTGCAGGTGATGGTTGTTTTCAAATGACTGAAAATGAATTTGCAACAGCAGTTCAATATAATGCTGCAGTCATTGTCTTGGTTATTGACAATGAGATGTATGGGACTATTAGAATGCATCAACATAAAAGCTATAAAGGAAAATATAAACATACTGGCTTAGTTAATCCTAATTTTGCCGATTTAGCTAAAGCCATGGGTGGTCAAGGATATTCGGTAGACAACACTGAAGACTTTTATGATATTTTTGTTGAAGCTACTAAATGGGCAAAGAAAAACAACCTACCTGCTTTACTCCATATAAAAACAGGTTCAGAAATGGTTCTACCTGGTAAACGCTTTAGTGCGCTTTAGCACTCAATTTAAATTATTTAATTTAAAATTGTTACCTAAAACAACTTTTTGATTTTTTAATTCTTTAACGTTTTCAGCACATACTTGTTCCATAATATTTGATAGTTCATCTTTTAAAATATCGTGAACATGATTAGCTCCTTTAGCACCTAATGCAGCTAATCCAATAATAAAAGGTCTGCCAGTCATAACAAAATCTGCACCAAGCATTAATCCTTTACAAATATCTTGTCCTGAATAAAAACCTGAATCAATAATAATTGGAAACTTAGATCCAACTTTTTTCCTTATTTCAGGTAAAATTTGCAATGTACTTGGCGCTATGTCTAGTTGACGACCACCATGATTTGAAAGATATATAGCATCAACAAATTTAGTTGTTTTAATTGCATCTTCAATATCCATTAATCCTTTTAAAATAATTGGACCTTTCCAAATATCACGAACTTCTTTTAAATAATCCCAATCTAAATAACGTTGCATTTGACTTCCAGCAAATCCAGCTTTGGATTTAGCATTACCATGCCAACTACCATCACTATATTGATCCATGGTGCCAAAAGCAGGAATACCATTTATTAAGGTTCCTATTGACCAAGATGGACAAATTGCTGCTTGAAAAAAAGTTCTCAAGTTATTTTTAGGAGGTACAGAAACGCCTGCCATTCTTAGTCTTTCCCTCCTACTAGAAGCTGGTATATCAGCAGTAATTATAAGAGTTTTAAAACCAGAATTTTTAGCTCTTTTTAGTAAGTCATTTCTAATTGCTTTATCAGCTGGTGGATAAAGTTGAAACCACCCATTTCCATCTAAATGCTTTCCAACTTCTTCAACAGAAGTGCAAGACACAGTTGATAAAGAAAAAGGTATATTATTTTTTACAGACATTTTGGAAAGTGCTATTTCAGCACCAGGCCACATTAAACTTGTCATCCCAACTGGTGCCATTCCAAAAGGTGCATCATATTCATAACCAAACAATTTTGTTTTTAAATTAGGATTTACGGTACCTTTAAGGTATTGAGGGACTAAGAAAACTTCATTAAATGCTTTTCTGTTATTCTCTAACGCTTCATCATACCCAGTCCCTGCAAATAAATACTCCGCAGCAAAATGAGGCATTCTTCTTTTTGCAACACCAACCATATCACTAACTCTTGGGTATTTATCAACCAGACTAGACAAAGCTTTCTCCATAAATATAATAATGTTATATGTTTAACATGTTATTTTTTAAAATAATAATCTTTAAAATAATAGTAATAAAATTAATTATACAACCTAGAAAGATTAATTAATGATTGAAAATCCTCCATTGATACAGATTAAAAAATCTACAAGTAGAAATAGACCTTCTCAAAAACAAATTGATTCTTTCAAAGATATCCCCACTAGCTTTATTTGTGATGCTTTAAGTGGTTACGCAGCCTTAGATCCAGCGATTAAACCATTATCGATACCTGGTAAGACTGTAAATCATATAGTAGGTCCAGCGCTTACTGTTTTTTCTGGAGCGGCAGATGTGCTTGGTATGGCAATAGCTTTAAGTGAAATTCAAGAAGGAGATATAGTTGTAAATTGTGTAAGTGGATTTCAGGGGACAGCAGCAGTTGGTGATCGTATTGCAGGAATGATCAGAAATAACGGTGGCAAAGGACTTGTAACAGATGGTCCAATGAGAGATTTAAATGGTATTATTGAAACTGGCTTGGACTGTTTCTGCACAGGTTTAAACCCAAACTCGCCATATAATAGTGGCCCTGCAAAAATTGGCTACTCTATTGACATTGGAGGGAAAACAGTTAACAGCGGTGATATAGTTGTAGCTGATACAGACGGAGTAGCTGTAGTTCCTTTTGATAAAATTGATGAAGTTATAAATAAATTACAAAGAATAGTTGAAGTTGAAAATGCTATGGATAAACAAGTATCTGAAGGTCTTAAAATTTCTCAAAAAGCTCTAGATTTTATTAATAGTGACCAAGTGATGTACACTGATTAATTTATCTACTGATAAACTTTTCCATCAGTGATATTTTGCAAAAACTCCATTGAAATATTCTGGTTAATATCAATAACTTTAAAGCCTTCTTTTGTTATATCTATTACGGCGTAATCAGAATAAACTCTTGATACTACACCTGCACCTGTGAGAGGTAATGTACAGGTTTGAACCAATTTAGGCTTACCTTCTTTTGTAATATGTTGTGTCATAACAAAAACATTTTTTGCACCTGCAACCAAATCCATAGCGCCACCCACAGCTGGAATCCCTTTACCTGTAGACCAATTGGCAAGGTCTCCATTTATAGAAACTTCCATAGCACCAAGGACGCAATAATCTATATGACCTCCTCTTATCATAGAAAAACTGTCTGCATGATGGCAAAAACTTCCACCAGGCAAAATCGTAACTGGTTTTTTGCCTGCATTAATTAAATCTAAATCAATTTCGTTTTCATTTGGTGTAGGACCCATTCCCAATAAACCATTTTCAGAGTGATAAATAATTTCACGATCTTCTTTAATATGTTGTGAAACAAGTTCGGGCATTCCTATGCCAAGGTTAACATAAGAAGCATGTGGTAAATCATTAGCAATTTTTGACGCAATAGAATTCCTATCCCATCCTTTAATAACATTTTTCAAGTCTGGATTTATCATGGATATATAATACCTTCCTCAATTGCATTTGACTCAATAATTGGATTTTCAACTTGGATGATTTTTTGTACGAAAATGCCTGGGGTAATTACATGCTCAGGATTGGTTTCATCTGGTTCTATAATTTTTTTAGTCTGAATTAAAGATTGCTTAGCTGCCATGCACATTATTGGATTAAAATTTCTAGCCGTTTTATTAAACGTCAAGTTTCCATATCTGTCAGCCACATCAGCTTTTATAAAAGCAAAGTCAGCGGAAAGAGCTTCTTCTAAAATGTATTTTTTGTTATTAAAAACTTTTTCTTCTTTTCCTTTCGCTAACGGAGTTCCTACTGCGGTTGCTGTATAAAAAGCAGGTATGCCTGATCCTGCTGCTCTAATTCTTTCAGCTAAAGTTCCTTGAGGTACAACCTCTAATTCTATTTCACCGTTATTGTATAATTCAGGAAAAGTTATAGCTTTAGCTGACTTTGCAAATGAACAAATAACTTTTTTTACTTGCCTTTGACCTATCAATGCTCCTAGTCCTACTCTACCATTTCCAGCGTTGTTAGCAATAATTGTTAAATCTTTTGCACCATGATCAATTAAAGCGTGTATCAATTCAATTGGACTTCCAGCCTCACCAAAACCACCAAGCATAATTGTAGCACCATTAAAAACATCACATAACATTTCTGAGAAATCTTTTTTAACTTTGTTAATTAACATGTTAACCTTTGCTATTATTGATAATTTTAATTATAAGATATACTTTAAATTATATACTAAAAAAACATTAAACTGAATGGTAATAAATTATGAATTTTGAGTACTCAGAAAAAGAAGAAAACTTTCGTTTAGAAGTAAAAGAATGGCTTAATCAAACACTTCCAAAGTCATTATCCGAAAAAGTTAAAAAATATCAAAGGTTAACAAAAGAAGACTATGAAATTTTTATGAAAAATTTGAGTGCTAAGGGATGGTTAGCGTGGCATTGGCCAGTGGAGTATGGAGGTACTGGATGGAATGCGATTGAAAAACATATTTTTGAAGAAGAAATAATTAAAGCATCTGCTCCAAGAATTATTCCATTTGGAGTAAATATGCTTGGACCTGTATTAATTGAATTTGGTTCAGAAGAACAAAAAAAATATTATCTTCCTAGAATATTAAATAATGAAGACTGGTGGGCCCAAGGTTACTCTGAACCTGGAGCTGGATCTGATCTTGCAAGTTTAAAGACTACAGCAATTGATAAAGGAGATCATTATGTTGTTAATGGACAAAAAACATGGACTACTCTTGGTCATCATGCTGATAAAATTTTCTGCTTAGTAAAAACAGATTTGGAAGCCAAACCACAGCTTGGTATTTCTTTTTTACTAATAGACATGGATACACCTGGCATAGAAGTAAAACCCATTGTTACTCTTGATGGAGAACATGAAGTTAATGAAGTTTGGTTTACAGATGTAAAGGTTCCTAAAAAAAATATAGTTGGAAAAGAAAATGAAGGCTGGACTTATGCTAAATATCTATTGACCTTTGAGAGAACGGGAATTGCAGGAGTACCATATTCAAAATCAGCATTAAATCATTTAAAAGTAATTTCAAAAAAATCTCTTAAAAATGGGAAACCTCTTATTGAGGACCCAGTTTTTTCTTCTGAAGTTGCGGAGCTTGAAATTGATCTTCTGGCAATGGAAATCTTCAATATAAGAACTGTTAGTGCTGCTGCAGAAGGTAAAGCACCAGGAATGGAGAGTTCACTTTTAAAAATAAAAGGTACATTAGTCAGACAAAAAACAACTGAACTTCTTAGAAAAGCACTTGGACCTCAAGCTTTACCTTATTTACCAGAGCAATTTGATGAAGGATGGAATGAAATGCCAATTGGCCCAGACTATGCAGGCCCAATTGCAAAGCAATATTTTAATATGCGTAAAATATCTATATATGGAGGATCTAACGAAATCCAAAAAAATATAGTTGCTAAAGCATCATTTGGATTATAGGGCATAATATGGATTTTTCATTATCTGAAGAAAGAAAAATGCTTCAAGAAACAGTGGCTAGGTTTTTTGAAAGCAATTACCAAAATATAAATAAGCGCAACGAAAATGTAAATTTACCAGAAGGATTTTGTAAAAATTTTTGGAAAGAAAGTGCAGAACTTGGCATTATAAGTGCCCTAGTTTCACCTAAATTTGGAGGGTTAGGTGGTGACGGTGATGACATTTCAATAATATTTGAGTTAATTGGAAAATCTTTATGCGTAGAACCATTTCTAGCGTCAGGAGTGTTGTCGAGTACTATTTTATCCTCAGTAAGTAACCCTAATTTAGATTTAATCAACCAGATTGTAGAAGGTAAGCTATTAATTGCATTTGCACATACAGAGATGAATAACCGATATGAAGATAGTTTTATAGAAAATAGTGCTTCATTAAAAGATAATAAATGGTGTCTTAATGGTACGAAATCCTTTGTTATTAATGGCGATACTGCAAACAAAGTAATTGTTTCAGCTAGGATTGATGGGGATGTAAACGACAAAGCTGGAATTGGATTATTTTTAGTAGATAACGATCAAATAAAAAACAGATCTTATAATACTGTTGATGGGTATAGAGCATCTGAACTAATTTTTGATACTGCAAAAGCAGAACTTATAGCTAGAGATAATGAAGCGCTGAGCTGCATCATTAAAGCTAACTCTGCAGGCGCTCTGGCACTCTCCGCTGAAGCTTTAGGTATTATGGAAACTTGTTTCAACTTAACTTTAGATTATTTAAAAACCAGAAATCAATTTGGGAAATCAATAGGTTCTTTTCAAAGTATTCAACATAGAATGGTTGATATGATGCTTGAAATTGAACAAGTAAAATCAGCAGTAATGTTAGCTTCATCAACTTACCAATCTGATGAAAAAACTAGAGATAAAAATATTTCAGCTGCTAAAAATTTAGTTGGTAGAGTTGGTAAATTAGTTGCAGAAGAAACTATTCAATTACATGGTGGTATTGCAATGACATGGGAGTATTCAGCTTCACACTATGCAAAAAGACTTATAATGATAGACCATTTAATGGGTGATAGTGACTATCATAGAGATAGATTTAAACTTTTAAGCGCATCTAATTTGTAAGCAGTATTCTCTCGGCTTTTTTTCTAAAATCGTGAGGAACTTCCATGGATTTTCTTTTTTCTAAATCAAAAAGAACTGCAACTATTTCTATATCCATGACTAATTCTCCAGATGTGTCGTCAATCATATGATGAATGAATTTTAGAGATTTGTTCCCAATTTTAGTAAAGTTAGTATACATTGTTACTGCCATTCCTAGAGGAGCTGTTTTATAATATCTAACAGAGTAATCCAACGCAGCTGAACCAATATTGTATTTAGACCTCCAGTTATAATCGGCTCCACAATAAGTAAAAAGATGTGTGGCTGCATCAGAAACACACCCAACCTTAAACTGACTAGACCCCATTTGTGAATAATCTAAATCCCAGGTATTGACTGCTTTTTTACATGTCATAAAAGCAGTGTTGTCAATTTTTTTAGTTGGTCTATTACCTTCTAATAGTCTTAATTTTTTAAATTCTAGTTCATTCAAATATGTAGTGTTATTTGACGTAAAAATTTTATTTATAACTTCTTTAATTTTTTCAGATATGTTTAGTGAGATTGTCATTTCAAAATATGCAGACACATTTTTATTATCTGGACAAAAAACTTTGCTTAATAATATTAACTTATTTTTGCTTATAGATTTTAAATTTAAAACTATTTCTAAAGAACAATTTAAATGAACTTCTTTACTAAATATACAACGTTCATTTTCTATTTCAAAACAAACCTTTTGCTTTAAATTACTAGATATTTCATTAAATAAGTTTTTAATTGCATCTGAATGTTTGCCAAAATAAAATTGTACATTCATATGTGCCATTTGATCACAATCTTCTTTTTTAACTATTCCTTTATATGCTGAATATATACCCTTTTGAGTATTAGTTGTCATAAAGGTCATATCATTTAAATTATTTTTTTTAACTACGTATTGCTTGCTAATAATTAATTGATCTTTTTCAAAATTAATATCCTTAGATAAATAAAGGCTTTTAATAATAATTAAGTCATTATCTTCATTTTGAGACAAGTCAGAAACAACATAGATAGTATTAAAACTATCTACTTTTATTTTTGAATAATTTAATAAAGAGCCTGTATCAATATCAATATTTATTTTTTTTTCATATAAAGACGATAAAAAGGACATTGAATCTTCTAGTACTTTATCAAGAGAAGACAATTTCATATTATAATTTAAATCAAGGTCAAATTGATTAATTAGACCCCTAAAGGTTTCTAGATGTGTTTTATTCATATAATTAATATAATTAGGATTTTTCCTAATTTTTATCCCTTAACTCTAATTTAGCAACGCTCATTCTGTGAACTTCGTCAGGACCATCAGCTAATCTTAAAGCTCTAGCGTATCCATATGCATAAGATAAAGGGAAATCTGATGTCACACCCCCTCCACCATGAACTTGAATAGCTCTGTCAATAACTCTAGTCGCCATATTTGGTGCAATAACTTTGATCATTGATATTTCTTTTCTAGCAATTTTGTTACCAACTGTGTCCATCATATGAGCAGTCTTAAGAACTAAAAGACGAGCTTGTTCAATTTCAGCTCTACTTTCTGCAATGTCGTGCATGACAACTCCCTGTTGCGATATAGGCTTGCCAAAAGCTACTCTTGACTTTGCTCTGTTAACCATAAGCTCTAATGCTCTTTCAGCCTGCCCAATAAGTCTCATACAATGATGGATTCTACCTGGACCTAATCTACCCTGAGCTATCTCAAACCCTCTTCCTTCGCCTAAAAGCATATTTGAAGCAGGAACCTTAACATTGGTAAATTGAACTTCAGCGTGACCATGTGGAGCATGATCATAACCAAAAACTGGAAGATGCCTTAAAACCTTTACACCAGGTGTTTCAAACGGAACTAATATCATAGATTGTTGTTTATATTTATCTGCATTAGTATCCGTCTTACCCATGAAAATCATTATTTTACATCTCGGATCCATTGCACCTGACGTCCACCATTTAGTTGCATTAATTATATAATAATCACCTTCTCTGGTAATAGAACCTTGTATGTTTGAAGCATCAGAGGAAGCGACATCAGGTTCAGTCATTGCAAAAGAAGAGCGAATTTCTCCGTTTAGTAAAGGAGTTAACCACTCTTTCTTTTGTTGATCAGTTCCATACCTTACTAAAACTTCCATATTTCCTGTGTCAGGAGCAGAACAGTTAAAAACTTCTGCACCTATAGGAGAACGCCCCATAATTTCACATAAAGGAGCATATTCCGTATTTGTAAGGCCAGCTCCTAGGTCACTGTCTGGTAAAAACAAATTCCATAAACCTTCAGATTTTGCTTTAGCTTTTAACTCTTCCATTATTGGAGGTATGCACCACCTTCCTCCTTCCTCAACTTGTTTTTTATAAACATCTTCGTTGTGATATACGTGTTCATTCATAAAAATGGATAGTTTTTCTTGAAGTTTCTTAACTTTATCTGAATGTTCAAAATTCATTATTTTTCCTTTATTAAATATTCGTTAAAAATGAAAGACGTTATTTGCTCTATTTATTAAGGCTTCTACTCTATTCCCAAACGTAGAAAATCTTTTATCTTTTGTTTGCCCTTTTAAATATCTTATATAAATTTGCTGAAGTATGACTGCTAATTTAAATGCACCGAAAGCATAATACCAATTTATATTTTCTAAATCAAAACCAGTTCTATTTGAATAATAATCTATTATCTCTTTCCTAGTTGGATATAGTATATTATCAGTTGGCATAGAGGTTATAGACTTACATTCTTCGTTATCATTTTCATCAATCCAATAATTTAACATATGACCAACATCCATTAAAGGGTCTCCTCTCGTACACATATCCCAATCAAAAACGGCTACTGGGTCAAATGGATCTATATTACTCCACATAATATTGTCTAATTTAAAATCATTATGTAAAATAGTAACAACCTTAGACTGTGGTAGGTTTAACCTCAAATGTGACGTTAATTTATCAAACCTAGATTTTAAATTTTCATTCTCAGTAGATTTTTTCCACCTGTCTTCCCAGCCATTTAGTTGCCTTAATGCAAACCCTTCTGGTTTTCCTAAGTCACCTAGCCCTACTTGATTTGGATTAACCTTATGCAAGTCAGCTAGAATATCAATCATTCTAAAACTTATTTTTCTAACATTCTCTTTTGAATTAGCAATATGATCATGCATTTTTTTTCTTATTACATAACCATTTCTTCTTTCAATAATATGGAATTTAGAACCTATAACACTCTCATCATCGCAGAAATATAAACTCTTAGGAGCAAGGGGAAATTTACTATTTATTTGAGACTGGACCTTATATTCTCTTAACATATCATGTGAGGAAGGAGCAATCGGACCAAGAGGAGGTCTTCTCAAAACGTACTCTTTATTATCTAATTGTAATAAGTAGGTTAAATTAGCGTGCCCACCAGAAAATTGAAATATTTCGATATTATCAAAGCTGTAATCCAATTCGTTTTTTAGGTAGGTTTTTAATTTATTGAGATCTAGCTTTTCGTCTGCTCTAACATTAATTAACTCTTGATCGATAGTATTCATAATAAGTAATTATTAACGCTCCAAAATTATTTTAAAAGAAAATTAAATATGATAATCTTTTCTACTATTTATCATGTTAAATAGAATCACAACTAATAATTTATATAATTAACATTTAGGGAAAATATGGAAAACTTATTCAATTTAAACGGTAAAATAGCACTGGTTACGGGTGGATCAAGAGGTATTGGTGCAATGATAGCTGAGGGTTTTGTTCGTAATGGAGTAAAAACATATATCTCTTCAAGAAAATCAGACCCTTGCGATAAAAAAGCAAAAGAACTCTCAAAGTATGGAGAATGTATTTCCATACCTGCAGACTTAACTGACATGAACGAAATGGATAAATTAGTTACTAAAATTAAAGATAAAGAAACCAAACTTAATATTTTAGTAAATAATGCAGGAGCAGCTTGGGGTGCTTCATTTGATGACTTTCCAGAGATCGGTTGGGATAAGGTTATGGACACTAATGTTAAGTCTGTTTTTTTTCTTACTCAAAAATTAGTTGATATATTAGAGACGTCAGCAAGCACGTCTGATCCTTCAAGAATTATAAATATTGGATCCATAGATGGCCTTGGAATTCCAAGAGCTGAGACATACTCATATCCCGCATCCAAAGCGGCAGTTCATCAACTTACAAAAGTTTTAGCTAATAGATTAGCAAACCGAAATATAAACGTTAATGCTATTGCGCCTGGACCTTTTGAGAGTAATATGATGGCCCACACTCTTGAAGAATATGGAGAACAAATAAAATCTTCAGTTCCCAGGGGAAGAATTGGCGTGCCTGAAGATATGGCAGGTGCATCTATTTTTTTATCTTCAAAAGCGAGCTCTTATATAACAGGTTCAATAATTCCTGTTGACGGAGGATCTTTAATTGCGAGAAGGCATATGGAGTAAACTATATAGCTCCAGATCTAAGGTGGCTATTAATAGCATCTATAAATAATTTTACTTTCATTGGGAGGTATCTTCTATCTGGATAAATTGCATATACCCCCCTGTCTGGAACCATAATATGATCAGGAAGTAGGGCTAATAACTCTCCTGTTTTAATTTTATCTTTACAAAAAACGTCTGGTATTCTGCATAAACCTATACCTTTTATAGTACTATTTAACAGTAGTTCTAAAGTATTAGTATAAATAACGGGATTTGTATTAATTGTAGTTTCTTCATTAGTTTTTTTGTTTTTAAAGGTAAGGTTGGAGTTTTTATAGTTTTTATAAACAACTGAAGGGATTTTTTTTAAATCATCAGGTTTTGAAGGCATACCATATTTTTCAATTAAGCTTGGGCTAGCACAAACATGTGCAGGAAAATCACAAATTCGCCGCGCAATCAAACCTGAATCATCTAATTTTCCTATACGAATAACAAGATCATAACCTTCTTCAATTATGTTTATTTGTTTATCGTCAAAATCAATATCAAGGATAACTTCTGGATATTTCTTTGCATAATTCGTTATAACTTCAACTAAAAACCTTTCTCCAAATGCCATAGGTGCATTAATTCTTAATTTGCCTGTAGGTTGCTCTAATCCATGTGTAATTTTTCTTATAACCGCTTTTATTTCATCTTCACTTCTGTTTAGAGTTTCAAATAATTGCTCTCCGGCGTCAGTTAACGTTACTACTCTGGTAGTCCTATTAAATAAAACTAATTGCAAACGATCTTCTAAAATTTTTATCTGCTTACTTACTGCTGCTCCAGAAATTCCTAATTTAGAGGCTGCTTTAGTAAAACTTTTATGCTTAGAGACCTCCATCATAATATCAAAACTATTTTGAAAAATCATATATTGCTATCCTCAGGTTATCAATAAAATAACTTTTAAGCATATTAACATCTTTAAATCAATAATATATCACTAATATAAATATTAATTTATGGAGATATGTATGACAGAAGAAAACAAATGTGGTTGCGGCAGATCACCTACAGGTAAATGTATTGGATGGCACGCACTTAGTGAAGAAGATTATCTGAAAAAAAAAGAAAATTACGAAGCTAATAAAACTAAAAAAAATTAATAAAACAGAATCATTAACTTAGAATATTTAATTAAAGCATGTGATTTTAATCATTAACTTATTTAATATTCTAAATTTAAGAAAGGTTATATTCATGTCAAAAATCAACTCAATTACCTCCATTATAAACATTACTAGTGCTCCTATTGGACGTTTTTTAATTTCTTTTATGTTTTTAATGTCTGGTTTAAATAAAGTTGGTAATTACTCAAATACTTCTGGTTGGATGGAAGCCATGGGCGTTTCTGGTTCTCTTTTGCCATTAGTGATTATTTTTGAAATATTAGCTGCTGTTGCAGTTATAGTTGGTTGGAAAACTAAAATAGCAGCTTTTCTCCTAGCAGGTTTCTGCATATTGTCAGGTTTGATATTTCATTCAGACTTTAGCAATCAAATTGAGATGATAATGTTTATGAAAAATATTGCTATAGCAGGTGGTTTTTTAATTTTAGTAGTTAATGGTGCAGGTAATTATTCTCTTGATAATAGAAAGAAATGATTAAATGGTTGATGAAAGTTGTTTGTAACTCTTTGATCTTTGGAATACAGACACGCCTTGCCGCATTCTTTTCATTGTCTAACTAACAGCTGAATTTATGATTATAGGAGATAAATCATGATCACAAGTTACGCATTTGCAGATCTTGGTGGTGTCAATCATGGATGGCTTAATGCCAAGCATCATTTTAGCTTTGCTAATTATCACAATCCAGAGAAAATGTGTCATGGTGAGTTACTAGTAATAAATGATGACAGAATTCAACCACATACAGGTTTTGACACACATCCTCACAAGGATATGGAAATTATAACCTATGTCCGCAAAGGCGCTATTACTCATAAAGATAATAAAGGAAATGAAGGCAGGACAACTGCTGGAAATGTTCAAGTTATGAGCGCTGGAACTGGAATATTGCATTCTGAATTTAATTTAGAAGATGAAGAAACAAACCTTTATCAAATTTGGATAAAGCCCAAAATAACTGGTATTAAACCTGCTTGGGACATGGCTGAATTCCCAAAACAAGCAGCCACAAAATCTCTACAATTACTAGTGTCTGGAGATAAAAAAGCACCATTGAACATAAATCAAGATGCTAGAATTTACGCTGGAAGACTTAATGAAGATGACCAAATAATACATAATATTATTGGCAAAGCATATATTTTAATATCTGAAGGAACAATAAATGTAAGTGGAAATATAGCACAAAAAGGAGATGGTCTTGCTGTGTCAGAAGAAAAATTTATTAAACTAGACGCACTAAGTAATGCGGAGTTACTTATAATAGAAGTTCCTGGAAAAGAAGATGCAAGGTAAATTAAGTTATTTAATAAAAAGAAACTCGAAATAAGTTGAATATTTCATAACCAGTGGAGATTAAAAAGATGAAAAAAAATATTTTTATAATAGGTGGTAGCCTAAGGAAGAAATCATACAACAAATTTTTAGCATCTAATCTAGTTGAGATTGGGAAAAATGATTTTAATTTTGAGATATTCTCTGATTTTAACTTGCTGCCAATGTATAATACTGACGATCATTCTAAAAATGATTGGCCTTCGGCACTTTTAGAAATTGGAGATAAAATTAAAAATGCAGATGGGGTTATTTTTATAACGCCAGAATATAATTTTTCAGTACCTGGTTATTTAAAAAATTGTATTGATTGGATTTCCAGACTACCTAACCAACCACTTGACAAAAAACCCGTTTGTATACAGTCCGCTTCTTTAGGACCACTTGGAGGAGCTAGAGTTCAATACCATCTTCGTCAAATCCTTGTTTTTTTAAATGCACGAGTTATGAATAAAAATGAAATATTTGTTACATTTGCTAAAACGAAGTTTGATGAAACAGGTAAGTTAATTGATGAGCAAACAATAAATTTTATCAAAGATCAACTTAATGGATTTAAAATTTTTATAAACGAATAAAATGGATAATTTATAAAGGAGAATAAGATGAGTATTCCAAAGGTTACAAAACAAGATGTTCTAAACGCATCAAGTGAAATGCTTAATAAAGATTTATATGTCGTTTTCACAAAACCTGAAAATGGAATGAAAGAAGTTATGGAAAACTTAGAAGAGCACTTAAAGTTCCAAGTTTCTCTCGAAAAAAATGGTGTCATGTTTGGAGCTGGTCCATTTTGGGAAGATAATGAAATCGATTGGAATGGAGAAGGAATGGTGATAATTAGAGCAAACTCTCTTGATCATGCAAAGCAAATTGCTGCTTCCGATCCAATGCATCAATCAGGCGCAAGAAATTTCACCGTTAGACCTTGGCTCTTAAACGAAGGTAACATTCAAGTTTCGTTAGATTATTCAACTGGAAAGTTTAAGTTTAAATAAGTATTATCTGTCAACTTATTCTATGACCACCAAATTGATCTCTTAATTTATTTTTCAAGATTTTACCTGTGGCTCCTAAAGGTATTAAATCTGTAAAAATCACATCGTCAGGTATCATCCATTTGGCAATTTTACCTTCGTATGTTTTTAAAATATCATCCTTTGATGGAGACTTTTCAGGCATAGCTTGAACAATTAAAATGGGCCTTTCTTCCCATTTTTCGTGGGGAACAGAAATGACAGCAGCGTTAGCGACCTCTGGATGACCAACGCATATATTTTCTAAATCAATAGAACTTATCCATTCACCACCAGATTTAATAATATCTTTTGTCCTGTCGGTAATAGTCATAAATCCATTCTCATCTATTTTCGCAACATCACCTGTATCAAACCACCCTCCTTCAAGAAATCTGTCCTTTTCAGAAGTATCATTATAATATTCCTTTAAAACCCAAAAACCTTTTGAGAGCAGTCTACCTTGAGTTTCTCCGTCTTCTGGTAAATCGTTACCTTCATCATCAACCAATTTCATTTGATGACCAAAAATAGTCCTACCTTGTGGAATTTTTTGATCATAATATTCAGTCCTATTTTTAGGCTCTTCAGCTAATGCAGGCATATTTACAGTTCCAAGTGG
>ENA-ORDA01001254-ORDA01001254.1-marine-metagenome-genome-assembly--contig:-NODE-1254-length-22232-cov-5.141819_pt1 | contig 22232 bp, 24 predicted proteins | sample MGYA00237778_ERZ508506 | MGnify/ENA primary metagenome ERZ508506 (study PRJEB26177, sample SAMN06267891) | marine metagenome | isolation source: Monterey Bay, California, USA | place: Pacific... | reverse complement strand
TATTTGATGAAAGAACTATCAATGCAAGACTTGCAACAGTTCTAACAAACCCGAAAAGAGCTTACAACGTGATTATGTCCAATGCTAAAGAACAATTTTCTCGATATAGTAAGCCATCGAGTAAAGAGACGGGTGTAATGCTAACGGTTGTGATTATTCTTGTTGCGGGAGTAATTACCTGGGATTTGACTCACCAATCGATACCTGCAGGAGGAGTTGACGCTCCAGTGGGCGTTGCTGCTGCTGATGGTTGGTTAGTAACACTCGATGAAAAATTGGACGGTGCGATAGTAGTCGTTCACGATTTATCTGATTTAGATTCTGAAATAGTAGTCGTTCAACCAATTCTTGATGCTAATTCGACATATGACATTCAGGGCGATTTATTGATAATGGCCAATCAAACTAATTTGATATTAGTAAATATGAAAGATCCATATACAATACAAACAATGATTGAAGTTTCATCTCCAAGCGCCATTGAGTTCGTTTCAGATGACCGTTTGGTGATTCTAGAAGATGGTCAAATCTCCTATTGGTCTTACGAAGGAGTTGAAATGGATGGACCGACTGCAGCCGACGGAGATTCGATATTGGTGTTTGAATCGAGTGGTGATCAAATTGCTATGGTGTTTGCAAGTGATGCAGACACGGTACACCTTGGAATAATTGATGGTGAGGGGTTGATTTCAATCCCTCTTAACGCTACAGCCGGTGTTGGTGAAGATCAAATTTTAATCGATTCAGGATTCAATGTTGATTTGCCGAATGCATCAATCACCAGTGTGGCATTATTTGAGGATAAATTAGCTGCAACTATTGATATTAATGCAACTTCAAGACTGATGTTACTCGATACTGTCACAGGGGATAGCGAGATTATTTCTGACCCAAAATATGCGGCTTACGACCCTCACATGGATTATGGCGTTTTGATGTTCTCTGCTTACGCAAATATCGACCCTGCTAATGCCTCTGAGAAATATGCTGACAGAGAGATTTACATTTACGACATTGATTCTGAAATTCTTAAACCCCTAACTGCGGATGAGTTAGACCAATGGGCACCGATGGTTTTGAAAGACCATTATGTGTATCAACAAGCAGACGAAGATGGAGTCATAAGCGTTGAAGTCCAACAAAAAGAACCTAGCCTTCAACCCTATGCTTCGAACATTTTGAAGATAGGTGTGATATTGACTATAGCGCTAATATTTGTCAATATAATGCAGAGGCAAAGAGAGTCTCACAAAGTCATCCACCATGATAACGAACACGTTTCATGATTTGCTCAAGGCGTTTCAACACATCCTTTGCACTAGGTGGCTGTCCTCCTGGTGCCTCAGGTGCTTCTCCTAATTCATTATCTAAGCCGAGATATCCTTCTAATACCTCATCCATCGCATTCTCAATATCTGGATGGCTGGCCCGGAGGATTTCGTGAAGCACATGCAGGTCTATGCCTAGGCCCTCTAATTCATATTCTCTAGTAGCCAGTCCTAAATCGATTAGGATTGCTTCTCCTTCATTAGTAATAAGAATATTATTTGTCGATAAATCCCCGTGATTTACAGCGTTACGATGGAAAAACCTGATTGCTCTGCCAACTTTATTCAGTAGATTATTGTCATATGATCCAGATCGTAATACTTCAATCAAAGGTCTCCCGTCAATCTTTTCCATAATTATCGATGCTTCATCCAAGTCAACATCCCATATTGCAGGTACTGGTGCTCCTTTCTCGGCTAACCAAATGGTTAATTTGATCTCATTTGTCATTCGTTTGGATGTTAGAGATTTGTCTAAATCTGGATGACGCCATCCTCTCTGGCGTCGCTTTTTGAGAATAGCTGGCCTGCCGTACCAAGAGCCGGAAATCACCTCGGCTTCAGCGCCGAGGTGTAGTCTTTCGCCGCCAACCCATGCTTGCATTGTATTAACGGGAGCAGTGCATGGTTGAAAAAGGAGTACCTGTACCGGTGGTTGAGGCTCATCCATGACCATGTCATTGCCCATGTGCGCCATCGACTTCACAAATGATGAGATGGGGCCTGAGGAAGCAGCAATCGCAGACAGGATTGCTGAACTGAAAGAACAGATGGGCGAAGATTTGCTTATTCTTGGCCATCACTACCAAAGAGACCAGATTGTGATGCATGCGGACCTGCTAGGCGACTCTTTCCTTTTATCAGAATTAGCAGCTCAATCAAAAGCAAAGAACATCATATTTTGTGGCGTTCACTTCATGGCAGAGTCAGCAGATATTCTCACTTCAGACGAACAGAATGTTATCTTGCCTAACATGCGTGCAGGATGTTCGATGGCAGATATGGCTGCATTAGATGAAGTTGAAATTGCTTGGGAAGATATTCTCGAACGTTCAGGGTTGAGTGACCCTGCTACTGCAAAAGAAGGAGATTCATGTTTGATTCCTGTAACCTACATGAACAGTGCAGCAGAGTTGAAAGATTTCTGTGGCAGGCATGGAGGGATTGTTTGCACTTCTTCCAATGCTGCCGGAATACTACAATGGGCCTATGATCGTGCAGGACCTAATGGCGCAGTACTCTTCTTCCCAGACCAACACTTAGGCCGAAACACTGGCGTTTCAATGGGTATTTCTCTGGAACAGATGGCTGTTTGGACTCCTGGACAAGAGAATATTTTACCTGAGGATTTGAAGATAGTTCTTTGGCACGGTTTCTGTTCGGTCCACAAGAGATTCACAGTTTCTCAAATCGACTCTTTCCGCGAATCCAACCCTGGTGGCTTGGTAGTAGTTCACCCGGAATGCCCGATGGAAGTTGTTCAAGCAGCAGATGCCAATGGAAGTACAGAGTTTATCCGCAGATATGTTGCTGAGCAAAAGCCAGGAACAAAAATAGCAGTTGGTACTGAAATTAACATGGTTGCAAGACTAGATGCTACGCATGAAGACTTGGACATTCAATGCCTTGAGCCAACAGTTTGTCCTTGTTCAACAATGTACATGATTCACCCTGTTTATCTGATGGATGTATTGGAAAAGCTGGCAGATGGCGAAGTTCCAAACCAAGTAAAGGTAGAGAAGTCGGTTCAGAAAGGCGCCAAGTTGGCACTTGAAAGAATGCTTTCAATCAAGCAGTAGTTTCTATTGCTTTCCAGCCAGCATAGGCTAGAAGTGGACATAATATCATCGTGATTAATACATAACCGACAGCCCTAGTTCGGTCATCTCCCCACATTTCAACAGTCTCCAATGAGAATGTGGACATAGTAGTAAATGCACCCAGAATCCCTGTTCCCAGCAACAAAGTCATCTCCTTGGATATCATTTCGTTAGCCAGTGCTGCCATACATATGCCTAGCAGAAGCGAGCCTACAGCATTTACAATCAAAGTCGCTTGAGGGGTTCCAGCCCATTCAGAAACCGCGAAACGTAGTGTTGCGCCGATTGCACCGCCGATTGCGACTGCCAAATATGAATTCACGAAACCCTCTCATTTGCCCAACTCTATCAATCATCCTCAAATGCCATACACTACAGGGCCTATTCATGACATTATGGTTCATGACCACAAACGAAGGCAAAGTTGCTGAAGCTAGAGAGCATTTTTCTCACTTCGGAATACCTGTTAGGCAGTTTGAATTTGAAGCGACAGAACCTCAAACAGACGATCTAGAAATCGTAGCACTTTCTAAATTGGAACAGGCTATACCTCATCTTCCAGAGCCTGATGACATGCTTCTTGTGGAAGATGCGGGCCTTTTCATTGATTCATTGAATGGCTTCCCCGGTGTTTATTCATCCTATGCCCTTGAGACATTAGGTGTTCAAGGAGTTCTTACTTTGATGAAACATTTAGAGAGTAAAGACCCAATCCAAGATGGAAATTTAAGAAGTGCAGAATTTAGAGCAGTCGCTGCACTATATCACAATGGTGAGACAACAGTTGCAGAAGGAGTCTGTCCCGGAAGAATATCTCACAGTTCAGTCGAAGGTGAAGGGTTTGGCTTCGACCCAATCTTCATCCCAGCAGATTTGGATGCCGATGGAGAGGCGTTACCTGTTGGAGAAATGGGTGATAGAAGCACTCACGGGACTCCATTTGGTGGTATCACTATGGAAGAAAAGCAGCACTATTCTCATCGCCGTAGAGCACTATCCAGCCTTTTATCACACCTCGACATTCGAGGGTGAGATTCTTGTGTGTGAGCGTTTTGGAGTGAGGTGAGCAGCATGAATATTTCCAGGCTTGTCGTGTTACTCTTACTCGTAGGAGACATCATTGTCTTCTTCACGATGCAGAGCGATTTTGACGAAAATGGACGCTGGGCAATAGTAGGCAGTATCCTCCTTTTGGCAATCATATGGGTTTACCTAGGAGATAGTCCTCAAAAAGAGCAACCTGTAAGAAAAGCACGCGCAGTAGTTGCCAGTTCAACTTCCAGTTCCGAAGATTCTGTAGATATTCCCGAAATAGTTGTTTTAGATGAAATGGATGGAGCCTCACTGCGAGAAAGGAAGATGGCTAAAGTAGCAGCTAGCAAATATGTCGAAGACGAAGACATGGTGCAAGTAGATCCAGATGATGATCTCGAAGAGATTTCAGTTACCATAGAAGAAGTCCATGTAGCGGATGAGTTCGTTGTAGAAGTCTCACCGCAATCTATTGAAGATGCGAATATAGCAGCTCATATTCAAAACAAGAAAGAACAGCATGACCGAATACGTGTTCGAATCGAAGAGCGCAGAAGGGGACAGATGGCTGAAATCAGAGCTTCTACTGCAAAGATGTGGGAAGAGCATAGTGCTGGAGAAGATTTGGTTGGATTAATCCAAAGCGAAAGACATGGTCACGAAATCTTGATTGAACCCGCCACTGCCGAAGCAGGCCACGTTTACGGAGCCACACTTGTTAGAATCAATGATTCAACAATCCTCAAACTCAGAGTTCCATTAGACTCCGGTTATGTCGCAGTAGAGAGCGCAAGGGACAATACAGAACTCCCAACCCTTCCTTTGGGGTTACCATCTCCTTCTGAATTGGGGTTGCCTGAACTTCCACCACCGCCTGGAGCATCAGGCGCACTAGCTGCATTGAAAGATGAGATGTCCCAAGATTGAGGTTTTTGATGCAAACAATTGCTGAAAAATCAACCACTGATAAGAGGCTGGCTCTGTACGGGCTTATTTTGGTAGCAATCGCACCAACAATTTCAGTTACTACTGGGTTTGTTTTGAAAGCAGGAATTCTAGCAATATTTGTCTTTATATTCACAAAATTATGGATGTTTGGCTTACCTGCATTTTGGTATCTAAAAGTTGAGAATGGACAGAAGTCAATTTCTCTTCCTAAAATGGGAGGATGGTTAGTTTCTACACTACTTGGCATTGGAATGGCCGTAACTATTTTTCTAGTGTATTTTCTGCTGGGGGATTTGGTTTTATCGAGTGAAGATTTGACACTTATTCTGGAACCATTTGGATTAACTGTTCCATGGAAGTTGGCTATTGCAATTATATTCTGGATTTTTATCAACTCAGTACTTGAGGAATACGTTTTTCGCTGGTTCATAACTTCAAAAGTAGAACAATTAGTTGGAGGAAAATGGCCTCCAATACTAATCTCCGCTGCCATATTTACAGTTCACCATACGATTGCAATGGCTTATTTCATCGAGCCATTGGGTAATCTACTGGCTTCAATTGGAGTGTTCACAGGCGGTGTAATATTTTCTTGGATCTATGTTCAATACCGCAGTGTTTGGGTTGCGTGGGTCGCTCATGCAATTGCCGATGTGGCAATATTCGCAATCGCTTGGCAAATAATTGTAGGGTTCTAGTCACTTATGCACCCATTTAGGTTCACTTCTATCGAGGAATGCTTTGACGCCGATTTCTTTGTCTTCAGTATCGAATAGGTTTGCGAATGCAAGTGCTTCAATTTTGACTCCATCAGTCAAACTGTTATCCAAGGCTGCACGGATTGTTTTCTTTGCAACTCTAAGTGTATGCATTGACTTTCCTGCGATTGTTTGTGCTAGTGACATAGTTGTGTCTAGTAATTCTTCAGGAGTGCACAATTGGTTAGCGATTCCTAGGCGATGAGCCTCTTCAGCACCAACATTATTACCGGTCATCATCATTTCCATTGCCTTTCCATAACCGACCAAATTAACCAGCCTCTGTGTTCCACCATATCCTGGAATTAACCCTAATTTGATCTCTGGAGTGCCGAATATAGCTCTAGTGCTTGCAATTCTAATGTCGCAAGAGCATGCAACTTCACAGCCTCCGCCCAATGCAAAACCATCGACCATTGCGATTGTGGGTTTTGACAGGTTCCAAATTGCTTCGATTGCGTTATCTGTGAACAATTCAAGGATATACTCAGAGCCCTTTCCAACGAATTCAGTGATGTCGGCACCTGCAACAAATGCGTTTGGTTTGGCGCGCTTACCTTCAGGTGGAGGGTTTGGCCCAGCACCTGTAATTACGACACATCTGACAGAATCATTATTTTCAGCCCATTCGCACATTTCTTTCAGTGCAGAACCGACGTCTTGGTTTAGTGCATTCAACTTATCTGGTCGATTGATAGTGACTTTAGCAATAACTCCATCTCCGCTCTCACAAGGGATTTCATCGATGATTACAACTTCGCTCATACCACCTCCGAGAAAGTCATAGCAAATCAATCCTTAAGCACACATTGAAGTTCGTGAGGCCCGCCCTAAGTATATGTCCGCCAACGAAGAGTCCTTGGTTGTAGCAAAGGATTTGGGTAAGAGATACGGTGATTTCGTAGCCTTACACCCACTCAATGTCAAGGTAAGTTCCGGAGAGTTTTTCGGAGTATTTGGGCCGAACGGGGCTGGCAAATCCACATTTATCAAATTACTAACAGGGCAACTGCGACCTAGTATTGGTGCTGTTGAGGTTTTAGGAATAGATGCCGCTAAAGACCCTCAAAAACTCAAAGCCAACATCGGAATCGTACCAGAGTCAGAGTCTCCCCCATCATATCTAACCCCTAGTGAGTTTTTGCAATTCGTTGGTAAATTACGTGGAATCGATGATTTGGACAATAAAGTCGAACATTGGATGGATTGGTTTGGTTTACAAGAAAAGAGTGACACTATGTGCAAAGACTTGTCAAAGGGTCAAAGGCAAAAAGTCATGTTAGCATCAGCATTTATTCACGAGCCAAGGTTATTATTTTTGGATGAACCATTCGCCAATCTTGATCCCATCTATCAAAGGAAATGCCGTCAATGGTTGCTTGATATGGTTGCTGGAGGGGGAACCATTTTCCTCTGTTCTCACGTTTTAGAAATGGCAGAAAGAATGTGTAATCGTATGGCTATTATCAACAATGGAAAGGTATTGGCTGCAGGAACCGTGAAGGGACTTAAAGAATCAGAAAGTGAAACATTAGAAGATGTTTTCATACGGCTGGTTGGTCATTCAATTCAAGAAGCAGAGAGATTAAGCGATGAAGGTGTGAACGAGGAGGAATAAATTTGTCTGCATCGATTACCAGTAGAGATTGGTCTGAAGTGACAGACCAATCACTCCCCGAATCACTTGGTTCTGGTGGAGGAGGTATTCATTTGCATAACCCCCTTGTAGGTTGGAAAGCATTCTCTGCAACTTTCAAAGTAATGTTTGTTGAAGAATTTAGGGAAAACCTGGATTTTGCGAAGAAAAGAAGAATCCTTCTATTTCCATTACTGGTAGCATTAGTGACAATGATTGCTACAATCGGACTCCAGTTCTTAGTGGGGGAAGGTGCGGCTCAAGGAGCAGACTCATTGTCTGATTCGAAGTCATTTTCTTGGGGAGACATGCGCATAGCTCTCCATCTACCATTGTTATTGTTTAGTTTAGGAATGGGGTCATTCGCCTTCTTAGGTCGCGAGAAAGTTCTAGCAAGGACTGGTACCAAGAATTACATTTTGGCATCTCCTGCTCTACAACCTTTGACCAATCCTACTGCACATTTTGCTTACTACATGAAGGATTTATCCTACTACGTAATGCTAATTCTGACTCCGGTAATTACCGGAATGGGTGTTGGGATTTTACTGGAGAGTTTCACCAATGTTAGCACGCCTCTAGAGTTCAGCAGTTTGCCTCGGACATGGATTGCTATGGTTGTAACATTGGCTCAAGGATTGGCTTTCTCATTCATAGCCTCTTCTCTGTGGCTGCTTGGTGGCTGGGTAAGCCGCATCACACCATTGGCAGTTATTGGACTCGGGACTACAATTGGGCTTGGCATAATACCTAGAGAATATTTCCTCTGGGGGCTTGCAACACAGCAACCAGATGGTATTCTATTGGCAGTTCCAGCCTTAGCAATTTCAGTACTACTCGCTTGGATAGCATCGCAATTAATATTGGATGATTTCGAAGTTAAAGTCGTTTCAAAGAAAGAAATATTCCTTCCCGCATGGAATCGTTTAGGTTTCTTAGGAAACGGCCCTCTAAGATTACTAGTGGCAAAGGAAGCAGTAGATTTGGTACGTTCAGGTTCATTGAAGAAAATGACAGTATCCTACTCTGTGCCTCTAGTCGTTCTCTTGCTAATGGCTTGGTTAGTTGACTTTGCAGAAGCGCCCATCCCAATCAATCTGCTCTCTTACGCTCCATTTTTGGGATTCTTCGGTTTCAATTTTTATTCATGGCTAACCGCGTTAGATTCTCCAGAACACATGAATGGATTGCCCCTTAGTGTCCCCCAATTAATCAGAGCCAAAGTGACAGTGTATTTCCTAGCAACAACATGGATCTCGGTGATATTCCTATGTTTGATGGCTTGGAAGTTAGATGAATGGGCTGTTCTACCAGTTGGCTTAATCGTAATGATTGCGAATAGCATTTACATTGTTTGTCTAACAGCCTTCTTGATGGGTTTGGCTCCTAATAAAGCGATATTTGATGCTAAAATAATGACCTGGTTTTGGATAGGAACAGTAATTCCTCTACTTTCTTTATTCCTTCTTTCATTCACTCAAGGAGATGTATCGTTTTACGAGAATTGGGCCGACCAAGTTGGAGATAGAGGATTGCAAGCTGAAGCCGTCGATTTTGACAATGCACAAATGGCTGCAGGTTTCAAAGGTATTCTTTGGGTAAGTGTTGGCTTGGTGGGTGCTTCAATTATCTTGATGAAACTACTTGACCGCAAATGGGGAAGGGCAGAGTTCAACAATTGAAACCTTCCCGTTGCTAATATGGGACTCGTAATTGCAGTCAGTGGACTGCCTGCTGCTGGCAAAGGAGAGTTCGCAGCGATACTGGAGTCTAGAGGTATTCCTGTCCGTTCAATGGGAGACATGGTCAGAGCTGAAGTCCGAGCACGAGGGATACCAGAGGCCCCCCAAGTGTTTGGGGAAATCGCTACCCAGTTGCGTGCTGAACATGGAGATGATGTCTTGGCGCATCGATTGACTGAAGCGGTGAATCATTTGTTGATGGACAATCCAATAGTCTTGATTGAAGGGTTGAGGGGGACTGCTGAAAGGGAAGTTTTCGTAGATAGTTGGAACGACAAGTTCCTAGTTGTTGCAGTTACAGCATCTAAAGGGTTGAGGTTCGAGAGAGTCCAATCCAGAGCACGTTCCGAAGATGGCGATTTGTCCGATCTGGAAAAAAGAGACGCCAGAGAGGCAGGTTGGGGGCTTGATGTTATCATTGCCGAAGCCGATATTACATTTCCAAATGAATCCAATCTCGAGGACTTAGAATCCAGTGTTTCGGCTTGGCTCAATACTCTGTGAGAGGGCCCGTAGGGCCCCTCACAATGGCGAAAGGTCATAACCGAGGGTAACCGTGTCTTGGGTGTCAGGGGGTTCTACATATGGCAAAAAAAAGTGGAGGTGGCCAAAAGAGGCAGCGCAACCAACAACGTGCAATGTACGATGAACTTGACAAGTATCCGGTTATGCCACCGCATGCTTTCGCTAGAATTGTCCGCGATAAGAGGACACTGAACATCATTTACCAAATTATTGAACCTCCATTGAACAAGAAAGAGCAAGAATGGAGGGATGAACTGTTAGACATCTTCATCCGCTCACTAACTGCAGATATCGAAGAAATCGATGCGGACCCTACTGCTTATCTGCGTACTGCAATGGACAAAGTCATCAAAGCATATGGACTTAAGATAAACAAAAAGTCGAAATCAAAGCTGTTCTACTATCTCAGAAGAGACCTGGTCGGGTACGGTAAAATGGACGTTCTAATGAACGACGCCAACGTAGAAGACGTATCTCTCGACGGTACAAATGTACCAATTTTCGCCTACCATCGTAAATTCGAATCAGTGGAAACAACCTGTGTTTGGGAAACTGACCACGAATTGGAATCATATGTTATCAAGTTGGCACAGCGATGTGGTAAGCACATTTCAGTTGCTGACCCGCTACTGGATGCTACCCTGATGGATGGTTCGAGAATTGTCATGAAGTTGGGGCGTGAAGTTTCTACTCGTGGTTCAGCATTTTGTATTCGAAGATTCAAGGATGATCCGTTTTCTCCTTGCGACATCATCGCTTTCCGAACATTGTCATCATTGATGGGCGCCTATCTTTGGGTCGCTTTCCAAAATGAAGTTCCGATGCTATTCGTAGGAGGTACTGCATCTGGAAAGACAACTACACTGAACGCAATGTGTATCTTTATTCCATGGCAGATGAAGATTGTAAGTATTGAATCAACTCGTGAAGTAAACATTCCTCAACCAAACTGGGTTCCTGGTTTGACAAGACAAGGTTTCGGTGGAGAATCCAACGAAGGAGAGATTGGAGAATTCGAGTTACTAAAGGCTGCTCTTCGTGAACGACCTGAGTACATTATCGTGGGTGAAATCCGTGGTGCTGAAGCGTATGTTCTATTCCAGGCAATGGCTACAGGTCACTGCGCATACTCCACAGTGCACGCAGATTCAGTAGCTTCACTTGTTCACCGTCTCGAGAACAAACCAATCGACATACCTCGTGTTCTACTTCCTGCTCTAGAAGGATGTGTTATTCAGATTCAGACCCGTATTAACGGTAGACGTGTTAGAAGGACTAAGCAAATAGTCGAGATTGTTGGTATCGATCCAAATTCTTTGGAAATAATTACCAACGAAGTTTTCCGATGGAATGTAGGGAATGATGATTTCATCTTCTCAGGTAAGTCATACGTCTTAGAGAAGATTATGGTTAAAATCAATTATAGTCAAGATGAGATGCGTAGGGAATTGAGGACAAGAAAGAGAATCCTTGAGTGGATGGTTCTGAATGATATACGAAAGGCTGACCAAGTTAGCCAGATAATCACCGAATATTACGTGCGCCCGCACGAGATTCTAGCACGTGTTGACGGTCTACGTTGATTCAAACAATATGATATGGAGGTGTGATGAATGGAGTTAACTGCTTGGCAAAAAATCTGCCACAGAATTCTAGGCCGTGCTTTCAAGAAGCGAGCACGAAACGACAAAAAACTCTCTGATGATCTTGTCAAAGGGAACCTACCGATAATGCCCGAAGTTTATCTGGCACAAGTTTTCGTAACTACCGTCGCTGTTGCGATAATCTGTGGTATGCTCCTTGGTGCAATATTCATGCCAGATATCGGTCTAATAGATTGGTATGAGTCTAGGCCCGATGTTTCATTCGCTCAGGCCTGCTATGAATGGGAATATTGGAATGGAGACCTTGTTGATGAAACGCTCGAGAGCAGAGGATGCCCATACTATCAGTACATGGAGTTCCCAGTCTTTGCAAAGTTAGGACTTCCAATCGTTCTTGGGTTCTTAGTTCCATTTGGTACATTCAGATACCTGAAAGGCGCTGCTGCAAGAGCAGCTAAACTTCGTGGAATCGCACTTGAGAAGTTCCTGCCATATGCTGCATCTTATACCGCTGCAATGGCTGCAGCAAATGCGACACCTCACAAGATTTTCAAATCTTTAGCACTGAATGGTGACATCTACGGAGAGATTGCTTACGACTCTGCAATGATTTATCGAGACGTTTCGTTATTAGGTTACGATCTTCTTACCGCTATGAAAATGGCTGTTGATAGGGCCGCATCGCCGTGGATGACAGAATTCTTCCAAGGAATGGTTGGAACATTAACTGCTGGAGGTTCATTGAAATTGTATTTCTTAAATCGCGCTGAACACTACATGCGTGAGAACAGAACTAGGTTACACGAGTTCCTTGAATCATTAGCAATGCTAGCTGAATCATATGTTGTGGTAGCAGTTGCTATGCCTCTGTTCCTAATTGTTATGCTCGTAATTATGTTCTGGGTTAGTGGTGCAGGCGCACAAATGGAAGAGAGTACATTGTACTTGGTTGTCTTATTGGTGCTACCTATGATTCACGCAATGTTTGCTTTCATTGTATGGTCGTCTAGCGAAGAACAAAAAATGTGATCAGGAGGTGAGATATTGGCACGCAAGAAGGAAAAAATTATTGTAAAACTCGACTTACCTAAAGACGATTCTACACTAACAAAGTTGTATGCCATACTCGCTGTTAGCATCTTCATGGGTTTGGCGTGCTTCGCATTCTGGTTGACAAACTCTCATTTTACCACTTCACCAAACGGGCAACCTCTTTTCGTGAACACCGTTTGTAAATATGACATGAATTACATTCCTACTTACACAGATAACGAATCTTGTTCGATTCTTAAAGACGAGCCTGATACATTAGTTATGAGTCCTGAAGAACCATGGGCAGATTTCCTAACTTTAGGTCAGATGTTCGATGTACCTGGCATGGATGAAAACATTACCACTGCAGGTCCACCTCAGCCACTCACTGGAACGTGTTCTGTTAGTACTGCGGTTCCATCCGATTATTCATTCATTATTTACGACCCATTTGGGAGTGAAATTACTAGGTACTCAGGTAATACCAAGTCTAAAGATGACAACTGTGAGTTGTTCATTGCCGATATGGAAAGAGGGAATATGTATCAATTAGTGATTTTATCTGAAGAGGAAGTACAAGAGGCATCATACCGTTTGGAAATGGATTACTATGATGGCATTCCAGAGAATATGAATAACAAGTCTCAATGGATTGGACCAGAAGTAAACCTTGGTGGCTTTTCCTTCAGGCCCACTATCTTCCTCAATTTCTTTGGTTTAGGATTCTTCATAACATTCTGGCCTGCCTCCTTCTATTGGGATAAGGTAAAGGAAAAGACCAACCGAATGGAAGAGAAGTTCCCCGATTTCTTGAGAGATCTTGCTGAATACTGGAAGGGAGGTCTGTCCATGACAGTTGCAGTTCAGACGCTGGCGACGAGTGAATACGGTGCCCTGAATCATGAAGTCAAAAAGATGAGTGACCAACTTTCTTGGGGTGTAGCATTCGGTGACGTTATCGAAATGTTTGCTGTAAGAGTAGGAACTCCACTGGTAATGCGTGCGATTTCGTTAATTTCTGAAGCAAACCGTGCCGGAGGTAAGATTTCTGATATCTTAGTTACGGCTGCAAACGACAGTCGAGAAATTAAGTTCCTTGAGGGTGAACGAAAGCGTTCAATTTCATCTTATATTTCGGTTATTTGGACCTCGTACGGTGTTTTCCTAGGTGTTATTGTCGTACTGGCTAAGGTTTTCATTCCAGCTATTGCAGGTTCAAACTCTGAACCTAGTGATGATGGAGACGCAGGAGGAGGCCAGCAGTTGGGTAACATGGTTATCCGTAATATTGAGCCACTGTTCTTCCTTACAATTTTCTATTATGGAGTAACAATGCAAGCCTTAGGCAATGGTTTGATGGCTGGATTGATGGCTACTGGTCGATTTACGAGCGGAATGAAGCACTCAGGATTGATGATCCTGATGGCAATGCTTTGTTTCAACATCATTGTATTCACTCCAGATTTGATTGGTATCACCACCCTGCCTGCTCTAAAACCAGCAGCTGGAACGTTTACGCCATGAGGTGGATTAATTGCAGAATGATGAAAATGCCCAAATTCACATCCTTGAGATGCTGACTTTGTTCTGGCTGTTTTTTATGACAGCGGCATTTCTAATCACAGTCCATGTTCCTGATGAAGTTAGTATTTCCATCGATGCAGAAATGCAATTCGCTGGAGAAGATGCGATAAACCTCGGAATGGGAACTAATGCTACAGGTGTGGATTACGAATCTAGGCTAGCAGAACTTCTTGGAAGTGGTGAAAAAGATCAGGCTTGTGAGTTAGTTCAGAGTTATATTGCGACAGGAATTGAAGCGAACTGCTGGCTAGCCAAAGACTCAGGTACTTCTCAACCCCATGGTGAGGTTGCAACACCAGGTTCTAGCACAGTAAATGCACATGGATTAATTGCCGTAGATGACCACATTTGGACGATAAGTCTCGATTTATGGGAGCGTGGCTCATGATGCGCTCTAGTGGTAAGGATGACAAAGGACAGATGCTATTGGCAACCGGCGTAGTTCTGATGATGTCTTTGCTATCAATGGCTATTTTTGGTGTAAAAATGGCTGGTATTTCTATGCCATATGATTCTGCAGGAGATGACACAATCAAGGCGTCAGCAGAAGTTGCAAACAGTTTACCTTCGCTCACAGAAAGCCGTGCTCAAATCTGGTATGACTCGGGGCTATCTGAATTTGAGAGTGTTGAGAAATCAATCAGTTCGCTGCATGATGACATTCTACATCACGGGGAGATTAGGGGTGTTGAATTGAAACTCCTCAATATCACGGTAACCGAATCTGATGGCGTTATTTCAGTAAGTACCGAATTAGGCGCAGCTGATAGAAACTCTATGCTGACCAGAGTAATATCGTTTGATATCGATTTAGATGATTAGCGTTTTTTACGCCACTCATTCCAAGCAAGGTCTAGCCAATGATTGAATCGTTCCAGAGTATCTTTTACTCTAGTAGGGTCTAATGTCCTCCAATCAGAGATCCTTGCTTTTTCTTTCAAGGATTCTTGTATTGAACGTATTCTAGGCAGTGATGAAATATATCTGTCAGCATTTCTAAACGAGTGACTTTCTCTTTGTTTCAAGAAATCGATATGCTGAGATTCATCTTCAACATGCATCACAATTCCGATTGCGATTCCACCGGCGTCTCTCCATGTGCGCAAAATTCTGCTACTGGGCTCAAGGTGAACACCCTCTAGAATTAGGTCAATTCCTTCTCTCTGGGCTCTTTCAATAGTTGCTTGAACTCCAGACTCTACCGCTTTACAGGTATCTTGCCAATCTAGGACGGCATCTCCTGATTCTCCTTTTGAGAAAGAAGATCTGTGTAGTGCAGCATTTTCAGAAATGTCTACAACACGCATAATTTCTCTTATTGCGTCTGTAGATAATAATCTGGCAAACGAATGTTCGTTAGCCACCTTTACAGCAGTTGTTGACTTTCCAACTCCAGTTGCTCCGGCAATTAATACTAGAATCGGTGGGCGACCGGTGACTAATGTTGTCGTCGCCTCAGCGATACCTATCCTCTTCGCCATTAGATGCTGCTGTGCCTGCTGGCTAATCAAGACAACCCTCAATGGGAGAGGCTTTGAGGCGGTTCCTCTTCGCCTACTCCATGACGAGTGAACAGATGATGATTGCAGGTGAATGGTGTGATGCTGAAGATGGTGCTACTGCAGATGTTCAGAATCCAGCCACAGGCGAAATAATCGCTACAACTCCTAAAGCTACAATCGGGGATGTTGAGCGATGTGTATCTGCATCTAGAGTTGCATTGGAATCCAAAGATTGGGCTGCAATGGACCCAGCACAACGAGGTAGAATCCTGCAAAAGATGGCTGCAGCAACATATGCTAACGCCAAGAGTTTAGCAGCACTCGAATCTTCAAACAATGGTAAAACATTCCGAGAAGCACTCAGCGAGATAAGATATGGAGCGTGGACACTAGAATACTTCGCTGGCCTATCCGATAAGATAGAAGGAAGCACAATTCCAGTTCCTGGCAATCGTTTGAATTACACACTAAGGCAACCTCTTGGTGTTACTGCACATATTGTGCCTTGGAATTTCCCATTACAACTAGCAATTCGCTCTATCGCACCGGCTCTAGCAGCAGGATGTACAGTGATTGCTAAGCCAGCATCTTGGACCCCTCTGTCTCTATTAGCATGGGCCAAGGCTATGCAAGAAGCAGAAGTAGGATTACCTACTGATGTGTTGCAGGTAATTACAGGCTCAGGTGGACTTATCGGTGATGCTCTTGCTGGACATTCCGGTGTTGACGGAGTTGTTCTTACTGGTGGAGTGCCAACCGGTCAGGCAGTAATGGCAAAGGCGAGTGAGAACCTTACACCAGTAACTCTTGAGTTAGGTGGAAAGGGAGCAAATATCGTGTTCTCTGATGCAAACATAAGACACTGTGCTAAGGCTATTTGTTTTGGTATTTTCATGAACGCTGGGCAAATGTGCTGGGCTGGATCACGATTGATTGTTCACGAAGATGTTCACGATGAGTTGGTCGACGCAGTAGTGGCTGAAGTTTCAAAGTGGCCTGTTGGGCCAGGAATGGAAGAAGGTGTCAGAATGGGAAGTATGGTTCACGCCTCTCACCGCGATGATGTACTCAACATGCTTGCTAAGGGATTAGAGCAAGGTGGAGAAGTTGTATGTGGTGGAAAAGCCCTTGACCGTGAGGGAGCATTCATGGAAGCAACAGTAGTAACTGGCGTTTCCAGCGATAACCTGTTATTCCAAGAAGAATTATTCGGGCCAGTATTGGCAGTAACAAAGTTCAGTGAGGATTCTGAAGCACTTGCGCTTGCTAACGATACTCCGTTCGGGTTATTGAATGGTATTTGGACAAATAATCTATCACGTGCTCACCGATTTGCTAGAGACGTTGAATCTGGAATGGTTAGTATCAATGAATACCCAATCACCTTCCCACAAACAGCTTTCACTGGCTGGAAGAAGTCAGGTATTGGAATTGAGCAATCTAAGGACGCTCTAAACTTCTACACTAGAGTAAAGAATGTCAATGTCAAACTTTGAGGTGAATAAATGAGTGTGTCATTTAGGGACATGGAAAACGGAGTCCGCCTGATTCGGTTCTCTGGTCAATCTGCAACTCAGTCATTCTCAAGAGAATTCTTACCGGAGATTGCTAAAGCAATAGATTCCGGATTAACTAGCCCTGATGTCAAAGCATTAGTTCTCACAGGAGAGGGGAAGTTCTTCTCAGCAGGGGCAGATATTGTAGCCTTTCAAAAGTCGATAGAAGACGGAGACAGTGTCGATCTAATTCGTGAATTAACCGACATCCTTCACCCCCTTCTCATCAAGATGAGGACTTCTAAAACCATCATTGTTGCAGCTCTCAACGGTGCTTCAGCCGGCGGTGGACTCGGACTAGCATTGGCATGTGATGCACGAGTTGCTAGTTCGCAGGGCAGAATGGCAGCATCATATTCAGGAATTGGTCTTTCTCCAGATGGAGGAACGACCTGGTTGTTACCGAGACTTGTTGGAGAACAAATCTCTCGGAAGTTTTTCTTTGAAAATCAAATATGGAGTGCTGATGAAGCATGCGCCTTGGGTGCAATTGACGAAGTGGTCAGTGAAGAATCTCTAATTGACAGGGCTGTTGAAATTGCGAACCATTGGTCACAATGGGGTAACCATACTAAAGAAGCCACAAAACATCTTCTTCTAACTCAAAATGTGAATGATTTTGAAACTCATTTGAAGCATGAACAAACACTGATTAAAGCAGCAGGCACGACTTCAGCATTTGCTGAAGGAGTGGATGCATTCCTGAACAAACGCAAACCTGATTTCTCAGACAAAGAGTGATTTCCATGGCAAGGAAATGCGGCATTTGTAGACAGGAAGGACATGACAGAAGGACTTGTCCACAACCGGAAAAAGCCTCAAACAACGGCCCTTTGGTTGTCGAATTAATTTGGATTTTCCTTCTGGTTACTTGGGTTGTCATCCTGTTGCCAGTTTCAATAGTACCTCAAGTTTTCATAGTCATAATGTTCATTTCATTGGCTACTAGGTTGGGTTTGATTCGAATTTATGCAAAATTCAGACCTAATTGGAGAGAAACAGACCCAACAGGAGACGATTTGTCTGAAGCCCTTCGGATAATAGCTGATGAATTATCTATTCCAAACCCTAAGCAACTCGTGGCCCAAGCAATTTACGATCTCAAACCCGAGGAACGTATTCAGCAAGGCATTGAAGAAGTAAAGGAATTGGATGAAGAAATGACTGAGCATGAATGGTATCGTAAGAACCGTGATGCTATACTGTTCGTTTTAGGAGCAGGAGCATTGATGCTATTACTATCATTGTCGATAATTCTCATACTCATCTTGGACTATTTCTCTTTATGATTACCAAGGGAACTTGGCAGACCAAATAATCAGGTCATTGAGTATAACTTGAATTCCGAGGAATGCCGAACCAAGTAGCATTATTCTTGAACCATCTACTTCATCTTGCATAGCTCCATACGCAAGAAGTCCTAGCATTATGTTTCCAACGGATGCCAATGCTAGAATTCCAATAACTAAAATTGGCGTCCAAGAGTATGAATTATTCATGTGGAAAATCGTACTGTCAATCCAGAGTGCTGAAGGAATCAAAAACAACGCATATCCGAGTAACAACCTCTGGCCACCATTGCCATCTGATTCACTCCATGGCCACCTAAGAGATTCAAACACAGCGACCTCAAGTTGGAATAAAACAACCCACCAGTACATCATATATCCAATTGCAGCAAGGAACATGAATGGCACGATGTACGTAATCCAAGTTTCTGGAACACCGCCCCATAATGAATCCCAATCATCTAAGCGAGAAAGAGCGAATGCATAACTGATCAAAACAAGTGGTCCAGCGATGAAAGTAAATTTTCGAATGAATTCCCTAGAGACTTCCATGCTTAGTTCTAATGGCTATAGCACTTAATGGGTTGTAATTTCCAAGGCTGAATTATACTATCTTTGACGTAAAGTTCCTGCTCCATAAGGAAAAGTGATTATTTTCGACATGTTGAGAGTAATTAGGGCAAAAAAATTCAACGTTTTGCCAATTTTGTTCTTTTTTTACTTTAAATTAACGCTAATAATACAAAAAAATAACAAAAACTCTACACTTTGTAAGTTAAACATACTATTAACTAACATTAGTTTAAGGTCCTGCTATCGAAGAAAAGGGTCATATCATCAGTACAATTCCAATATTGTAAGAAAACACCCAAATCTTTTTAACTAATGACGGGTTAGGGTATCATGCAGCGGAGAAACGGTGGTACCATGCAAATACAGAATTTCACTAGGTTGGGTCGACATCGCAGTCGAGTTCGATCTTATGAGCGTGAACCAATCTACCTGTAATACAGAATACTCCTTTTGGAGACTTGTGGTTAAGCCTAATATAGGCTATCATTCAGAAGAAGTATTCACGTTCGTAAAGAATGTAATCAAACCAGATGGGGGTGTGGTGTAGTGGATAGCATAAGTGGCTTCGAACCACTTGACCCCGGTTCGAATCCGGGCACCCTCGCTGGTTTGATAATTCCTCAGGGTATATTGTAGTGGATATCAAGTCAGTTTGCGGAACTGTCAACCTGGGTTCGAATCCCAGTACCCTGGCCAATTTAAGAAGTGATAATATGAATGAAATAAAAATAAAAATTAAAGAAGAAAGAGAAGAGACAGGAACAAACTGTAGAATAATTTCAATAAACGGAATTTCAGGTTTCTGGAAGCACCCTAGGCATGAAAATTGCTGGATTTACAATGGAAGAATGCCAATGGCCAATTGTTGGATATTCATCTCCGACAATAGTATTCAAATTCTCAATGTGATGGTGCATAATCCAGATGACAGGAGATCTGGTTTTGGTAGTCAAATGGTTTCTGACATTAGATGTGCATTTCCAAATACCAGTATTTGGGTAGACTCTTGGAACTGTTCAAGGCCATTTTGGACAAAGATGATGCAAAGGAAAAAGATAGACTTCATTGCAAATGACTACTCATGGCCATGTAGTAACACTACTTGCCAAATTTGTCATAAGCTAAGGCCTAGCCACACAAGGAGGACTGTTTTTGACTGAAAATAAAGAATACAACCCTTGGGAGCACATGAAATGGGAATTAGATTTGAACTGCATGGAGTTCATACTTTCTGCCTTTGAATCCTACAACAAATTTGCTGACTCTAGATGGATATGGCCGGAAGACATTGAAGAAATCTCTTCATGTTTGAAATTAAATGGCGATCTAGATGATTCTCTAAAGCAGAAGTGGATTGATTTCGCTAAACTTGTTTGCAATAATGATTCGATAACAATAATCAATAATACATTCACGATTATTGGTAAATATAGTTCAAAGTTCAGTTTTGATGCCAGCATTGAGTTCTCGAGGTGGTTAGCTCCTGGAAGTTTAGGTGACCACGAAATAGCACTTGCCAATATTCAAAAGAAAATTATGAATAAACACATTTTACATAACCACATTGCCAATTTAGAAGCATCTTCTGCTTCATGGAAAATAGAAACATTGTGCACAGATGATGGACTTGGGTTCCAAGACTTTCCAACACATATGTCCAATCTTGAGTTAAAGCAATTTGAGGCGTATAGCACTTGCATTTTTCCATCTGGTGATACATTTATTCAATCCCTAGTATTGCTGTGCGAACTATTAATTGAGGATGAAGAGATTTGGAATATCTTGCATAAACAAGAGGTTTCTAGAAGAAAGTGGAATGAAGAGTTTGACAAAAAGTGGCCAAATGGGAGGCCCGATGATTGGATGTATCTGTGAGGTGAAAATATGAAAGATGAGAAAAAAGAAAATGTAAAAAATGAGAATAAAAAAGAGGTTGAAGATATAAAAGAAGCCACAGCGGCTGATTTATTGAGTTTGTTGAAAGATTTTTTCAAGTTACAAAACCAGTATAATCACTTCAGAATCGAAGAGTACAAGGAATGGAATGACAAGGAATGCGAATGTCCAATTTGTGTTGATTATACTGTTCACTTATGCGATGAAAAAGAACCTGTATTTTGTGATGGATTCATGGAGGAGTGGGAATGACATTGAATTGGAGACCAAATGCTTCAGCTCCTTTATGGGATGAAGAAAGTGACGGCGAACCAAAAGGGCCATTTTTCAAAGACCTAGAGTTGAAACACATTCAGCAGAATGGACCGACTTGTGTTCCTACTACTCTGGCGATGATCGCTAGGAGTACGGGTGCTGAGGTAGGACCAGATGATTTCAAACCGATAATAAACTCGCAATCGCCACATTCTTGGTCGAAGGCACTGGAACCTTACAACTTACAATTAGCATACTGTAATCAAGATTTGAGGAGGTTGGAGTATTATATTGATGAATTAGTCGAATACGACGATTTATTTTTGCTATGCTTCTATTCAGTAAGTCCTCCTTCTGACCCTGATGAAAATGGTAAGTTGTGCACTGCCCACATCGTTACTCTGCACGGTAATCAGATAATCGATACGGCAAAATCAGGCCAACACTCTGTCGTCCATGCTAATAATTATCCAAGGAGAAATAGGGAAACTAAGAGGATATTCAGAGTTGTACCACTAGGTCACCCAAGGAGGGTTTGATAGAATGATGTGGAAAAATGGATACCTATTCTGTTCAGTCCCCTTGCCTAAAGTTGAGGGTAGGCCCCTTATTGTAAGCCATCCTGCTGCTGATTTGAACTACATCAATTCGTGGTCGATAATGGTCGAAAACGATCAACCGTTCATTTTGTTTTGCGATGATTTAGGACCTAGATACCCTGATGATTTACCATTCATTGAAGACAGTTTGAGACATGAATACTTCTCTAGGATTGCAAACCCTATAATCGGCGGCAGGGCATACAGGAACCCGGCTTTAGGGTACCAAAACATGCTCATACACAGACAAAAAGATGCAATTGAAGGGTTCAATGATGTTCCCTTAGTCGACATTCTTTATGTTGATTGGTTGGATATTTTTCCTGAGGGGGATGGGCAATCTACCTTCTCAGAAATAATGCCGAAATTAGCTAGGAAAGTTAGAGATGGTGGATTAATAATTCTCGACAGAAAACATGACTCAGTTGCACCATCGTGGTTTGCTTACTCCAATTTGTTGTTGAGTACTTCTCATGATGTCTGTCTCGAACATATTGGTAGGGGTGAATGGCTAATTCCTTATGTCGACCTGCCAAATACTAGAGAGGTTGTT
>ENA-ORDA01001243-ORDA01001243.1-marine-metagenome-genome-assembly--contig:-NODE-1243-length-22325-cov-5.072321_pt1 | contig 22325 bp, 38 predicted proteins | sample MGYA00237778_ERZ508506 | MGnify/ENA primary metagenome ERZ508506 (study PRJEB26177, sample SAMN06267891) | marine metagenome | isolation source: Monterey Bay, California, USA | place: Pacific... | reverse complement strand
ACAGCTACAGAGATAGCAGCTGGAGCTATCGCAACTGAAAAGCTAGCAGCAAATGCAATTACTGCTGCAAAGATAGCTGCTGGTGCAATAACCGCCACCGAGATAGCAGCGGGGGCTATCACTGCTAATGAATTAGCTGCGGGTTCTATTACATCGAATGAGATTGCTGCTGGTGCTATAACTGCTGGTGCTATAGCAGCTGGAGCTATAAACGCGGGGAATATAATTGCAACTGGCGTGATCGTTGGCGACAAACTTGCGGCAAATACAATTACAGGTGCGAACATAGCCGGTGGCACAATTACAGCCACCCTGTTAGCTGCAGAAACAATAACAGGTGACAAAATTGCTGCAAACACGCTAGAAGCCTCTAGTCTTAAATTAGACAACGCTACGATTACAGGTAACTCGTCAGGCGAAATACAAATAAATGAATTAAACGCTAATAAGATTACGAGTGGGGTAATTAACGCCACTGTCATGGCTGGCACAACCGTCTATGCCGACAGGTTGACTGGCGATGTCACAACTATTGTGCCTTTTAGAACGACTACAAGCACATATTTTAACGGTCCAAGTAATGAAGTAACTCTGCAAGAAGTGGACCTGCCCGCTACGACTCATGTATCGGAGGGTCATAAGGTTTACGCCAGTGCGGGCGGATACATTAGCTCGACCTCCGGTAAAGTCTACTACGTTAAAATGTACATCAGAGCGACTCCAAGCTCATCGTTTGTTTTAGCTGGAGAGATGCGCGTCAAATCTAATACAAACTCTTATGTGCCTTTTTCTGTTTTCGGCGTTCTCAACACCCCCACTACAGGGATAGCAAGAATGAAGCTGACAATCAGACGTTACGGAACCAACGGCACTACTCCAGACGCAAGCACGACGGCTAATTACGTTAGAGAGCGTCAAGGCGCAGTTATGGGGATTCACTAATATGGATCAGTTTGTTGAGTGGGACTCAGATACATCGGCAATTGTCACTGGACCGCAAGGCGTTAGGGGCGGTGTTGAAAACTGGTATCAGCTTGTCGAAGGACCAGAAGAAGAGAACCCTGAGACTCAGACGGTCGAATATTATTTTGATGAAGATCAGCAAGTCGTTACATGGCGGGTTACAGGCGATGCTACACCGACTCCGATTCAGTCAAGGCAATGGGAATACCCAAGCTTTGAAGATCAGTTGGACATGCTGTGGCACGACATTGATAACGGTGCGCTTGATAAGACGGGGTTGTTTTATGCAGCCCTTAAAGCAGTGAAGGATGCAAATCCAAACTAGGAGAGCACTATGCACATGGGAAATAAAAAATGCTACGTAAATGCAGCCCCCGGCAAGAAGGTCGGCGGAAAGAAGCCTAAGAAGAAAGGTTACTAAAGATGTGGCAGTCGTTGATTGGCCCTGTAGCAAACCTTGCTGGCGGTTGGCTGAAAAACAAAGCCGAAGAGAAACAGGCGAAGCATGAGGCTCGCCTTTCGGTTATCCAGAGTGAAGGGGATTGGGAATCAAAGATGGCAGACGCATCTGCCAATAGCTGGAAAGATGAATGGTTCGCAATTTTATTAAGCCTACCTTTGTTGTCAGTTGCCTACAGTGTAGTGGCGAATGACAGTGAAGTAGTGGCTAGGGTCAAAGAAGGGTTTGAAGCCTTGGCTATGCTGCCTGATTGGTATAGCTACCTGCTGTTTATGGTGGTGTCTGCCAGCTTTGGAATCAAAGGGGCCGACAAGATAATGAGTATGAGGAAAAAATGAGCTTTAGATATTTCACCCTAGACGAATTTAAATGCCAAGAGACTGGTGAGAATGGGATCAAAGAAGAATTTGTTACAGCGCTCGATGCACTTCGCTACGAATGTGGTTTTCCTTTTAGGATTACGTCTGGTTATAGGTCTCCTAGTCATAGCATCGAGGCCAAGAAAAAAAAGCCGGGGCAGCATGCACAGGGTATTGCTTGTGACATTGCTGTTAGTGGTGGCAGTCAGCGCATCATTATCGTAGAGAATGCCTTGAAACTTGGGTTTTCAGGAGTGGGCATTGCTAAGACATTCATACATGTGGATATACGAACTACTCCTAAAATGATGTGGTGCTATTAGATGGCTAAAATAACAATAGATGGTTTAGAACCTAACCAAGTCCTCACGGTTTCGCTGCACGATTTGATGTATGAGGAACCAGAAGGCGACGATCCTGAAGAGGACATTCCCGAGGAGGAAGCTCGTATTGCGAACCTTGTTGGCCTACCCAAAAAGACTGCGTAATTAGTGCGTAAATTACGCAGTTGAAAAGTAAACAACGGTAAACAACGGTAAATATAGGTGCGTAATCTGGTGCGTAATAGCCTCTAGGGGCGCTCGTAAGTCATTGAAAAGTAAACAACGGTAGCTATTTGGCGGAGAGAGAGGGATGCGCTCCGTCAAAATCTATAAGTAACTGTTTTTAAACAATAATTTCTGCTATGATGAGGTCAATTACGCAGGAATTACGCAAATGGCAACCATGAGGGAGCTTCCAAACGGCAACTGGCACGTTGAAATTCGAAAGAAAAATTTTCCTACTGTCCGCCAAACTTTCAATACCAAAACACAAGCTAAACATTGGACCTACCGCACCGAGTCTTTAATGAACGAAGGTGAGTGGACTGATCCTGCGAGCTACGATCAGACTATCACAGTTGCTCAAGCGCTTCAGATCTACCTTGATGAGTTGCTGGACGATAGGCCGGGGCACACCGTTGGTAAGAGTAAAATAAGTTGCATCAAACGGATGCAGAAAGAACCCTTCTTCTCTGGCGTCAGCATCGTAGACCTTAGCCCCAAGATCCTAAACAGTTACTGTAAGAAACGACGGTTGAAGGTTGGCCCTAAGACACTGGGTGATGACCTCAGCTATCTGTCTCAGGCTATAGACACAGCAAACGTGCTCTATGGTCTAGGGTTTAGGAACAACACTGTTAGGGACATGAAGAAGCTGCTGCAAAGCAAAGGTACGGTAGGTAAGTCAAAGCGGAGAGTGCGGCGGATAACGGAAGCAGAAGAGTTGGCGCTGTATGAAGTCACAACGGGTGACTGGTTGTATCCAATTATTAGGATTGCGATTGAAACAGCAATGCGGCAGGAAGAGATTCACAAGTTGGAATGGTCGGATATAGATTTTAATCGCGGCATTGTGCTGATTAGAGACCGTAAAGACCCACACAATAAGATCGGTAATGACGAGGAAATACCCCTTTTACCTGCTGTGAGAGAGGTGCTCCTACGTGAAAAGCGCTGGGCTAAGACCCACAAAGTCTTCCCGTATCCAGCTCTCACAGCCTCCGTTTCTGACAAGTTTGCTAAGAAAGCTGCTAGGGCAGGGTGTCCTGATATTACCTTTCATGATCTTCGGCATGAGGCTGTTAGCAGGCTGATTGAACGTGGTTTAACGATACCGGAGGTATGTATTATCTCCGGGCACAAGAGTTGGGATACGCTGAAGCGTTACACCCACCTTAAACCTGAGAGCTTACTAAGTAAGTTTTGACTTTATGTAATCGGCTACCGCTGGGGTAGGGAACAATAGCTTTTTACCTAGCTTGTAGTGAGGCACATCGAGTGCGCCTTTGGATGATTTATTATAGAGCGTTTGATTGCTGACATTGAGCACATCAGCGAGGTCAGTAACTGTCATGAAAGGACCGTAAGTAACTTCTAGTGCGTCTTGCATTAATCATTCTCCTGAATTTTCTAGCCTTCTTATTTCTGCATCTGCATAGAACTTAATCTTTTTTGCATCGCGTAGTTTCTTTGAGTGTTGCACTTCGCCGTAGCGATAGCATGCTCTGAAAATTTCTCCTATTTGAGCGTTCATATCTTTATGACTAATCAGATCTTGGAGCTGATCAGCGGCTTCTGGCAGCAAGTAGTAATCTGCTGTAGAACCGTCGCTTTGGATTTTGTTTGTACTGTTAGTGTTGCTAATAACCATACTTTATAAAGTCTCAAATTGGAAGGGCGTTAGATTAAAATTAGGCTAATAATGGTGTAATGATTTACATAGGCGTTTGAGTCTATATTGCGCCAGTGCGAATACGGTACGCGCTCTAGCTCAAGCTTTTTCTGCCCAGATTTTTTTTGACTAAGGACCGAATAGGTCGTTACTGGTTTGGTTGACTGCTTGCTTTGCTGTAGTTCTTTTGTATCAGAGCACAGTAAGCGAGTGTTTGCGTAGAGAAGGCGGTCGTTACCGAACAGTTCAGTGTCTTTGTCTATGTCTATTATAAACATATTGCTATTGCCCGTAGACGTAAGGCTTTCTGTCCATGTTTGTTTTAAAACACTAGTGTTTAGGTTTCTATGTTTGACTCGCACACTATGATGCTTCGGCATGTAGTCATGGATGTTTGGGTCAATGTCACTAGCAGGAACATTTAAATAGTTTGCTAATTTTATTGTTGCACTTGGCCGTAGCTCAGTGAGGTTGTTAAGGTATTGGCTTAATGCTCCTTGAGTCCAGCCTAAGTCCTTGGCAGCGCTAATCTGTGTTAGCCCAAGTTCTCTTTTTCGTTGTTCCCAGATACGCTTTAAATTTTTTAAGACTATCTCATTAGTCATTGTGTTCACCTGCGACTTTATCATATAGCCATAGCGTAAAATCTTTTCTGGCTATTTGGTTTTGTTGATACCATTCAAAGGTTATGTCGTGAGACCAAATGTCACTTGACTCAAGCACTATAACATTATTACCAACACCTATAACAGCGGCAGCGGCATGACCAAAACTCTCCATTTTTGTTAGCCATGCAATTTGTAGGGGCGATAAGGTATTTTTTATGTTTGTTGTCTTTCTTTTTGGCGCTTCTTTTATGTATTTATACTCAATGAAAATCATACCAGCGGGGCCAGCATAGAACGCATCTGGAACCCCACCAGTATAAGTATCGTGGATTTTCCAACGATATATTTCAGAGGGCAGTGAACGATGCACGGCCTTAATAAAGCTGTGCTCGTTCACATAACTCCAATACTAGAACTGCGAATATTGAGCATACATCTTCTCAGCAGAATGGTAGGCAATCTCGTTTGCCCAACCGATATTCGATAGCTTGAGATTAAGGAATGTGCCCATCTTGCCTTCTTGTTGAACAGAGTGAAGTTTCCATACGCTGCTAAAACGGTCGCCACTGTTAGCGGCAATTTGTGCATTCCAGTTTGTAGATACACGCAATTTAGATCCCGCAAAGTCAAAGATAACAGGGGAGTTACCTTCGATCGTTCCAGTCTCAGAATTGAGAAGCACCAGCAAGTGAGTATGGCCATCCGTAATTTCTAGGTCTGCTTTGTCTGTTTCATCTTGGTCTTGAAGTAAAGCATTTGCCTGCTCGAAACTACGAAACTTACCGAGATACTTTGAAGGGCTGACGCCGTACTTGGTTTTGACTTGGAAGTAGGGCGAAAAGTTAAGGTTGAGTACATGAATGTCGCCCGTATATAGCTGACCAGTAAGTACGTTGAAGAAGTTACCGGCTTCGGCACCCTCAACAAACTTTGGGTTGTATTTGTCTACTTCGTGAGACATTTTCTGCAGCTGTTTAATTTGCGGGATTGTAAGCTGTGAGCCTACGTTTTCGTTGCCGCGTGAACTTTCTTGATTCATATAGGCGGGTAGGTTGCTGGTAGTTTCTTGTACTGCTACTGCTGTGTTTTGCTTTGACATAGTTACTTTCTCTTTAGGTTGGTTAGTTTTTTCTTAGGTTAAGTACGTCCATTTCGAACGGTTCAACACCGGGGACTGCGATGCCTTCTTTATAGCGGTCATCGACAGATTTTTGTCCGGGTCGTCTTTGGACTAGGGAGAAATCATTTTCCGCAATCATATATGCGATATATGTATCCCAGTCCGTTACGTTATAAACAGTGCGTGTGTTCCGAGAAACACTGCCATGTTCAGTACGTATGTTGGTCAAACCCACTTCGTCCATCGCTTTGATTAAGACGTATTCCTGCTGCTCTAAGGACTCTTTGCTTTCTTTAAGGTCGGCGTTTAGGTCTGAAATTCTTTGTTTAATTGTCATAAGTTTTTGATGTTCTTCTTCCCAGTTCATGCTGTCTTCCGTTGTTGATGTAGTGTGTCTAATATGGCTAGTAGGTCTTCCATGCGTGATAGTTTTGATTGAAGTTTTTCGTAAACTGTTTCTTCCCACGTATATCGTGCAGCGATATGAATTACTTCTGTTCGTTTGGTTTGACCAGCACGGTAGATACGTCGATTGAATTGTTGGTAATGCTCTGCGTTGTAGCTAGGTGAGGCCCAGATGACAGCTGTGGCTTTGGTCATTGTTAGGCCATGACCTGCTGACTGTGGATGACAGAACACAACTTGCAGCTGTCCAGCTTGAAGTCTGTCTACAACGTCTTTGCGTTTTTCTGGTGGAGTTGAACCATCAACCACACCGTACTTAATCTTTTGTTTCTCACACTCAGCGACTAAGTGATCACGCTCGTGCTGCCAGTTGAAGGCGACGAGTGAGTGTGAGCGTTCTTTAATAAGGTCGAGTACAAGTTGATAGCGTTCCTCATGAACACCAACCTGCACTCCGTCTCCGTCATAGACACAGCCAGTACATAACTGAAGAAGCTTTTTGATTTTAGCGCCTGCGTGTATGGCAGATATTACTGCGCCATCTGCCTGCAGCACTGACTCATTGGCTAGGGTCAAATACTGTTTGTAAATTGCTGGGCTAAGATCGACGTATCGTGTTGATACTGTCTGCTCGGGCATGTCGATGCAGCTTTCTAAGGTGTACCGAATGTTTATGTCGTGTAGCGCAGCAGCTACCGTGTCTTCTGCATCTGGCTTGTCTGTCCACTCGTTAGCAAAGCCATTGAACTTGGTTGTGCATACTGAGTTGCGGAAACTATAGAAGCGCCTACCTAACCGTTCGCCACCGTCTACGAGCAACGTCGGATGCCAAATGTCTAGGATTGTGTTTGAGTTTGGTGTGCCTGACATTGCAATGCGGTATTCAAACTTTTCTGCAATCTTGGCCGCAGCCTTACTACGTTGACTGTCTTTGTTTTTGAACGCTGTGAACTCGTCAATGCAGAGCGTGTCGAACCCGTCTAATACTCGTAGGTTCTTGGTAATCCATTTGACTGCATCGTGATTGGTTAGGACGACATCGGCATTTGAATCAAACGCAGACGCGCGGTTTTTCGCATAAGCAGATACATAGCTTATGTCCGGTTGAAACTTACTGAAGTCATCGCCCCATGACGCTTCAAGGATTGAAAGCGGGGCTAGAACGAGCATACGTCCTGTGCGTCTTTGAGCATAAGCATCGATGACGCTTCTTGTTTTACCTGTACCGGGGTCGCTAGTTATCAGGCAATGTTTGTTGTTTAGTATGAATTCAGTAGTTGTTGTTTGATGATCAAATGGTTTTAGCATAGTTATATTTTTTTAAGGTTTATAAGATTAGCATTACTAATAATCACAGGCAAGCATCAAAGAAGCGTGTGCGACTAAAATCTGCATTAAATTGCTCAAGGTGGTCGGCAACTTCTTCACAAACGAATGTGTATTCTGGGTGTCTGATTCTGTGTCTTACATTATTTCGCAGAAGATCTGCTACGAGTTGGAAGTGCTGTCTTGTTAATGTCATTGGCTAGTATGTCCTCATAGATTTCTTGTTTGATTTGAGCTGAGATTGATCGATTGAATTTTGTTATAAGTTTGATGTCAGATTTTTTTAGTCTGTAGGTCTGCCAGTAAACAGCTTCAGGCGGATCGGTTGAGAGACGGTACTCGATAACTGTACCGTCTCTCTCGTAGTACATAATCACGCTATGCGCCAGAGACCGATTTCGCTACCTTCAAGTTTTCTTTGGGCAACTTTAAATCCCATTTTCTTCATAGCAGCACAGAGCCGCCCTGCGTCTTTTTCAGTTTGAGCGTACACACAATCCATAACATCCATGTGTTTTAGTGGTGCATACTTTGAGGTTTTAGTTCCGCCCATTCTTGGGGGTAGGGGTACATCTTTTTTAATAACGAGCATCTTGCTCTCCTTATTTTAGGGTTAAAAAAACCCCCCTACTTAAACTGGAGGATTAAGCAGGGAGGTGGTCCTATCAGACTCACAAGGGAGGGTCGAGTCTGCTAGTAGCGAATTACTCCACGCCCCAAGCGCACTCTGGTTCATCACCTTTACGGAATGAGCACCAGCGACAGGCGTTCTTACTAGGTTTAGGAGCAAAATCTGTACAGGTCGTCATTGCAATGGCTCTGTTGTAAAAGCCGGGGGCAAAGTTCATGGCCTGGTCTCTTGTAAATGTCTTAATTGTTTTTTCGTTCTTGTCTAAGTACCACAACTCTGTTTGTACAAACTGGATATGTGGATAACGAAAGAAAGTTCCGATGGCATAGAGTAGGCACTGTTGGCTATGGGCAATTTCGTTACCCCATTTCTTGCCAGTTTTGTAATCGATAACTCGTGCGCTTGCATCGTCTTCATTTACTAAAGCATCTAGTTTGATACGTGCCCAAGTAGCGCGTTCTACCCAGCCGACGGGTTGCCAGTCGAGGTCGAATCCCCACTCACCTTCTAGTTCTACTTTGGCTTCATTGAATAAAGTACGAAGCTCGTGGAACTCATCATCAAAATGTTTAAGCGTATCAGGCAGTTCACCTAGTTTACCGTTTACAAAGTCTTCGGCTTGCTGATGTATCTCAGTGCCTCGTTCTGCAGCGGGACCAGATGGCTCCCGTACTTTTTTAACGCGACTAATGTAGGTTCGGTAGGGACACTCTTCAAATACTTTTAACGCTGAGTAGGACCATGTTGGGCAATCACCTAGCTTGTCTGGTTTGACTGCTAGCTTGTGGTAATCGGGACGCTCATCTTGAGTTAAGGACATAGTATTTTTATCGAATAAAAAGATTAGTGTAACTAATTATATTGCATTCGCATAGGCGTTTTTTTCTGACTCATTGAAGTGCTCATTAATAAGCTGCTCCCGGTAATTTTTGTCGAGTTCCCACTGCAATGTATGACCGCGCTGGTTTTCTCCCTGCACCTTTTTTTGTTTTTGTATGAGGCCAAACTTACTAAGCGTTTTGCCAAACCTAACGATGCTAATTTTTTCTTCGGTCAAGGTTGAGTAGATTAAATTTAAGGTTGCGGTATTAACGGTTGTTGGTTGCACTGTGCTATCTGCTATCCATGACTTAACGTATTTTTTGGCAGCGTTGATGCTGCTTGGATTCATGATGTTGTTGGTTTCTATGTCGAGTACAGGAAGAAAATAGTACAGATCACCTTGCTTAACCGCGTTGATGAATTCTTCTACTACCGACATAGAGTTTTGACGCATAAGCCCTTTGGCTTCGTTGTTCATTGACGACTCTGCTAGCCGCTTATGGTACTGCCATGTTTTAAGTATGTTTGCGAAGGAGGGCAGTTCCTGTTTGATTAGGTCAAGATTGTCTAAGAACTCTGGATACTTTTTAACCAGACTTTCTTCTTGTCTAGGGGCTATGGTGTACCGTCTATCGTCACTCTCCATTGTGATAGCGTCATGTCTGTTGGTTAGGAATAGGAAGTTAGTAAATGATGGTTGTGATATTTGGTCAGTTCGCATTGCTCGGATCGTTAGGTTGGGTTCACTGATTTCATGTTTAAGTTTCTCTGCCATTTTGAAGGCGCTGCTGTTTGCTGATGCCATGTGGAACTCATCGACAATAAGGAACAGAGCGTCTCGCATGTAGGCGTTAAAGTTTTCTTCGATGTCTTGTAGCTTTCGTACCTGCACATGCTGCTCACCGAACAGTGGCTTTAATACGAATGTATAGAAGATCTGTTTACCAGTACCTTGTGTACCGCCGAGACACCAACCAGCCATTGACTTGTTGCGAGTTTGGAATATGTAAGCAAGCCAGTTGATGAATCGCTCTAGCTCTTGATGTCCATCTCCAAGGATGTGAAGCAATAACTTATAGACAGTTGGGCATGCGGCTTCGATCTTGGGTGTATCGCCTAGGGCATAGGGTTCATCTAGTTTGATAGCAGAGTTCATAAGCCCTGACTGTCTGAACGTATTTACGAACAGTGGTCTAGCGCTTATGTCAGTTACTTTTGCATCAACCGTAGGATTGAATATTTGCTTACCTTCGGGGAGCAAGTCAGGCATGACCGCTGCGTGATTTAGAAGGAAGTCTTCGATGTTTTGTTTCTGTATAGGTCGAAGCGGATACTCAGAACTAAATTGGTTTTGGTCTTGATCGAATATGCCACAGTAAAAGGTGTCGGTATCGAAATCTCTGAACGCCACTGGTCGAGACGGCTTCTTGCCTTCTGAAAGTTCGTTCGCAAATAGTTCCCTGATTGATCCAAAGAAATCAGGGTCTGCTTTTTCAACCTCGAAGAAAGGTTCGCCCTTGAAATTGTACATCCATCTTGGATCGTTGAGATCAAAGTAGTAAGCATTGGAATCTCCACCGTTAATATTGCAGCGAATGAAGGGGAGTGAGGTTGTATCCGATACTGTAATTTGCATCCTGTCCGGGTTTAACAAAACTTCTTCATTGCGGTTGTTGATTGCTAACTGTTTTGTTTTAGCTTGTTTTTTTGAATTGCCTGCTTGCTCTCGTAAGTTGTTTTTTATTTCTTGTTCTTGGTCAAATATTAGTTGAGGACTGATGTTGCTCAGGTTGCCAGCTAAGTCAAAGGTGCTAAGTTCTTTGTTTACTAGCGCGAACCGATCGTCGTCATGAGCGAAAGGGTTAGATACGTCGTTGAATCTTGGTGGTGCAATAAAGCAAATGTGTGAGTTGTCAGCAACACTAAGATCTATCGGGTATTTGAGTGACTGCCCGTTAACTGACAGGCTCAGGTTTTCCACTAAGTTCGTGCTAGAAAAGTTTAAACTTTTCGTCCAGAGCTTAATGGTTGCTGGCGGCATTGGTATCGACAGCATAAAGAACAGGTGCAGCGAAACTGCTGACCGCTTTACGCCGAAGCTACTTGATGCGTGAGCAATGTAACTGATGTTGTGTAGGTAGCTTGGTAACTCTGAAATTACCTGAGCAGCGGCTTTCTCAATGTCATTGCTTGTAAGCTGTGACGTAAAGAACCACTCGGGGAGTTGTATACCATCTACATCTAGTATTAGGAATTGACTGTATTTAGCTCGGTCTGTTTTACCAGCTCTGCTTTCATTGATAATTGGACGTTTTAGATTGCCCTTCAGTAAACACTCGCCGTCTGATGCCTTTGCTTTTATTAGGGGGTAAAGCTCTTGCAGATCTGACACTTCATAGTCAGAACTGTTCATGGCTTTTACCATTGGGTAAGCAATCGTTTCAGATGAAGAGAAGGTTTTACTGAGACGCAATCCGTTTCCAGCTGAGAGAAACGTAATCTGCATCTTGCCTCCTTACATGTCACCAAACATTAGCGAAGCTAATACTAAAGATCAACAAAAGAATCTGTTTTCTTGTCAGATACTTTCTCTCCACGGTTGATTTTAGTCGAAACAGGTGCGCTGAATAGCAGACGAACCTGATTTCTTTCGAGTTTGAGGACAGTTATTTCCGCTACCTCAGTGCCTTCTGAATCAAACAGATTCACGGACTGACCAGCTTTTCTTGTGATTACTAATTTGGTCATTTGCTATATGAGAGGTCGTAACCGCCTTCTGCTGCTAGAGGTAAGTTAGGTGCCCACGTTGGTGGAATGCACATGGCTTCTATTATAGCGTTAAATCTGGATTGTGCATCTGATTTTGGTCCGATGCAGATAATTTCGTCATGTACTGTGAGCACGATGTCAAGATCTTCTATCTTCGATATTCGGATCATTGCGTCGGTGATGACAATGCGTGACAAAGCCTGAATAATATTCTCTGTTAGTTTTCCTCCGTATGTGTACTCGTAGCTTTTCTTACCTTGGAACCTGAAGCCTCCTTCTTGTAGTGGGGTAAGCTGTGGGTAGCGTAGCCTTAGACCATTAGGCAGGCTAATACTATCGGGATGAATTCCTATTGACTTGTAAGTGTCGTAGAAATTTGTTACTGATCCTTGTCGATTGTTGGAACTGTGCATTTCGTGCAAGAAGTGATTGCAGCGGGTCCAGAGCATATCGATCTCACTGTAAGTTGATCGGTAGTTCTGTACGACTGATTGGGCTTCATCAAAGCTAATGCTGACTGTTGGCCCTGCTGCGCCTGTTGCTAGTGTGCCTTTAAACTTTTGAGCACCCATGCCATAGCCAAGGCCTAGGATTGCGGTCTTGCCAACGAAGCGCTCGGTAGGGTTGTCGTCTTTGTTGATGGGCTTGTTGTAGATACCAGATGCAAAGTTGCAGTAGATGTCTTCACCCGCTGCGTACTGTGCGAGCAAGTCATCTTGGCCTGCGAACCATGCAAGCATACGAGACTCGATGTTCGACAAGTCAGCTACGTATACATAGCAATCTTTAGGGGCTAGGAGCGCCCGTCTAAGGATGCTTTTGCGCGGCAGGTTTTGCAGGTTGATCTTGTCAGTACCACCGAACCTGCCGGTGTGTGCTGCGTAATACCGCAACGGTACAGGGAACTTACCATCTTCGTGCGCTGCAGCTAGGAACCGTTCGGCTCTGGTTTCTGCAATGCGCGACTTAACTACTTCTCGTGCGTCAAATATATGTTTTAGGTCGGGATGTTTGAGTGTGAATGTTTTCCATTGAATGTCGTTTTTGCTAAAGGCGGGTATGTCTTTTCCGGTTGACGGGCTTTTTTTGGTGGGTACAGTGAGTCCTTGTTCTTCAAGCCAAGCTGCGAACTGTTGGTTACTGGCGAGAAGCGTCCGTGTGAGTCCAGAGGCTTCCAGCTTTGCAGCGGTGTTAGCTTTTTCTGCGGCTAGGAATTCGTGGACTGTTTCTTTGTCTAGCAGGAACCTTGGAACACAGAACATCTCGGTCGTTAGATTAATAATCTCTAACTCGGCTTCTGGAAATTCCATTTTGTTATAGATGGCATAGGTTAGCTCGACATCTTGTATGCAGTAGCCTGCAATTTGCTCCTCGATGTCTGGGGGAAGATCAACGATACCCTTCGCGTTGACGAGTTCCTCGCCTTTCCGCATGGTTTCATCTTCTGGGAAGTAGCGAACAGCAATGTCCTTTAAGCGAGCTGACTCTGAAGGGTTAAGCCCTCGTGCCATTGCTGCTGTATCGAGGTAGAACGCAGGGCGAATACCAAACTTTCTATACAAGATGTAACCATCAAACAAAGTGTTCTGACAGAGCAGGGCGGTGTTGGCCCAATCGATGTCGTGTAAAACATCGAGATCATCAGGGCCATGCCATGATGTTGGTCCGTCTTCTAGCTTGATACCTACGCCCCAGACTTTGAACATATCGCTTGCGACATATTCCATCGTGGTCATTTTGCTTAGGCTGAACTTTGTGTCGTAGTAGGTCTCAAAATCTAGGGTCAGTAGGGTCAAATTGTTGTGCGGCATATACTTCTGGCCTTATGTGTTCGAAGTTAGTTGCAAGTTCTTTATAAACTTCGGGCATGTTCGTCTTGACCCACATCACTGTGTAGGATTGAAACTCGCTGCCGAGGGAGTCATCGCGTAACGCTTGATCGGTTAGTGCGATGTTAAAAACTATGTCTTTGATATTCATATTACCTCTGCTAATAATGTTGATCAAATAGATCCCGCCGAATTGTTCGGACGGTTTCTCTGCTTATGCCAGTATGTCGCCCAATGTGGGTGTTGCTATGGCCTTTATCTGCCCTTTCAGAAATTGCTTGATACAATTCCTTTCGGGTATCGAACTTACCTGTTGATTTAGGTGCGCCTTTGGGTCTGCCAGTTTTGCCTCTACTCATTGCTCTATCCACATGAATCTACGGTATGGGAACTTGGATACACGGACTAGGGACAGCCGTTCGTGTCGCATAGTGCGTTTCATAACAAACAGCACAATGGATACGATTAACCCGCCGAAAAGTGCGGCCATCATGCCGCTGAACGTGCCTGCAAGTGTAAACATGAGCGTTGCTGTGATTGCTACATCGAAGAAGATGTCATAGGTAATTACACGGCGTATGCCGAACTTGAATAGTAAGAACAGCAGACCAGCTGCTGCGATGATACCTGCTGTGATCATTTATTTATCCTCCTCATATCGTTCAACGATTATCTCCAGTCGGTCTAGGATCTGGGCCATCAGGCTCCTGATCTCGTCCAGATGTTTCTCGTCGATCTCTATCGTTATCTTGGACATGTGTAGTTATTCCTTTGAGCGTGAGGTAGGTGGCTATAAAGCGGATAAGGTATTGGATCATTTCTTGGCCTTATGGACTTTCATGTAGAGACGTATGGCTAGGAACGACAGCACAAATACGAGGGCGCTATAGAACGCAACCTCGATGGCATGTACGACCATAGCAACGAATAGAATGGCGACTGCGATAAGGCAGATGTATAGATTGAATTTGTCTCTCATGCGGTTTCTGTTTCCTGCTGCGTTTGCATTTGACGTAACGCTTCAAACAGTTCATCGTCCGTAGGGTTTGAGTCGTCGAACAGTTCGTCGAACGTAGGGTCTGACTCAAACTCTTGGAGCGTTATCACTGGATTTGGTGCTATGAAGTTGTTGGCTTTGAGTTCGTCAGGGTTTTGTTGGTAATAGTTGCATCGGTTTACTACGTGCTTATAAAAGTCACTGTTACGGGGTACGTCATTCCAAGAGTCATATAGGGGTGTACGGGGTGTATTAAACCCTATGGGCAAACATGATCCGTCTGGGTAGGTGATCCATAAGAGACCTAACGTGTCTTCTACAGGTAGCGCATCGTGATTTGCATTGACCCAGTGGTTTATTTGTTTTGTGATTAGCGCTGGATAGGTGCCGCCAGCAGGATCTTGAGGATCAATTGTTTCAAGGAACAAGGTTGTTAAGGCAATGGTTGTATGAAAATCTTTGTTGTCTAGGGATTCTTGTATAGGGCCACCGAAATCCCCCCAGCAAGCGGCTCCTTCAACAGCTGAAGTGATGTGTGGATGGCAGGTAAGGCCCCGTGCATACATGCCGATCCCTTGTCCTCTGATTGGAAGCATAGAAACATTGTTGCGTCTGATGTGTACTCTTAAGTCTGGGAGTGCAGCGTAAACAGTGTCTGTTGGTGCAAACCGTTTACGTATAAGGTGTTCATCACGGTTGCTTAGTGTTGCTACAACGCCGTTCATTCTGAACGACAGTTTAAGGAACAGAGGTAATGTTTGATTTACATCGAAGCGATCGTAACGACCAAACAGCTGTACTTCTTTTATCCTAGGATCAGAAGCTAAGATTGGTTTTAACTGATCTTGGGAAAGGACTAAATCGTTTGGGGTATGAGCATTGATTTGATATTGAAGCCTAGATAACTGGTCTTCTAATTCTTTTGCACTTTCTTCAAGCCAGTTTATTTGGTGAGTGTTGTCTTGGAGTTTGTTGACGACACGAGTTAGCTCGTTTTGAATCTCTTGAAGAATAGAAGAGTCTTTGATTGGGAGCTGATTGTCATGGGCTAGATGCTCAAGTCTAGTTTCTAGTTCGACTATATCTTCTTGAACAGCTGTTGTTCCCTCATGGTTGCGATCTAGCAGTCTGGTGAGATGTCGTTGTTTGTCAGTTAATTCATATTTGATAGTGTCTTTAATCATTACTTCTTTGTGAGTTTGCATTAATGGCCTCCTTCGTAGAACGGGTCAGATATTTTGTCTAAGTAAGTTGCGTCGTCATCGAAAGATAAACCCGTCATGAAAGGACTGCGTGTGAACTTACTAAGTGGTTGGTGGTGCAAAGGTGCTTTGTAGGTGTAAACAGGTTTTTTCAGGTTGGACTTCATTAAGGCGTTTAGCTGTTTGATTTCTTGTTTTGAAAGCTCTGGGGTATCTACAACATCGTTGACACATTGGAATATGGTGTTGCTTTGCTTGTCATAAACATCGACTTTGCTATCACCATACTTGTTGTAGATACCCCGGATGAAAAAGGGACTGTTCTCAACAAATGAGGCAATTTGTTGTTCGTCTTGATGGCTGGGAGAGACAGCCATGTTAACGTGAGAATGTCCCCAGTACAGGAGCTTTGATGGATCAAGCCCCGCTTCATCAATCTCGATTGCTAGTGCAGCCATAGCATCTTGATCGATGTCGGTCTCGGCGGCGGATACGGTTTGTTCTGGAATGTACAAGTCAGTTACCAGATAACCGTATGCCGTTTTATCGACAAGACCTAACCAGCCAATTTCTTGTGGTTGGTGTGCAACAATATGTTGAATAACTTTATGGACGTAAGGGGTGTAGCGCACTTCTGGAACCTTGACTGATGTTGTATACATCGAGGTGGTAGTGGGTTCCATTGAGCTAGAAGAAATTGATTTTGCTACATGGGGTTGAAGAGTTTGTTTCTTTCTCATAGTGCGTCTCGTGTCGTGATAATGGTTGGTTTGAAGAAGCAATCAACTTGGGCGTTGGTGCAGCCATCAGCGAGTAAGTAGTTCATGAACTGCCATACAACGAGGTTGGCTATGATTGCAGCTGTAGGGCCTACGGATATCGGAGAGCCACAAGCTGATACTTCGCCAGCTTCGTCAGAGATAAGCGTGTCTGTCCAAGCTGATACTTCTTCGGTAGAGCGTGGGTTGAAGCTGTAGACATTGCCATGTGTTGATGCCATGCGTGTCTCGAACACTCGTAGTAACTGAGCTTTGTCTTGCTTATCTATAATCTCTTGACGAGATGACATGGTGTCGGTGAGCAAGAAGACAATGCCGTCAAGCTGCTGGTCAACAACACGTTCTTCTTTGAAGTGCATAGTTGATGGGGGCAGCATACCGATCTTGGAGTGATACAGATGCTTGAGCGCTTGCACTTTAGTCATACCAATATGGCTGAAGTTGAACGCTTGGTTTGCTAGGTTGTGGGCTTCAACTTTGTCGAAGTCCCATACTGTAATGTTGGTGAGGCCAAGCTCGATGAGTGACATAAACACTCGTGAGCCAGTAGCACCTGCGCCGATAATGTGAATAGGTAAGTAGTTAAATTGATTTGGGTCGAAGATCGGTTGATGTCTGGTAATTGATAATTGTGCAGTCATATTAGAAGCCTGATATTTCGAATTTAATTTCTGGTCTGTCTTGAGGTTCTTTCCATGTGATGGCAGAACGGATTTCTTCTAGGGTTAAGTTTGTGTCTGTCGTATTTCCTTCGCTGTCGTGGCCGAGGATAAGTCCCTTACCTGCAAGGACTAGCTCTGACCGCGTACCTTCAATAGAGAAGAACGCTTGGTCGTTTACGTACAGCCCTTCGTCATCTATAAAGATGTCGTTGAACTCATCCCAATGAACAACTGCGAAGTTGTTAACTGAGAAGTCGTCTGTGCTTAGGTAGTTGTAAATGTCTTTGTAGTTGTCGCTACGGATGACAGTTGTGATTTCCCGTTCAAAGGGATTAATTAATATGGCTCTCATAGCAATCCTTACTTAGAAAAAAACTACGCCCTAGGGTCTAGGGCGCATTTGTTTAGTTGCCTTTGGCACCCTGTGCAATAACAATTCGGTCGCCGTCAAGTACAGGAGAGTCTAGGGACACAGACTCGGCACCGATCTTGATCGCTTCGTTGCTATTGGGAGAGATGTCAGCTGCTGATAAAGCATCAGCGACAGTTGAGCCATCGTCGATAGCTACTTCTTGGACGCCACCCGGAACACGGATGACTTTGACAGTGATGTACTCACTCATAGTAAAACCCTCTTGGTTTATGGTTGGTTGGTTTGATCCGTTTCGACTACTGGTGGATCAGGCCAGCTCGCACACAGTATGTTTACTGGCAGTCGGTTATGGGACAGCTGCTCTATGCTTAGGTACAGCTGCTTGGTCCCATTCTTGTCGCTCGTGCTTACGGCCTAGGAAATAGGCTTCATTAAGCATTTCGCAAATCTGTCTTTTGTCGTAATAAAAGGCGTCTTCTTGCCTGTCTTTCATTGCATCAAGGCGTGACATAAAGGGTTGGATGATAGTGTTTACCATTTCATTACCTCCACTAATACTCTTAGGCATAATTAATAGCTCTTGCTGCATCGGCATCTAGCCTCCTGTTTTCTTGGGATTCAAATTCGTGTTGTTCGTCTGCTGCGGTTAGGTCTTCGTCAATTTGTTCGCACATTTGATTAAGTAGTTGGTTGAAGTTGGTTAGTTGAAATTTGTGAGCGCTATCAAATATATGCTGGTGATATTTTTGAACGCTGATTAGGTAATCAATCGAAGCTGCAATGTCATGCAATATGAGCATTAGTCCTCCTGTTCTTCATTAACTTCAAAGGCTTGAATTATTCGTTCGTCAACAAATTCTAAAAACCATTCGCTCTCGGTCAGTACATCTAACTCATTCTGTATGAGCAGCTGTATCTGTGACCGAAGGCTAGGGGTTAGGGTCGGCAGGCTATCGTCTAGGGTTGATGGAGTTGGTGTAAATACAAGGTCAGTCATGTTGTTACCTGAAGGTTTTTATTTGTGAATTCAATGAACATTTCTACAATGGCTTTGTGTCTTAAATGGGCAGGGGAGTGTATTGATATTGCGCGTATGTGACGTTCGATAGTCATGGTGCTATAACTACCTTCGTTGCCGTGTCGCAAGCAGCTGCTCCACTCGTTGGTGTCATTTTTGTAAAAATAAACATCAAATCCTTTTTCTGGGATTTCAATGTATCTTCCAGCAAATGCTTTTTCGGGGTGGTCGCAATCGTTAGGATGTTCTGGTTGATTGTCTTCATCAAAGATTCGATCAGCAGCTGTGTACAATAGGTCTGTAACGCCAGCGTCAAACCATTTAGATTTATCAACGGTTTCGCTATCTGCCATATTGCCTATGTGTTTAACCGCTGCTGCAAGTTTGGCATCTGACCAATCGGAGGGGTCATCTTTAATGCTCTGTGATTTCATACGCTGTTTCCCTTTTAAGTTTGCTTCCGGTCGTGTTGCAACTGCGGCAGTACATGTAGTCGAAGTAGTCGTCTTCTTCTATGTCTACAGCGTTGGGTGATTGGCACACCGGACACTCGACTCCGTAATCAATGACTCGCTTGTAACCGTAAGTTGGTTGCATCAGTCGCATTACCCAAAAATATAATCGTTAAGCTCGCACTTGCTAAAGCGCGAGTGTGGATCTCGAAAGTGTGCCCACGTAAAGTTACCGTTGTCACTTAGTGCGCTTAATTGCAGTAAAGACTGGTAGTAATCTTCTCCAATAATTCGCCAATTACCTTTATCAACGTTGTCTTTGCATAACCACATGTGGACGAAGGGTTTCCATTCCTCAGAGTCCATACTAGGGATGTTTTCAAGCGCTTGGCTTATTAGCTTTTTGATGGCTTGATCTAAGTTGTCGTTTAAGTACATTGGTGCTCCTTAGCTGTTCTGCGCGGCTTCTAATATCTGTTCGATTAGCTTTGGGGTTCTGTAAAAGAACACTGACACAGCTATCATTTGTATTGCCCAGACCACGCAGAGAAAGCTGCCGCAGAAGGCGAGAGTCGTTATTGCTAAATCCATAGTTGTTCTCCAATGGCACACCGTGTAGCGGCGGGGGACAAAAAAACCCCTAGACTTTCATCTAGGGGCTAGGGTTACGCTGCTTTAGCGTTGCGACGATCCTTGATGTAGGCGTAAGTCGTTCGCAGATTCTCTGCTGACTTGACGGCTAACTCTTCGCTGATGCTCTGCATTTCCTCCATTGCCTCGTGGAAAGATTCACACTTAGCAATGCATGACCATGAGTCATCTATCTCTGACTTTTGGTTGCGCTTGAAGTAATACAAGGTGTCATCCAAGTCACCGTTAAGGTTCTGTACGAACATAACGTGCAGCTGATACAGCTCATCGAAGTCGTCATTGAGGACAGTCAGCAACTCTTCGTTGTTGATGTCCATACCGACATGCTCTTTGGCACGTTCAGCAGGGTCGCAACCCCAAGGCGCTGCGTTAATATCGTCTGCCTTAGTGTTGGCGTTGAACAACTTCCGTGCGTTCCAGCACGATTTGTCCATGATTTCCTGAAGGGCACCAACGACTGAGAACGGATGAAAACCATTTGGGTTCTCAAGAGATTCAGCGAAGGCTTCGAACAGGGCGTCGATGGGATCGTTGTCATCAGCCATGTGAGACAAGATGTACTTGGCAAGATCGCCTTTGAAACCACGTCGGCCTGCATTGTCGCGCAGGGATGTTGGGATGAAGCTATTGTTCTGTGTTGTCATAAATCCTCCTGATATGACTGAGTGTTAGTAAAGCTAATATCAACAGATCAAAAAATCAACTGATCGTCGTAATCTTCCATTGTTTCTTCATCATCTTCTAAGTTGATCAAGAATAACAACGGATTTCTGAACGAGAATGGTTTGTCATCCTCGTTGATTTCGGGGATTGAATCCCAATGAGGCTCATTGAAGTCCAATGGTTGGTTGTATCTAATCATAAGCACCTCCATGCTTTGAGTGTACGTTAAATGAACACATTATTGTATTCACTAATACTAACCGTTCGTCACGACCGGAGGGAGTGATGACTAGACGACATGACAGTCAACCACTGTGTCCCAGTCTATTTCGTACAGCCGGGACGTATCGTTGTACAACCACTTGATAGTCTCCCTGCTGCCGTCTTCAAAATGCACAGCTATCTTGTCGGTGAAACGAACGTCTGGGAACTTCTCTTCCCAGTCAGGTACTAATCTCCAATGTGACATGTAACTCTCCAAATGATAATAATGAATGTGAAAACAACAACCGTACACATGAAACGGAGTGGAATGTGATCTGACTATGATCATTGATAATGATTGTAGGTTGTGACTACCATCAAAGGGTGTAGCAGGTTAAAGGCATTTGTAGCAGGTTGCGTAGCAGGTTGGTGTAGCAGGTTAGATGCCCATTTTTAAAGGGTTGTAGCAGGGTAGCAGGTTAGATTGAAGTTCAATTCAAATTAGAAGTAATCAAATAAAAAAACAACATGTTTATTACTAAGTCGGGTTTTACCTGCTACACCTGCTACACTTTCAACAGTATTTAGGAAATAGGTATTAGGATCAATGGTTTAGGGTCTGTAACAGGGTAGCCCCAACCTGCTACAGTACCTGCTACAGTACCTGCTACAACCTGCTACAGCAGCGCGCCGCCGCCCCTAGCCCCAAATTCCTAGACAATTGCCGGTTGTCGAGTGCTTATTGTCAATTTGACACTGTTTAGGATTGCCAGCAGCACATGGTTACCGGTGGTTGGTATAAAAAAAGGCGCTCGGTTTCCCTTACGCCCCTGCGTGTTGGTGGTTGGTGGTTGTTAATCGTCTAGTGCGTCTTCGATGTCGAGGATGGCTACTGCCATGATGCCTACGAGGAGTTCTTGTGGGTTGGTTCTGGCCCAGTTGAATGCCTTGGATGCTAGGGATTGGGTGGTAGCTACTGTGTCTAGGCCTAAGTCGGTTGCTTTGGTCTTGGCTGCGTTGATCTGAGCGTTTAGCTTGTCGCGTTTAGCTTGGCGTCTGCGGTTGGCTCGCATTGCGTCTAGGTCTTGCTTGGTCCATTTGTCCATCGTGTTGTCCATGTAGGTAAATTTCATAGGTGGTTTCCTTTTGGGGGTTGGTTACTCGGTTTCTGTGCAGATCCATGCTTGGTTGATGTTGAGTTGACTGAGGATAGGGTCTTGTTCGCAGGTTAATGTTGATGGTAGTTCAGTTATTGGGACGCGCTGTATGTTTGCGTAGGTGTAAGAGACTAGGGTTAATGTGATGAATGCGATGATGATGCAAGCGATTTCTTTGAATGTGAACATGAGGTGAATCCTTGTGTGGTTGGGGTTGGTTAAAAGGGGAGGGCTTCGACTGTTTGAAAAGATTCGATAAACTCTAGGGTCCAAGAAGGACTGTAGTAATACTCGCTGCCATTGGGGATACGTTCGTAGGTTATGAAGCTGTCAAAGCTGCCTAAGAATGATTCTATGTATGAGACAAAGCTGGCTACGTCTGCTGGTCGGGTCATGGGTAAATCCTTAACAATGAGTGAATGTGCAAAAACAACCGTGCGTCAGGAGCGAAGCGAGTGATGTGGTGGTAGAAAAAAGCGGAGGAGTCCCAGACAAGGTTCCTGAGTGGAAAACGTAAACAAGGTTCCGTAGTGGAAATCCGGGGGAGGGGGCGGCGATGGACGGGAGGGGGGAGATAGTGAGTGAGTGATTCTTGAACACTTTTTCAAAAATTTTTTTCATGATATTTTCTGCTAGTATTACCAAAACTAATACTTGGGGG
>ENA-ORDA01001240-ORDA01001240.1-marine-metagenome-genome-assembly--contig:-NODE-1240-length-22343-cov-3.917408_pt1 | contig 22343 bp, 23 predicted proteins | sample MGYA00237778_ERZ508506 | MGnify/ENA primary metagenome ERZ508506 (study PRJEB26177, sample SAMN06267891) | marine metagenome | isolation source: Monterey Bay, California, USA | place: Pacific... | reverse complement strand
AACTGCATAATAAATTTTACTAATTTACTAAATTCTCGTGCTTCATAATGTTCATCTACAACCTTTTTGGCATCCTTAATTTTTTTTAATATCGCAAGCCCCTCTTCAGATTTTATTAAGGTCGATGGCATAAGCTCATGATTGAAGAATTTACCTACAAAACCTGATGTTCGACTAGGAATATTTATAAACTTTCCAATTAAATCACTATTATTTTTAGCAACAAAATCTTCGAGATTTAAATCTAGATCTTCCATTGAAGAATTTAGTTTTGTAGCATAGTAATACCTTAGAAAATTTGGGTCCTTTATGTGCTCGAGATAACTCCTTGCTGTTATGAAAGTGCCTCTGGACTTTGACATCTTCTCACCGTTAACCGTTAAAAATCCATGCGTAAATATTTTGGTAGGCGTTCTATGGTTTGAGTAATTTAAAGTCGCTGGCCAAAAAAGTGCATGGAAATATAAAATATCCTTACCAATAAAATGAATTAATTCTGTTGAGCTTCCTTTTTTCCAAAATTCATCGAACGACAAATTGTTCATTTCAGCAAATTTCTTAAAACTGGCCATATAACCTATCGGGGCATCTAGCCATACATAAAAATATTTACCAGGAGCATTAGGAATCTCAAATCCAAAATATGGCGCATCACGAGTTATATCCCAATCCTGAAGACCCATTTCAAACCATTCCTTGAGCTTATTTACAGCCTCAGGTTGAAGGGTATCATTTTCTATCCATCCCTTTAAAAATTCTGTACATTCAGAGAGCTTGAAAAAATAGTGAAGCGTTTTCTTTTTAATAGGCTTTGTCCCTGAAAGAACTGAATATGCATCTATCAAGTCAGTTGGACTGTAAGTCGCTCCGCATTTTTCACATGAATCCCCATATTGATCCTCTGCCTTACATTTAGGACACACGCCCTTTATAAATCTATCAGGTAAAAACATTTGTTTTGATTCATCAAAAAACTGATCAATGTCCTTCGATAAAATCTTATCGTTGTCATTTAATTCATTATAAATAGACTCGGATAACTCCTTATTTTCAATTGAATTTGTAGAATAAAAATGATCAAAATTTACATTAAACTCTTTAAAATCTAAATCATGTTCTTGATGCACTTTTTTGACTAACTCATCTGGTGAAATTTTTTCTTCTTCTGCTTTAAGCATTATTGGCGTGCCGTGCGTATCATCCGCACATATGTAATATGTTTCGTTGCCTGACATCTTTTGATAACGAACCCAAATATCAGTCTGGATATATTCCACCAAATGGCCTAGGTGAATACTGCCATTGGCATAAGGAAGAGCAGAAGTAACAAGAAGTTTACGCATTAGATGGAAAAATTATTCTATAATCCATTATTCTAGCAAACAAAATGCTAATACACATTATAAAACCTTAGAAATGGAATCGTAAAATGGAAATAGAAAAAAAAATAGAAGACTACATAAAAGCTATGAATTTTCCTATTTTAAATAAACAAATCATCACCGAAAAATCGATAAAAAAAATTGAATGTGAGGGGGATCATGTACAAATTGATTTACAGTTAGGTTTTTATGCTGAAACCATAATCGAAGAATTTAAAAATATACTTCTTGAAGGTATAAAAGATTTTACAAAAAATAAAATAAATATAAATATATCTACTAAAGTTCAATCACACAAAGTACAAACAGGTGTAGAAACCTTACCAAATGTAAAAAATATTATCGCAATAGCTTCTGGAAAAGGTGGAGTTGGTAAATCAACGGTCACTGCAAACTTGGCATTAGCCCTTTCAGCTGAAGGGGCAACTGTAGGAATACTAGATGCTGATATTTATGGACCCAGTCAGCCAACAATGTTTGGTATAAATCAAAAACCAAGTAGTTCTGACGGTAAAACAATGGATCCCCTAAAAGCTCACAATATTCAAATCATGTCTATTGGTTTTTTAGTTGATCAGGAAACACCCATGGTCTGGAGAGGACCAATGGTCACATCAACACTTGAGCAATTATTAAGAGAAACAAAATGGAACAATCTTGATTATTTATTAATTGACCTTCCACCCGGTACTGGAGATATACAGCTTACGTTGGCACAAAAAATTCCAGTAACCGGAGCAATTATTGTTACAACACCCCAGGATATTTCACTGCTTGATGCCAGAAGAGGTTTGAAAATGTTCGAAAAGGTGAATGTTCCCATCCTTGGTATTATAGAGAATATGGCAATCCATATATGCTCGAAATGTAATAATGAGGAGCATATATTTGGAAAAGATGGTGGAGCTAGAATGGGCAAAGATTACAATGTTGATCTTTTAGGCAGCCTACCACTCGATATAAAAATAAGAGAGGACCTAGATAATGGAAAACCGACAGTCGTTAATGATCACAACTCCCCTATTACGAATATTTTTTCTGAAGTAGCAATGAAAATGGCCGCTAAGGTTGCAGATTATAGCGAGGATCATACAAGTAAATTTCCAAAAATTGTTATAGAAAAAAATACTTAGTTAACGTCCGAAATTAAAACAGTTAATTTTTTAAGCGCTGAGATCCTTGAGGCTGGTATATTTTCATCACTTTTAAATTTATCTAGTGCATTTTTTTTGTCTTTGCCCATTACTAAAAAAATTACAAAATTTGCCATGCTTAGTCTATGTGGCGTTAATGAAATTCTATTTTCTGGTGGTTTTGGTGCATTTGATATTGGGACAACTTGATTATTCTCGTCAAATTTAGAATTAGGAAAGATGCTTGCTGTATGCCCATCCTCTCCTAATCCAAGAAGCACAAGATCAAATGCCATATCTGAATTTAATTTTTTTTCATAAGCTTCAGCCCCTTCATTCATTCCTAGTTCAGCAGGAACAATATTGATTTGGTTCTTTGGGATAGAGACTTTTGAAAAAAAGCTTTTTTCTGCCATTAAACTGTTTCTATCTTTATCGTTAGAAGGTAGGCATCTTTCATCTCCAAAATAAATGTGCCAATTACCCCAATCACAATCTCTTTTTGATAAGGATTCATAGATTTTTTTTGGAGTATTTCCCCCTGCTAAAACAAGAGAAAAATGACCTTTAGTTCTAATGGCATCATTCGCATAATTTGCAATCATTTCTGTCGCTTTAAGCTCAAAATCTTTTTGACTTGAGCATAAAAGCCAATCGTTTTCATTCACAGACATAGACTTCCTTAGTTAAATTCAAAACTATCTTTTGAAAGGATTGGAGTATAATGCCAATCTTTCTGAAAGAAAAAAATTAATCCAAAAGATTAACAAACTTTAAACCTACATCAAAGGGAAAAAAATGAAAATTGCAATGCTTGGGCTTGGGAAAATGGGTGGAAATATGTCGGCAAGACTTATCAGAAATGGTATTTCAGTCGTAGGTTATGACAACAACCCAGAAATAATTAAAAAATTAGAGGCTGATGAGAGCTTAATACCATCATCGTCAGTTAAGGATGCACTATCGAAGCTCGAGGGCCAAAAAATAGTTTGGATGATGTTGCCAGCTGGTGAAATTACAAAAAAACAAATTGCAGACCTTATTCCTCTCCTCAGTGAAGGTGACGTAATAGTTGATGGTGGAAATTCAAACTTTAAGCAAAGCATCAAAATGGGCAGGATGCTGGAAGAATATAATATTGGCTTTATGGACTGTGGTACTTCAGGTGGTGTCTGGGGTTTAGATAATGGGTATTGCCTAATGGTCGGTGCTTCTTTAGAAGTTGCTAAATCTGTCGAACCTGTACTAAGAGCATTAGCTCCAACACCACAAAATGGATGGTTACATGTTGGACCCGTTGGGTCAGGTCATTTTACAAAGATGATTCATAATGGTATTGAGTATGGAATGATGGAGTCATTTGCTGAAGGACTTGAGCTTCTTAAAGGTAGAGAGGAGTTTGCAATCGATATTGCTAAAGTAACAGAGCTTTGGCGACACGGTTCAGTTGTACGTAGTTGGCTTTTAGATTTAACAGCTGAAGCACTTCAAAGTGATCAAAACTTAGACGAAATCGCTCCATTCGTGGCGGATTCTGGTGAAGGAAGATGGACAGCAGTTGAGGCTATTGAACAAGGAATACCTGCTCCAGTTCTCACACAGGCGCTTCAAGTAAGATTTAGAAGTCAGGAAAAATCAAAAGGTTACGGCTATAAAATACTCTCTATTATGCGAAATGCATTTGGTGGTCATATAATGAAAAAAAGGGGTTAATTTAGAGATGATAGATAATTCTACGCTTGTTTTATTTGGTGCTAGAGGTAACTTAGCTAAAGTAAAATTGATACCGGGTCTTTTTCATCTTGATAAAGCAGGTAAACTCCCTAAAAATATGAAAATATTATCTGTAGGAAGGCAAGAGGTCGATGAAAGTGAATGGCACTCTAATATTAAAAAAATGCTTGTTGAAAAATTTAACTCTTATGATGAAAATGTTTTTGAGCGATTTATAAAAAGAAATCTTTATCATGCTAACTTACCAGATGATCCAGAGGCATTTATTAAGTTTGCAAAAAGATTAGGAGATAAAGATGTTTTCCCTCAAAATCTAGCGTTCTTCTTATCTGTAAGGCCCTCAGATTTTGCTCTTATCGTAAAACAATTATCCGAAGTTGATTTGCTCGACGAGTCAGAATTTTGGAGAAGAGTTTTAATTGAAAAGCCATTTGGTACATGCCTTAAAAGTGCGATCGAACTTCAAACTTCGATTGAAGAGCATCTTAAGGAAGATCAAATATATAGAATAGATCATTACCTAGGAAAGTTTTCACTGCAAAATATTATGACGACCCGTTTTAAAAATGGTTTACTGGAGCCGCTTTGGTCCAGTGAACATATTGAACAAATCCAAATCACCAACCATGAGACGCTCGGTGTAGGTGACCGAACAGTTTTTTACGAAGCAACGGGCGCACTAAGAGATATGATACAAAGCCATCTACTCCAAATGTTAGCACTCGTAACTATGGAAAAGCCAAATACAATGAGCCCAGAAGATGTCAGGCTTGAAAAAATAAAACTACTAGAATCTATTGAGGCTATTCCACTAGATAGGATTAAAAATTTTGCTTTTCGTGGTCAATATGCAGCAGGCGAATTAAAGGGTAAAGCAGTACAAGGTTATTTAGAAGAGGTAGAAAAATCAGATAGCGTTGTGGAAACATATGCAGCCATCAAATTATTTATTAATAATTCAAGATGGAATAAGGTCCCTATTTATCTTAGGACGGCAAAAAGACTATATGAAAACTCAACCTCAATTTCAGTTAAATTTAAAAATCACGAGAACTGGTTAACTATCAATATTCAACCAAATGAAAGTACTTCATTTGAAATAACTACCCTTCAACCTGGTCTTGATATGAATGAATTTAGACAGACTGTGCTCAATGGAAATAATCGTATTGAAGGAGATGAAACCATAGATGCTTATGAAACATTGATGCTGGATCTGTTAAGTGGAGACCAATCAAAATTTCTGCATATTGATGAGGTAAAAGCTGCATGGAAGCTTGTTGATCCAATTATCGACTATTGGAGTAAAGATAAATCTAAACCTACGCAATACAAACCAGGAGAATTTGACCCAGAGGAATCAAAAGTTATCTTTGAGGATGAGAGTCAATTTTGGAAAAAATAATAATTTAACTTTTACATACACTATTTACGTATAAGTTTTTAGGAGAAAACATGGCAATTAAGTCTGATAAATGGATCCGTAAAATGGCTGAACAAAAAGATATGATCAGTCCATTCGAACCCAAAATGGTGAGAGATTTGGATGGGAAGAAAATTGTATCTTATGGGACATCAAGTTATGGCTATGATATTCGATGTGCACCTGAGTTTAGAGTATTCACAAATATCAATAGCACGATAGTTGACCCAAAATCTTTTGATCCAAATTCATTTGTTGAGTTTAATGGTGACCATTGTATTATTCCTCCAAATTCATTTGCACTTGCGAGGACGGTTGAATTTTTTAAAATTCCTAGAAATATTCTTACAATATGCGTAGGTAAGTCAACATATGCGAGATGTGGAATTATTGTAAACGTTACACCATTTGAACCAGAATGGGAGGGATATGTAACGCTGGAGTTTAGCAACACAACGCCTCTACCTGCAAAAATTTATGCCGGAGAGGGTTGTGCTCAGGTTTTATTTTTTGAGTCTGATGAGGTATGCGAAACATCATACAAAGACAGAGGTGGAAAATATCAGGGTCAAAGTGGAGTTACCTTACCAAAGATTTAAAAAATACATAACTTAGGAGAAATAGTTAAATTGGAATACTGGGGATATCATCTGATATTAGATTGTAAGGGTGGTGATTTAGACAAAGTAAGGTCATCAAAAAATATTGATCAATTTGTAAGGGCATTAGTAAGCAAGATAGAAATGGTAGCCTGTGGTGAACCAAAAATAGAACATTTTGCAGCCAATAACCCTAATGCTGCCGGATTTAGCTTAGTTCAATTAATTGAAACGTCTTCTATCACAGGGCACTTTGTTGACTTGAACGGAGATAGTTATATTGATATATTCAGCTGCAAGTCTTTTGATATTGAAAAAGTTAAGGAAGTTGTTAAACAGTATTTCTCACCTAAACAAATAAAAGTAACTTACCTGACAAGGCAAGCTTAATCTCAAACTTTTTTTTCATATTCTATAAAAGAAAACTTTAATCCCTCGTTTGTCTCTGAATCTTTTTGAGTTAATATTTTCCATTCATTTTCATCAAAAGCTGGGAAAAATGCATCCCCTTTTATATTGCTATGGACTTTAGTGATATGCATATTTGTAGCGATAGGCATTGCCATTTTATAAATCTGCTCGCCTCCGATTATAAAAATCTCATTTTCATTTTTTGTTCGATGAATTGCCTCATCTAATGAACTCACAACCTCAACTCCCTCAATTTTCATTGTTCTGTCTCTACTTACAACAATGTTTCTTCTTTCTTTCAGTGGTTTTCCGATTGATTCAAAGGTTTTTCTTCCCATAACCACACTATGATTTATTGTAATTTGCTTAAAGTGCTTAAGGTCCTCAGATATATGCCAAGGGAGAGCATTTTTATACCCGATGGCTAGGTTTTCTGATGTAGCAACAATAATGGTAACCTTCATCACTAGACTGCGACAGGCGCCTTAATAAGAGGGTATGGATCATAACCTTCCAAACTAAAGTCTTCATATTTAAAATCAAAAATATTCTTAACTGATGGGTTAATTTTTATTTGAGGAAGTTTTTTAGGTTTTCGACCTAACTGTTCATTTACCTGATCAATATGATTGGTATAAATATGAGCATCGCCTAAGGTATGAATAAATTCCCCACATTCCAAGCCACATACATGCGCTATCATTTGGGTAAGGAGTGCATAGGATGCAATATTAAAGGGGACACCAAGAAATATATCTGCGCTCCTTTGATAAAGCTGGCAAGAAAGTCTGCCATCCGCAACATAAAATTGAAAGAAACAATGGCATGGTGGTAATTTCATCTTATTAATTTCGCCAACGTTCCATGCTGAAACAATTAACCTTCTCGAATCAGGAGTTTTTTTAATTTGATTAATAAGATTAGATATTTGATCAATTTCCCTACCTTCTGAGGTGGGCCAACTTCTCCACTGATGACCATATACTGGACCTAGATTACCATTTTCGTCTGCCCACTCATCCCAGATAGATACGCCATTATCCTTCAAAAATTTAATATTTGTATCGCCTGATAAAAACCATAAAAGTTCATAAATTACTGATTTTAAATGTACTTTCTTTGTTGTCAGTAAGGGGAAGCTTTTATTTAAATTAAAACGCATCTGGTAACCAAAAACTGACATCGTCCCTGTTCCAGTCCGATCCTCTTTTTTTTGCCCATTTTGTTTTACATGTTCTAGCAGCTTGAGGTATTGATTCATGCTAACTATTATCGGTAATGCATTTCTTTACTGTCTCAACGTTATTTTCAAAAACCTCATACCTTTGATCGAGTAATTCTAGATCTTTAAGCGCGTCAGGTCTTTTTGGATAAACCCCAATCGCTTCAAAGACTGATTTTTCAAACTTAACAGGTAGCGCAGTCTCCAAAACAATCATTGGATAGATTGGGACTGAGTGATCTATTGCTGCCTTAACTCCATCGGCTGTATGTGTGTCAATTATCACGCCATAATCGTTATATATATTTCTAATAAAATCTATTCTATTGATATGTTTACTTGCAGATGACACAAAGCCATAGTCTTTAATTTTCTGGAAGTCTTCTTCTTTTAATTTAAATGATTTTCCTTCGTCAATTTTCTTCCAGTGAGCATTCAAAGTGTTGGAGTCTCGACCAAATAAATCGAAAATAAAACGCTCAAAATTTGAGGCTTTTGAAATATCCATAGATGGGCTTGATGTTTGAAAGGTATCATCAGAAGATCTGGGAGCATAATGTCCTGTGTTAAAAAATTCATCCAAAACATCATTTTCATTGGTAGCAACAACTAAATGATTGATTGGTAAACCCATCATTCTTGCAATGTGCCCCGCACAAATATTTCCAAAGTTGCCTGTTGGGACAGTAAAATCAACTTTTTCACTGTTTTTGCTGGTTACGTCAAAGTAACCCTTAAAATAATAAACAATTTGAGCAAGAATGCGCCCCCAGTTTATTGAGTTCACTGCACCGATCTTATTTAAATTTTTGAATTCAAGGTCATTTGAGACAGCCTTTACTATATCTTGGCAATCATCAAAAACACCTTTAATCGCTATGTTAAAAATATTTGTATCTTGCAGGCTATACATTTGTGCTGACTGAAATGGACTCATTGTTCCATGCGGGGATAACATAAATACTTTAATCCCCTTTTTACCTTTCATAGCGTATTCTGCCGCTGGGCCAGTGTCCCCTGAGGTTGCCCCAAGTATGTTTAGGGTTTTCCCTTGTTTCCCTAAAACGTATTCAAAGATATGGCCCAAAAATTGCATCGCAATATCTTTAAAAGCTAATGTAGGCCCATTCGATAATGAGAGTAAAAATAAGTTATTTTTTAATTGCAAGGTAGGTGTTATATCCTCTGCCTTTTGCTCTTCTCGTGCATAAGAAAATATTTCTGCGCTATAGGTCTTATTAACAATCTCCCTGAGATCATTCGAAGGTATATCATCTATAAATCTTTCAAAAATATAAAAAGCTAAGTCCTGATAAGACATATCTCGCATATCATTTAGCTCGTCGTCTGTAAAATTAGGGTAATGCTCAGGAAGGTATAATCCTCCGTCAGGCGCTAGACCGCCAAGCAATACCTCAGAAAAATTTAGTTTGGGAGATCCTCCCCTTGTTGATATGTACTTCATTAAAGCTCCTACTTATTTAGTTCTTCAGTTCTAATTTTAACAACCTTTTCAGTATTCTCAGGTAAAAGCTCAATTTCACTAATGATGGTATCTATGTCTGCCTCTTTAGTTTTAGAAGTGATTAGGAAGATATCTGGATTTTGATTGTTTTCTTGCACTTCTTTATGCACCATAGAGTTTATAGAAATATCATGATCAGCAAAAATATTAGTAATTTTGGCAAGCAAGCCTGCTTGATTTTTCATTGTAAATCGAAGGTAATATTCTGAAAAGATATTTTCAATAGAAAGAATATTCTTTTCATTTATCTTATCTGGCATAAATCCAAGTGAAGGAATGAGTGTATTTTGTGAGAGTTTTGTTTGTCTCGCAATATCAATTACGTCTGCAACAACTGCGCTTGCTGTGGGTTCTGCTCCTGCACCTGCTCCATAATAGAGTGTTGGTCCAACCATATTTCCATGAACCAGAACTGCATTCATAGCGCCATCAACATTGGCGACTAATCTATTTTTAGGAACAAGCGTTGGATGCACCCGTATCTCAACATCCGCATTCTGTGATTTTGCGATACCTAGAAGTTTAATCTTGTAACCAAGTTCCTCAGCATAACTGATGTCTTTTTGGCTTAGGTTGCTTATGCCTTCTACGTGCACAGCATCAAAATTTATAGGAATTCCAAATGCAATAGAAGCTAATATTGTGATCTTATGAGCTGCATCTACCCCCTCGATATCGAATGTAGGATCCGCCTCTGCGAAACCTAGATCCTGTGCTTGCTTCAATGCGGTATCGAAGGATAAATTATTTTCTTTCATTTCTGTCAAGATATAGTTTGTAGTTCCATTCAAAATACCTGCAACCCAATTAACTTTATTTGCTGCCAATCCCTCTCTTAGCGCTTTAATGATTGGAATTCCACCTGCGACAGCAGCTTCATAAGCAAGAAGTACATTTTTTTTATTAGCTATTTTGAAAAGCTCTTCACCATGCATAGCAATTAAGGCTTTATTCGCTGTAACAACGTGCTTACCATTTTCAAGTGCTTTACGAACAATATCTAGCGCAATACCCGTTCCACCAATTAACTCGATAATTGTATCAATACTGCTGTTCTCTAAAAGTGAGAATGCATCTTCCTCAATAACTGTTTCTTTATCTACAGTCTCTTTTGCAAGCTTTAGGTTCTTGTCGGCGACGTGCGTAATTTTAATTTCTATGCCTGATTTATTCGATATTTCTGCGGCGTTTTCCTTTAAAACTCGATATGTTCCACCGCCAACGGTACCAATTCCAATTAACCCTATGTTCATCTATTTTTTTACCTTTTTTTAAATTCCGTTAAATAATCTGCGAATCTGCTAATTGCAATTTTTAAATCATCTTCATTTGGTAAAAATACCATACGAAAATGGTTTTGATCATGCCAGTTAAAACCCGTTCCTTGAACCATCAAGACCTTCTTTTTTTTCAGCACATCTAAAATAAAATCTTGATCATTCTCTATCGGATATATTTTAGGATCTAACTTAAAAAATAAATACATAGCAGCTGATGGCTTGACGCATGACACCCCAGGTATTTCCATCATCAACTTATAAGCTAAATCTCTTTGCTTGCATAATCTCCCTGCGGGTGCAACCAAGTCATTAATGCTTTGATAGCCACCAAGTGCTGTTTGTATAGCAAGTTGGCCAGGAACGTTAGCACAAAGCCTCATGGAGGCAAGGATATTCAACCCCTCTAGATAATCTTTGGCTCTTCCTTTATCGCCAGAAACTACTAACCATCCAGCTCTATAACCACAAGCTCTGTAATTCTTAGATAAACCATTTAAAGTAACAAACAAAACGTCATCTGCAAGTGATGCGACAGAGGTATGCTTTTTCTCATCATATAAAACTTTATCGTAAATTTCATCTGCAAAAACTATTAAATCGTTCTTTCTCGCAATAGCAATAATTTCCCTCAGACATTCATCTGAATAAATTGCCCCCGTGGGATTATTTGGATTAATAATTAATATTGCTTTTGTTTTATTCGTTATTTTAGATTTTATATCATCCAAATCTGGAGCCCAATCCGAAGCTTCATCACAAACATAATGAATGGGGTTCCCCCCTGCCAGGGTTACTGAAGCTGTCCATAAAGGATAGTCAGGCTTTGGTATTAATACCTCATCGTCGTTATTAATAAGGCCTTGCATAGCCATGACAATAAGCTCTGAAACACCGTTCCCTAAAACGATATCGTCCACCTCAACATCTGAAATATTTTTTTGTTGGGTATAGTGCATTATTGATTTTCTCGGCTCAAACAAACCAAAACTTTCTGTATAGCCAGAGGATTTACTAATATTCCTAACAACATCCTGTGTTATTTCATCCGGCGCTTCAAAACCAAAAGCTGCAGGGTTGCCAATATTTAATTTAATAATACGATGACCTTCCTCCTCCATTCTTTTAGCATGCTCAAGAACTGGGCCACGAATGTCATAACAGACATTATCTAATTTTTTAGATTTAAGAAATTGGGACAAAATTTAATCTCGTTAATTGTTTGATAAATTAGGTGATATATTACCTTTCAATTAGAATTAAGCCAATAAATACCTGTTGAACAAAGTTTCATTTTCAAATTATGAAATTTCACGAAATTAACTCAGATACGCATAACATCATAGATGCCTATGATCATAACTCCATTAGAATAAAAAAAAATACATACCAAAAAGGAGTCATCATATTCCCTGAAAAAATAATTTCAAGATCGGATATAGCATCTTATGAGGACTTAAAGTTTGATAATTTAAAAGAGGTTTTTGACTATAGCCCGGAGTTAATTTTAATCGGTTCAAATATTAAAAATAAAATTATTGATAAAAATGCACAAATTTTATTTATTGAAAAAAAAATTGCCTACGAAAATATGAATTTTGATGCCGCTTGTCGAACATTTAATATTTTGCTATCAGAGCAAAGAAAGGTTGTATTAATTCTTATGTAGGCTTTTTATAGCTTTGCTTTAGAGAAAACTAGTGACGCATTTACTCCGCCAAATCCGAAGCTATTTGACATTGATGTAATCACTTCTTGTTCCTTTTTTTGTATCAAAACTGGAAGTCCTTCGCCTGCAGGATCCTTATCTTCAATATTTACTGAAGGGCTCAAAAAACTCTCATTCATCATGATTAGGCTATAAACGGCTTCATTTGAACCAGCAGCACCAAGGGCATGACCTGTTAATGACTTAGTGGAAGCAATGGCTGGCATTTCTCCAAATTCCTTGTTACCAAAAACTGTTCTAATAGCTTCTAATTCTTTTGAGTCACCTACGGGTGTGCTTGTTCCATGGGTATTCATGTAATCAACATTTATAGTTTTTTTCTCCTTAAGAGCAGCCCTCATACACCTTATAGCCCCTTCTCCACTGGGAGCAACCATATCAAACCCATCAGATGTAGCCCCATAGCCAACAACTTCAGCATACATATTTGCCCCTCTTTTCTTAGCATGCTCATATTCTTCGAGAACAAGAATACTTCCGCCCCCAGAGATAACAAATCCATCTCTGTTGACGTCAAACGCTCGAGAGGCTTTTTCAGGTTGATCGTTATATTTAGAAGACATAGCCCCCATTGCATCAAATAAATAACTCATGGTCCAATGCTCTTCCTCAGCTCCACCAGCAAAAATAATATCTTGTTTCCCCATTTGGATCTGCTCATAAGCGTTTCCTATACAATGTGCACTTGTCGAGCATGCTGACGTGATTGCATAATTAATACCTCTTATCTTTGCACCAGTAGCAAGACATGCACTTACCCCATTAGACATAGTTTTCGTCACCATATAAGGTCCCACACGCCTTATACCCTTTTCCTTTAAAACCTCGGTACCATTTAGCATACTTTCTGTCGAAGTTCCGCCTGCGCCTACAATAATCCCTGTTCTATCGTTTGAAACATAATTTTCTGTAAGTTTCGCATCAGCAATAGCCTCTTGCATAGCAATCCATGCATAGGCATGACCTTTTGCCATAAATCTATAGAGCTTTCTATCAATTAACTCTGCGGGTTCAATATTTAAAGAGCCTGCAACATTTGATCTTAAGCCTCTCTCAGCATACTCAGGCTGGAATGTGATTCCTGACTTTGAATTAAATAAGCTTTCTTTTACCTCGGCATAGTTATTACCTATGCTTGATACAATACCTATTCCAGTGACTACGACTCTTTTCAATTTATTCCTTCCTAATTAAAAAATATCTGTTTTAACAAAAAGCCCGACTTTTAAATCTTTAGCTTGATAAATTAACCTTCCATCTACCTCCATTGAAGCATCTCCAATTCCCATCACTAATTTTCTCATTATCACCCTTTTTAAATCAATAATGTAGGTAATTTTTTTTGATGTAGGTAAGACCTGTCCAGAAAATTTCACCTCACCTGCACCGAGTGCCCTACCTTTCCCTAAACCACCTTTCCACCCCAGAAAAAACCCTAATAGTTGCCACATAGCGTCTAGTCCTAAGCAGCCAGGCATAACTGGATCTCCCTGGAAATGACATTCAAAAAACCATAAGTCTTCGGTTAAATCTAATTCAGCAATAATTTGACCATGATTATATTTGCCACCTTTGTCGGTTATTGAAGTTATTCTGTCGAACATGAGCATCGGAGGGAGCGGAAGTTGAGCATTACCTTTTCCAAACATCTCACCTCTTCCACAACTGATTAATTCTTCTTTGGTATAACTTTCTTTTTGCATTTTTAAAATATCACTTTTTTTATTTTTATCTAAGATGGAGAGCTTTAATTATTTAAGGTCTAGTTGTTACAAAGTAGAAACATTATCCCTAATTATGATATTGTTGATAAATATTTAAAACAACCAATATTATCCTAGGAATATAACATAATGAGCGATCAAAATCTGACCGATTGGAGAAAACTTGGGCTTAAGCTAGAGGCTGAAATTAATAAAGTCATCCTAGGGCAAGAGGCTCCTATAAGACTTATCACAAATGCAATTTTTGCTAGAGGGCATGTTCTGCTTGAGGGGGATGTAGGCGTAGGTAAAACGACCTTACTTAAAGCATTTGCGAGATCAATTGGTGGGGGATATGAAAGAATTGAGGGAACAATCGACTTAATGCCAAATGACCTTATTTATCACACATATCTTGGTGAGGATGGAAAGCCTCATGTTGATGAAGGTCCTATTTTAAAATCAGGTGAAGATCTTTCAATTTTCTTTTTTAATGAAATTAACCGAGCGCGACCTCAAGTACATTCATTACTATTAAGGATAATGGCAGAAAAAACTTTATCTGCTTTTAATCAAGAATTCACCTTTCCTCATCTGACTGTATTTGCAGATAGAAATCAAGTGGAAAAAGAAGAAACTTTTGAGATTCCCTCTGCTGCGAGAGACAGATTTATGATGGAGATACCGATCATAATTCCCCAAGTTGATAAATTAATGAATCGACTAATTTTTGATACAAAATTTCATGATGCTGACTTATTAATCTCTGAAGTCACACCAAATATGCTTAAATTTGATCAATTAAATAAGCTATCTACTCAAATTCAAAACACAATTAAATCAACTTCCGCACTTGAAAAATATTCATTAAATTTATGGAAGGCAACTAAAAATCCAGAAAAATATAATGTAAAGATTAGTGGGATAGACACTGAGAGATTGATTGTTTCAGGGGCAAGCCCACGTGGGATAAGCATGATGATGAAGTGTGCTCGAGTAAGCGCATGGTTAAATAATAGAACTTCTATTCTTCCTGAGGACATCCACGCTATCTTTCATGAAACAATTGCGCATAGATTAGTTTTTAATCCTGTTTATGAGCTCAAAAGAACTGAGATATCGCGTGAACTATCAAATGAGATCTTAAATAAGGTTAGTGTGACTTAATGCATAATCCGCTCGATTCATTTAGCTACCATATCAATTGGAAATCTAGAGGTCACCATCCAGGCCAACATAAGAGTGGGCAAAGAGGAATGGGGATGGAGTTTGCAGGTCATTCAAATTTATTAGATTATCCAGACCCTAGAAGGATTGATATTAGACAAACAATTAGAGATCCTCTCGAGCAAGTGCATGTAAGGATATTTAACCAGAGAAGTGCAACCCCAGTCATGATTATGGCTGATCTATCATCAAGTATGGGATATGGCCTCAAAAAAACTAAATTTGAAGTCTCATCAGAAATTGCAGAAATAATTACAAACTCTGTGACAGCAAAAAGTGATGCATTAGGGTTTATTGGCTTCAACGATAAAATTAACTCCCAATGGGTCGCCCCCCTTTCGTATAAGCCTTACCGAACAAAATTATTAATTGAAAAATTGAAAAATTATAAATCCAAAAGCTCATCTCATTCAGGCTTGATAAAGATTGCAGATTCACTGCCAAAAGATCGCACATTGGTATTCTTAATTTCTGATTTTCATATGCCAATAAAAGATATAGAAGAAACTTTATCCACATTAGTTAGACATCAAGTTGTTCCCATTGTTTTGTGGAATAAAAGTGAATTTGATAACTTGCCCAAATTTGGTCTACTAAACATTGAAGATGCTGAGACAGGAAAAGAGTCGACAATATTTCTTCGGGAAAAAATTACAAAGAAAATTAAAGCTGACTTTGTAGCCAGAAAGAAACTTCTTCAAGAAACATTCCTTAAGTACAACTTCCCTCCTTTTTTTGTTGAAGATGATTTTAAGTCTCTTGAAATGACTAATTATTTTAATGAATACTTTTATGCGTAAAATTTTCTCACTCATTTACTTATTACTATTTACATCAGCAACTATATTTGCCTATGAAGATCCGAGAAAATTTCCTGATGTCGATCCAAAATATATAGATATTAGTATTTTAGATCCTAATCAAAAAGTTGGTTACACGGTTGGGGACTATATAGAAAGAGAAATTTATTTAACTGTTAAAGAGCCATTTAAGCTTATTGAAGAATCATTACCTATAGTAGGTTATGAAAAAAGATATCGAGGACAACTATTAGGAATATCTCTTAAAGCCATTGATGTATCAAAAGAATCAACAGATGAATTTTCAACCTATCTCATCAAACTAAAATATCAAATCTTTACAAATAATGTCGTTGCAAAGCCTGCCTCAATTACAGCTGATTACTATAGATTTATTAATCCTAACGAACCAGAAAAAATACAAAAATTTAGAGTACCTGCATTTACCTTTGCCATCTCACCAATTGCGATATTCGGAGATGTAAAAATAGAAAATGATATGAGCCCCTATAGAGGTCCATTTTTCTTAGACAAAATTCCAGATGAAAACAAAATTAAATTTTCATTGATAGCCTTATTGATAATATCCCTAATTTTTGTTTACATTTATGGAAGATACACTTGGCTTCCAAGTAGAACGTTTAGTATGGTATATAGAAGGTTTAAAAAACAAAAACCTTCTGCAGCCAATACAAAAAAAATTATCACAGCGCTGCATTCAGGTTTCGATAACCTTATTGAGCAAAGTCTTTTTGAAGATAACATTCCACTTTTAATTAAAAAAAATGGTAGTTTTAAGCATATTGAAAAAGAGCTACATACTTTTTTTAAGATTTCTCGGGCATTATTTTTTCAAAAACATATCAAGCTTGATCAGGATGAGCTTAATAAATGGCTTATAAGCTTTGCACTTCACTGCAGAATGTGTGAAAGAAAACTTATTGTTAACCCAAAAGATATTAAAGGTATTTCATTTTAATGAATTTTGTATACCCACTAGTTTTAATTCTTATACCTTTGTCACTTATTCCTTTCTTTATCAACCAAACAAATAAGAATATATATTCTTGGAATGAAATGCTTCATATCGATTTAGTATCTAGAATCATCTCTTTATTTTTTAAAATTGTGAGTACGGTTATTATTTTATTAATAATTCTCACATTGAGTGAGCCTTATGCAGATCAAGAAATTGTTCTTAAAGAAGGAAAAGGTGCTCAAATTGGTCTTGTTCTAGATAGAAGCGCTTCAATGGATGATCCTTTTGCAGGAGGTGATAACAATAAATCTATTGCGGAAACAAAATCAGCTGCAGCAAGTAGGCTTATTGTTGATTTTTTTAATTCTAGAACAGATGATATGGTTGGCGTAATTACCTTTAGTAATTCTGCTATGTTTATTTTGCCCCTAACAAATAATAAAGAAGCTATTAGGGCTGCTGTAAGTGCCACCGCTGGTAATGCATTGTTTCAAACAAACATTGCTGCTGGCCTCAGTAGTAGTGCAGAACTTTTTACATCAATTGAAAATTCTGGTTCAAGAGCAGTCATTTTACTTTCTGATGGAGCAGGAAGAATTGATGCAAAAACTCAACAAAAAATAAAGGAATGGTTTGATAAGTATCAGATAGGTTTATATTGGATTGTTCTAAGACAACCCCGTGGCATCAGTATTTTTGAAGAAGATGTTCCTCTTCACCAAGATTACCAATTGCCTCCTCAAATTGAGCTTTACGAATTTTTCAAGACATTTAAATCACCTTTTCAAGCTTATGAAGCTGAAGACCCAAAATCATTAGAACAGGCAATTAAAGATATTAATTTAAAGGAACGCAAGCCCATCGTCTTTGAAGAAAAAGTACCCGGAGAGAAATATGCGCCGATACTTTTATTAATATCAATTATTTTGAGCTTGATGCTTTTATTCTTAAAATTTATTGAGGTAAAATCAACTAAATGAATATTTTCAAATTATTTAATGTCAAAAACATAACAATATTTTTAATTATTGCTACCAGCTATTTTTTATACCTTTTATCCTCCTCATCTTTTGAGCTTTACCAAATTAGTAAATTTAATGAAAGCTTAAAGAAAGGTGAGGCACCACAACAATTTGAACAAGGATATGAGGCAAGATTTTCAACTGCTTTTCAGATTGCAAAAAAGGGTCATTTTAAAGAGGCCACTATACTTTTTAATAATTTATCTAAAGAAGGAACGGACGATCAAAAATCAGCTGTTTATTATAATATCGGTAATATTTACTTTAAAAGGGGTCTTTTTGTAAATGGCACAAGTAATAGCTCAACGGTGAGAGATGAGGCTGAATATTTAATGCGACAAGCAAAAAAAGCATATGAGCAATCGCTTTCATTTAATAACAATCACTGGGATGTGAAGCATAATTTAGACCGTGTTCTAACGATGCTTCCCAAGGACCCTACACCAGGTATTGGTGACTCAGATTCTCCAGGGCTGATCATGGGTAATATACCGGTTGGTTTACCGTAATTCTCTATGAAGCAACTTTTTAATAAAATTATTGGTGATAAAAATATCAGTTTTTTATGTTTGTCTATTGTTTTCCTTATTTTAGGACTAATCAATCCCAAGGTAAACATAGAGCGAGATATTCATAATTACATATTTGTTGTTGACATATCCCAGAGCATGCTGACAAAAGATATGTCTATTGAGGGTCAGAAAGTATCGCGCCTAGATTACTCAAAAAAATTATTACAAGGCATAATGGACCAGCTACCTTGCAAAACAAACGTTAGTATCGGTATGTTTGCAGGCGTTAGTGTTGCAGCAACCTATACACCAATAAATATCTGTGATAACTACAGTGCTGTTAATTCGACCATTCAGCACCTTGACTGGCGATCTGTGTGGTCAGGTAATAGTCGAATAAGAGAAGGTTTAAGTAATTTAGCCAGACTAATTCGCAGCTTTCCCCAATCTGCTCGAGTTGTATTCTTAACAGATGGCGAGGAGGCACCAAGACTTCATACCTTCAATACGAGGGATTTGAGCCAATTTCAAGGAGAGACTGATTGGTTGATGGTTGGTATAGGTTCTGAAGAAGGATCAGCGATACCTAAATATGACAGTGAAAATCAATTAATAGGTTTCTGGTCGATTGATAGTTTTGCATTGCAGCCAGGTATTGCTCAAATTTCAGAATCTAATATTGGCGCTAGAAATGATTCTATTGCTTTTAGTGAGAGTGATCGATATATCTCAAAATTAAATGAAAAGTATTTAATTGAGATTACTTCAATGATTAAAGGTCATTATATAAAGGGTGATAGTGTTAATAGTGTTATTTCAAAAATGAATACCATTCCACCATCATGGAGAGATAAATCAGAGTTACCATTAAGAAATCTATTTGTCACATTAAGCTTGATATTTTTTCTTTTAAGATTCAATAAACTGCTATCAACAATTTCTTTTTTAAAGAAAAATAAAAAAACAATTGCTTAATATCAAAGACCAATTAGACGTAATTAAAATATCTGGTGTAGATGCTGAAACATTTATCCAGGGGCAGATAACAAATGATATTACCCTCTTGTCTAAGGAGGAAAAGTCTATCTATGCAGGCTATTGTTCACCTAAGGGAAGGCTGCTCGCATTTTTCTTCATTACAAGAATGGATGCAAACTATTTTCTCTTTTGCCCCCCTTGTATTAGTGTGGCAATAAGTAAAAGACTTTCAATGTATGTGCTTAGGGCTAAAGTAGAAATAACATGCTCCCCTGATAATGTAGATTATTTTTTAATTGATGAAGATGATATTCAAAAAGTACCTGACAATTTAATATCAAAACCTCAAAACAAATTGCAGACAACACTGAGTAATAACAAGTCAGTTTCTTTAACAATGCTTGATGGATCAAAAAGTCATTATTTCATTTTTGGTCATAATGAAGAAATATCAAAACTATATGATGAAATTTACTCAACTGAAATTAAACCTTGTAACTGGAATGAGATTCATATTAACAATCTTATTCCAAATATTTTTAATGAAACGCAAGATTTATATATACCGCAATCAGTTAATCTAGATTTAATTGGTGCAGTTAATTTCAAAAAAGGTTGTTACACTGGTCAGGAGGTTGTAGCTAGGACACATTATTTAGGTAAGCCGAAAAGAAGAATGTATTTAGGGTCTGTTGCCTTAAATAAAAATCCAGAATTAGGTTCTGACATAGAGGTGGAAGGTGAAAAAGTTGGTAGCTTAGTAAATTCTTACAAACAAGAAAATAATATTTTCAAAGTCTTAGTTGAATTAAGAATTGAAAAAATTGATGCTCGACCTACCCTTGATGGAAATGAAATTCTCTCTTTAGAAATGCAGTACTAAACTATTTGTTTGGCACCTGAAAAAAGAATTCATCACTTTTAACCATTCCTAATTCGTGCCTCGCCCTTTCTTCAATGGCGTCAGTTCCGTTTGTTAAATCTGATACCTCCGCCCTTAAAGCAAAATTTTCTTTTGAAAGATCTAAGTTGATTTTATATTGCTGATTGAACTCTTGCTTAAGTTTAAAAACGTCATACCAACTCCCCTTTCCGATCCAAAGAGGATATTGAATGAGTATTAACAAAGAAAAAAGGATGACAGATAATATTTTCACTCTACATCCCTATAGCTGAAAAAGCTTTTAGGCCAGCATAGTTTATTTTAGAGTCCATCATCTCTTCAATTCTTAATAATTGATTATATTTAGCTGTCCTTTCAGACCTAGACATTGAACCAGTTTTAATTTGCATTGCATTTTTTGCTACAGCAATATCAGCAATGATTGTATCCTCTGTCTCACCTGAACGATGCGAAATCACTGAAGTATAATTAGCTTTCTTGGCTAATTTAATCGCCTCAAATGTTTCAGTAAGTGTTCCAATTTGATTCACTTTAATCAGGATTGAATTTGCTATATTTTTTTTGATTCCTTGTTCGAGGATCTTGGGGTTAGTCACAAATAAATCGTCACCAACTAATTGAATATCATGGCCTAAACGATTTGTTAAAACTTCCCAGCCATCCCAATCATTTTCATCCATGCCATCTTCAATACTTATTATGGGATACTTATCACACAATGAAGATAGATAGTCCGTCATTTGTTTTGAATCAAGCGACATATTTTCAGACTTCAGCAAATATTTACCATCTTGATAATACTCAGAACTCGCACAGTCAAGAGCTAAAAAAACGTCTTTTCCGGGCTCATAACCTGCCTTTTCAATAGACTCCATAATAAGCTTTAAAGCAGATTCGTTTGACTCTAAGTTTGGTGCAAATCCACCTTCATCGCCTACAGTCGTTGATAATTTTTTTTCACTCAAGGTTTTTTGAAGCACCTGAAAAACCTCACTGCCGCATCGTATTGCTTCACTCATACTTGGTCTTCCAGCTGGAATAATCATAAATTCTTGTATATCTAAATTATTATCTGCATGAGCTCCACCATTTATAATATTCATCATTGGTGTCGGCAAAGACATCTCTTCACCTAAACTCAAATACTGGAATAATTCCGTCTTTTTAAAATTAGCTGCTGCTCTTGCTGTAGCCATTGAAACAGCCAAAATAGAATTTGCACCTAAATTTTTTTTATTAGGCGTTCCATCAATATCAATCATTAATTGATCTATTTTTTCTTGATCAAGGGCATCCATTCCAATGATTTTTGAAGCTAGTTCACTGTTTATATTGTTGACTGCACTCTTAACTCCCTTTCCTTGAAAGCGCTCATTATCGTGATCACGAAGTTCTATTGCTTCTTTACTGCCTGTCGAGGCACCTGATGGCACAGAAGCTCTCCCCATAAAATCTCCCTCTAAAAAAACATCAGCCTCAACGGTTGGGTTTCCTCTTGAATCTATAATCATCCTTGAATGAATTTTTGTTATTTTTGGCATATGTACTAAATTATGTTCCTTGATTTAACTAACTCATCAATATCCTTTAACGTCCCCAATAACTCACTCATATGCTCTAGAGGAACTGCATTAGGTCCATCAGATAAAGCTTCTTTTGGGTTTGGGTGTGTTTCCATAAAAACACCTGAAATGCCAGAAGCAACAGCCGCTCTGGCTAGTAAAGGAACATATTCACTCTGTCCTCCACTCCTATCACCTTTACCACCCGGCTGTTGAACTGA
>ENA-ORDA01001238-ORDA01001238.1-marine-metagenome-genome-assembly--contig:-NODE-1238-length-22349-cov-4.478314_pt1 | contig 22349 bp, 22 predicted proteins | sample MGYA00237778_ERZ508506 | MGnify/ENA primary metagenome ERZ508506 (study PRJEB26177, sample SAMN06267891) | marine metagenome | isolation source: Monterey Bay, California, USA | place: Pacific... | reverse complement strand
AGAGAAAGTTGCAAGGTAATATTTTCAAAGCAGCAAAACGAGCAATAGCCACCGCCAGGTAAAGGCTATCCCACGGTAAGCATTTACTATCCCACGGTAACTATTTACTATCCCACGGTTTACCAAAGCTATCCCACGGCTATCCCATGGCTATCCCATGGCTATCCCATGGCTATTCCACGGCTATCCCATGGCTATCCCATGGTTACCATTTCCCCTCTGAAATCACCTGAAATACCCCAAAATCACCTGAAATCGTCCTGAAATCACAATCTCCATATAAATCAATGACTTAGCTGCATTCTGCCGTTTATTGTTTCTATTAATGAACAATGGCCACTATGAGTAACAATCAATTGAATTGTTTACTGGTTGCTTTATTATTGTGTTCATCCAATGACGGATACCAACGGGAGAAAAAAATGTTCGCTTACCTACTACCACCAATCGCTCTTGCAATCTTTTGCTTAGGCATCGCACTAATCGCTAATACCATCGCGTCGGAACAGCGGGGATATTGGGGCGAAAATATCGGAACTACTTTAGTTATTTCAAGTGTCGCGCTTGGTTGGCTTCTTGGCGGCTTAATCTCAATCACAATTTACGGACTATAGGAGAAGACAGAATGACAATTCAGGCAATTGAGATTAAGTATTTAGGACCAACTGACACAAAAGGTTCACGATACAAAGCAAAGTGTCAAAGCGGTTCATTCACTCATCATTATGAATATGAATACACCCCAGAAGAAAACGCATTACGAGCGGCAAAGGGTTTGCTAAAGAAGCTTGATTGGTTTAACGATTTGGAAATTGAAGGATTTGGCGGCATTACTAGCGGTAAATTCGTCGCTACTCTTCGCAAACGTTCAACTTATGGAGACGAATAAATGAGATATCACCTAACAGCAATTTCAAGCAACAAGAAGACCGGACCGATCCCCGTATCAACAACAAGCGCTGAAACCTGCCCGCCCGCCTGTCCTTTTAATAACGGTGGATGTTATGCCAAATCGGGACCGCTTGCGCTTCACTGGAAAAAGGTTTCAGAAGACCAACGCGGTGATAACTTTGACACTTTTATAGACAAGGTGAAAAAGCTACCAAAAAATCAGTTATTCAGACACAACCAAGCGGGTGATCTTTTTGGAACAGGTAACCGGATCAATGCGGCACAATTACAAAAATTCGCTATTGCTGCAAAGCGTACTAACTGTTTCACCTATACCCACAAGCCCGCGACACAAGCCAACGTCAAAGCGATACGCGAAGCAAACCAGCACATTACTATCAATCTATCGGCAAACAATCCGGCTCATGCGGACGAACTATTGAAGCACGGCTTGCCAGTGGCAACGGTTCTACCAACTGACGCGGGCAAGAAAGAAACAACGCCAAACGGTAAAAGAATTGTGACATGTCCGGCCACCACATCCGACAAAGTAACATGTTCGTCATGTGCGCTTTGCGCGGTAAAAGATCGGTCTTTCATAATCGGATTTCCGGCTCATGGCACAAGTAAGAAAAAAGCCAATCTAATAGCATCAACGGGAGAATAAAACGATGAAAATTGAAATATCAGGTTATGAACTAAAAATTGCAATTGATGAATATTTTGTCAAGCGTGGCATTGACTGCAATTTTGGAGACGGCGCATATCACGAGATGTCATTCTCGACCACTGAGTACAAGCGCGAAGTGAAGAAGCATAAGAACGGAAAGCCAGTGATGCAAACGATCAACGGCCACAAAATGAATGTCTGGCACAACACAGAAATAAAAGAAGTCTGGCATTCGTTCGACGAAGATAACGATTTTGCAATCTGGATGGAGGTATAAACAATGCAATACGCTATCAGATTTGTACCAGCGGAACACGTTCAAGCAATACGGGACATCTTCAGGAACAAAGGCCAAAACACAACAATAAAAGGACGAGGTCCGCGTTCGGGAATAGGTGAATACCGCGAGTGTGCAAAAGACAAAGTAAGCCACTACACCGTGTATATTTATGATGAAAAAGGTGTGAACGATAGCCGGATATATTTTGATTATAACGGCATGAAATCGGGTAAGTTTCACATGAGACACCATCACAAAAAACCAGCAATGCACACTATCAGATACGAGGGCGAAGAATGAACATATTAGTAGCATACGAATCAAGCGGAACAGTCAGGGAAGCATTCAGAAAGTTAGGCCATAACGCGTGGTCTTGTGATCTTCAACCAGCGGACGATGGTAGCAATTATCACTTGCAGGGAGACGTTGAAGAGTGGATTAGCGACCCCGTTATTAAACGTTGGGATATGATCATCATGCATCCACCGTGCACGGCTCTGGCGGTATCAGGTAATGCGCATTATGGGTCAGGCAAGCCCAAGCATGACAAGCGAATAGAAGCGATAGAATACACGCTAAGAGTATTTCAATTAGCCAAAGCGAACGCTGATAGAGTGTGCATGGAAAATCCTGTGGGCGTGTTACCGATCAAAGCTAGCCAGTACATTCAACCCTATGAACACGGTCACGCCGAGAGCAAAAAAACTGGGCTATGGTTGCACAATCTTCCGTGCTTACGCCCTACACGGCTCATGTACAAGCCCGCTTGCGGATATTGGGACAACCAGACCCCGTCAGGACAAAACAAGCTAGGACCATCGCCGGATCGCTGGAAGATTAGAAGCAAAACATACGAAGGCATAGCGCAAGCCATAGCGGATCAATGGGGTGGCAAGTGAGAAAATCAATCTTTGAGCCTGAATGCGCCGATGATATGACGCTAAGAGACGCGGCGATATGGACTAGCATCATGTTAATACTAACCTTCGGGTTTGCCATGATCATCTAAAGCGCAACAAGTAGCAAAGAAAGCCGGACTTGATCCGGTTTTTTTGTGCCTGTCGTTTGGTCAATCATCCCATAACATGAACGCCGCTCATGTTCAGATCACCTAATAGCCCGCCATTCTGCCGGATCCGCACCCTGTCAATCAATCCTGCCCAGAGAATCTCTTTATAAATCAATGGCTTACAGATCAAAAGGTACTCTAAAAAAGTCCCGCCGAGGGGATTTCGCCAGCGCAACTTTCGCGTAGCAACAGAATATCATGAATCTAATTCATGATGAATAAATAGAAAGACTTATATATAATGAAAACGCTTAACTAGGAGGAGACATGGCAAGCACAGGTGGTGTTAAGATCGGCGGGTCGTATGATGAAGCTCGCACAAGGAAGGTTCACGCCGAAGCGCAGATTGCCGAATTGGAATTAGCGAAGGTAAAAGGTGAACTTGTCATCGCGGAAGATGTCGTTAAGGCATGGGAGGACGTTTTAGGCGCGTTAAAGGGTAAATTGTTGAATATTCCTGCTAAAGCGGCACCCGTAGTCGCGAGTGAGTCTGATGCGGGTAGCTGTCAGATCATCTGCGAGGATCTAATCAACGAGGCATTAGAGGAATTGAGTAATTATGACCCGAAAATCAACGCAACCAGAGCGAAAAGTACTTCAGGGCCATCTGAAGACGGCAATACAGACGCTAAAGCCACCACCAAGACTAAACGTAAGTCAGTGGGCAGACCTAGAAAGGCGACTAGACTCTCAGAGTAGCGCAGAGCCTGGACGATGGCACACTTCACGGGCTGAGTATCAGCGAGGAATCATGGATGCTTGCAGTGATGCGAGTATAAATGAGGTCGTTGTCATGGCGGGCGCTCAGTTGGGTAAGTCTGAGGCGTTGCTAAACATCATTGGATATCACATCCATCATGATCCATGCCCTATTCTCATGCTGCAACCTACTCTGGACATGAGTCAGTCGTTCAGTAAGGACCGAATCGCCAATGGTCTATTACGCGCAACGCCTTGTCTTGCGGGTAAAGTGAAAGATCCTCGCGCTAGGGATTCTAATAACACCACGTTACACAAGATATTTCCTGGCGGTGCTATTTCTATCGTTGGTGCTAACTCGCCTTCGGGTCTTGCTAGTAGGCCGATTCGCTTGGTTCTCTGTGACGAAGTTGACCGTTACCCTGCATCTGCGGGATCTGAGGGAGATCCTATTCAATTAGCCCGTAAGAGAAGCTCTACTTTCTGGAATCGCAAGATTGTCATGGTCTCTACTCCGACGAACAAGGGTGCTTCAAGGATAGAGGATGCTTACGAGAAGTCCGATCAGCGAGAATACTACGTCCCGTGCAAGCATTGTCATCATGAACAGACACTAAAGTGGTCCAACGTCAGGTGGCAGGACAATAACCCAGACACTACGAAGTATTTGTGCGATGAGTGTTCCTGTTTGTGGACCGATTCAGACAGACGATGGTCTATCAGAAACGGAAGGTGGATACCAAAAGGCGAATTCACTGGTATTGCCGGATTTCACATATCTGGTCTCTATTCCCCATGGACACCTCTGTCGGATGGGGTGAGAGAGTTTCTATCGGTAAAGAAGAACCCTGAACAGCTCAGAGTGTGGACTAATGTCTATCTTGCGACCAGTTGGGAAGATGAAGGTGAGCAGATTGATGATTACGCTTTGGCTGACAGAAGGGAGCCAATGGAAACAATTCCTGAAGAGGTTGCGTTCATCACCTGTGGAGTGGACACGCAGGATGACCGATTAGAGGTAAGTGCAATCGGTTGGGGCAGAGACGATGAGTCATGGGTGATAGACCACCATGTCCTGTACGGCGATCCTTCTACCCCTCAATTGTGGGCCTCTCTGACCAATATACTGTCTAAGGTTTACGAGACATCTGACGGCAGACAAATCGTCTCTCGTGCGGCATGTATTGACTCCGGTGGTCACTTTACTAATTCGGTCTATTCATATTGTAAGAAGAACTACGCCAAGAGGTTTTTCGCAATCAAGGGTGTTGGCGGTGAGGGCAAACCGATAGCAGGAAGGCCGAGTAAGAATAATACAATGAAATGTCCTTTATTTCCCATTGGAGTAGATGCGACTAAAGACTTGTTGTTTGCCAGAATGCGAATACAGGAGGAAGGCGCAGGGTATATGCATTTCTCCGACACGCTTAATGATGAATATTTTCGTCAGCTAACAGCAGAAAAGATTGTCACCAAGTTCGTAAGAGGCTATAAGAAGCGTGTTTTCGTTAAGCGCCGTCCAAGGAACGAAGCTTTTGATTGCATGGTGTATTCTGTAGCTGCATACGCTATACTTAACGTTGATGTCAACACTATTTCGGACAAGATAAGATCTGAACCGAAAGAGGCTGAGAAGCCGAAAGAAAATAATACTAGATCTTTCGTCCCGCGAACGAAAGGTTTCGTCAATGCATGGCGGTGACAATGGCGTACAAAAATTATTTTGACGATATTATAGAAGGCGAGCCAAGTGAGATCGTTGTAGGCGATTTCATTCAGTGGAAGCGTTCTGACCTCGTTGATGCTTACCCTACGAATTTATACAGTCTGAATTATGTTGCTCGTATTGCTGCTGGCGGTGGCGATCATGAGATAAATATAGCAGCGACTGAAACGACCGACTATTATCTTATTCAGGCAGACTCTGCCGATACAGCTAACTATAATCCTGGCGATTATCATTGGCAGGTTGAGATTGTCAGAACTGCGGACAGTCAAAGAAAAGTCATAGACCGTGGCAACTTCACTGTAGTGCCGGATCTTGACGTTAACGCCTCTGATCCTAGATCTCACTCAGAGATCATGCTGGCAAAGATAGAGTCTTTGTTGGAAGGTAAAGCAGATGCGGATGTTTCTTCGTACAGTATCGCAGGTAGAAGTTTGACTAAGATGACGTTTCAAGAGCTTGTTGATGCTAGAAATTACTTTTCGGGCAAGGTCTTTAGTGAAAAGGCGAAGCTGGACGCAGAGAATCATCGTTCAACCTCTGCAACAATTAAGGTGAGGTTCTGATGGGGATCTTGGACGTTTTTAAGCGTAGTCCTGAGAAAACAATAAAAAGAACATACGCGGGTGTGGATAACGGTCGGCTTTTCGCTGACTTTGTTGCATCTGAGCGGTCAGCAGACAGTGAATTACGATCTGCGCTGAAAGAATTGCGTAATCGTAGTCGCGACCTGTCAATGAACAACGAATATGCTCGCCGTTACTTTGAATTACTCAAGGTTAACGTGATTGGCGAGAACGGCGTGTTCCATCAGTCCAAAGCGGTTGATTCTATCGGTCAGTTGGACCAGACGGGCAATCAAGCGGCAGAGAACGCATTTAAGATGTGGGGAAGATACGGATTTCCTACTGTTTGCGGAAAGCTGTCTTGGATTGACGTACAGAAGCTTGCCATGGAACTTCTAGCGAAGGACGGTGAAGCGTTTATAGTCAAGCATAGAGCGCCTGAGTTCCGCGATTCGTTTGCGTTGGAGTTCATTGAAGCTGATCAGATTGACGAGACATACAACAAACGTCTAGCGAATGGCAACGAGATAAGAATGGGCGTTGAGGTCAACAAGTTTCGTAGACCGATTGCGTACCACGTTCTCACTAGCCATCCAGGCGATTACGACTTCTCGTCGCAAACTCGCGAGAAGAAGTACAAAAGAATTGAAGCAGACAGGGTAATTCACCTATTTAAGCAATTGCGGACGGGGCAGACTAGGGGCGAACCTTGGCTGGCACCAGCGATACCTGCAATCAAGCAATTAGGTGCGTTCAGAGAAGCTGCGGTTGTTAATGCGCGTGTTGGCGCGTCAAAGATGGGCTTTTTTAAGGTTGATGGTGGTGACGGGTTCGTTGCAGACGATTACGAGGACAAAAGCCCTATAATTCAAGCTGATCCAGGCTCCTTTCATACGCTACCTGCGGGCGTTGACTTCACCGCATTTGAACCTGCATTTCCGTCTAACGAGTTTGATACGTTCCATAAGTCCATTCTCAGAGGCATCGCAAGTGGTCTTGGCGTGTCATATACGTCACTTTCTAACGATTTGGAGGCTACTTCGTACTCCAGTATCCGTCAGGGAGCATTGGAAGAGCGTGATTTCTACAAGAACATGACTTCTTTCATGATTCAGCACTTTATTACGCCCGTTTATACGTCTTGGCTAAGTTCGGCAATGGAAATTGACTCGTTTGGTATCCCGCTAAGAGAATATGACCGTTTTGCGCTCGCTGCTGAGTTCAGAGGCAGAGGCTTTAGCTGGGTTGATCCGCTGAAGGAGATGAACGCTGCTGTCACCGGACTAAAGAACGGTATTCTAAGTTTAGGCCACGTTGCCGGACAGTACGGCATGGACACAGAGGAATTGTTGAGCCAAATCTCGCGAGACAAGAAGTTGGCAGAGCAATTTGGTGTAGAATATGCCATAGAACCTTATGGTAGCCAGCGAAGTGCGGAAATAGACCCAAACGATGACTAGTTATAAGCCTAATCAGTCTATGAAGACCGCTGCTAACAGGGCGTTAGAGTGGCGCAAGAAGTACGGCAGAGGCGGTACTGCGGTAGGTGTTGCTAGGGCGAGAGACATAAAGAACGGTGCTGAGTTGTCTGAAAGTACTGTTAAGCGGATGCATTCATTCTTTAGTAGGCATGGCAACAATAAGGCCAAGCACTACGCCAAGAAAATGCCTGACGGTGGACCGACTGCCTGGAGAGTGGCGTGGGATCTCTGGGGCGGTAACGCGGGTGCATCTTGGGCGAAAGGTATTGTTAACAGATTAGACGAAAGGCAAGAGGATATTCAAATGGAACGTCATGTAATTAACGTAGAAGAAACTGAGGAAAGTTTCATCGTTGAGTTGGCAAAGGAAGAGCGAGCAGAGGAATCTGCCGAAGAGGTCTCTGCTGATTACGATGATGAACGAGATCATAAAGCCATGACAGATGACATGGAAGCTGAAGTTATAGAAGCTGACCGTGATTCCGAAGTTAAGGTTGAGTATCGCGCTATGGGTATGGACAAAGGTCCGATAGACGAAGAAGGCAGAACGGCAATGATTGCCTTGTCCTCTGAGGAGCCTGTAGAGAGATCTTTCGGTAACGAAGTATTAGAACACAGTGCAGAAGCGATTGACTTGAGTTTTATCGCATCTGGACGAGCGCCATTGCTCATGGATCACGATCCAAAGCAGCAAATCGGCGTAGTAGAATCTGTAGAACTTGACGGTGAATCGCGGAGACTCCGCGCTAAAGTGCGTTTTGGAAGAAACGGGCTTGCAGCCGAAGCGTTCTCAGATGTTGTTGATGGTATTAAGGCTAACATTTCTGTTGGTTACGCTATCAACAAGATGGAGAAACGAGACAAAGATACTTATGTAGCTAAGTCTTGGAGACCCGTTGAGGCCAGCTTGGTCTCGCTTCCTGCTGATGTGACAGTCGGTGTGGGGCGATCTAGCGAGCCTTCCCAACCCATAACAGTAACTGAAAACAGGAGTAATCCCATGACAGAACAAGTCATAGAGTCAGTTGACGTTGCGGCAGTACAAGCGGAAGCTCGTAAAGCTGAACAACGGAATGCTGCACAGATCGTTGAGCTAGGCGCTCGACACAGTAAGTCTGACATGGCTCAAAAAGCTATCTCAGAAGGCCGTTCAATTGAAGAATTCCGTGGAATCCTTCTGGACGAAATCAAGAGCACTGAGGGACTAGAGTCTCAGAGCATCGGCATGACAAAAAACGAAGTTAAACGTTTTAGTCTGGTCCGTGCAATCAATGCACTTGCTAACCCACATGATCGTCGCGCTCAAGAAGAAGCTGCGTTTGAGTTTGATTGCTCAAGAGCTGCTGCTGAACAGTATGGCCGCACTGCACAAGGTGTAATGCTTCCTTCTGACGTTTTGCGTAACTGGACAAGAGACATCAATACTTCAGATGATTCCAACATGCTTACGGAAGATTTCCGTGGCGGTGATTTCATCGACGTATTGCGGAATCAGTCTTCAGTAATGCAAGCGGGTGCGCGAATCCTCAATGGTCTTCAAAGTGATGTCAAGATCCCTAAGAAAGCAACTGCTTCTTCTGCGGCTTGGCTTGCAACTGAAGGCGCTAACGTAGCTGAATCAGAGCCTACTTTCTCGCAAATCTCCCTCAGTCCTAAAGACTTGGGTGCATTTACGGAAGTGACTCGTCGCATGATCCAGCAGTCCACGTTGGACATTGAAGCACTCATCCGTGATGACTTGGCACAATCTATTGCAACTGCAATGGACTTGGCTGCATTAGCGGGAACTGGTTCAAGCGGTCAGCCAACAGGTATCAAGACTACTAGTGGCATTAACACCGTTAGCTTCGGTGCCGCCGTAGACCTGATTCCTACGTTTGCACAAGTTGTACAGATGGAAACTGAAGTAGCGGCAGACAACGCTCTGCAAGGCAACCTTGCTTACATCCTCCCTGCGTCAATGTACGGCGCTTTGAAGACTGTAGAGAAGGCTGCTAACACTGCACAGTTTGTCATTGAGCCAGGCGGCACTATGAATGGTTATAAGGCTATTGTCTCTAACCAGTGTACCGCAGGTGATTTGTACTTCGGCAACTTTAGCGACCTACTCGTCGGAATGTGGGGCGGTTTGGACATATTGGTTGATCCATATACCAACTCCAAGTCAGGTACTATCCTGATCCGCGCTATCCAGAGCATGGACGTTGCAGTACGACACCCCGTTAGTTTCTGCTTGGGCCAAGATGCCTAGTAGACATTAGTGGTAATTAAGATAGGTGGGGATTCGTCCCCACCGACTCTTGGAGGCAAGATGAAATATCAAGTTTTGAGAAACTGTGTTATTGGCGGTGCGCCTAGAAAGGCTAAGTCGGTAATGGAAATCTCTGATGAAGAAGCTAGGGATTTGATGGGTATCGGACGAATTGCGCCATACGATGAGCCTAAAGTAGAGAACAGAGCGGTTGCTCTTGATGACTCTGCTGAAGCACCCAAGAAGCGAACATATAAGAAGAAGAAGGATGGTTGAGACTGCCGCTGATCGGCTAATCATGCTGAATGACTTTGGCGTTGACTGCGTGTATACACCGTCTGGTGGTTCTGCGGTTACGATAAAGACTATTCTTCTAAACGATTACTACTCTGTTGAGACGGGTAGTGTCGCGGTAGAGGTTAACCAGCCTATTGCAGTTATTAGGACTGCTGACGCTGCTTCCATAGCTCACCAAGACACCATGGTGATCAGCAGCATTACATACAAAGTGGTAAACGTTAGACCAGACGGTACAGGTATCTCTGAGATCCAACTGGAACAGCAATGAGTCATATAAGACAGCAGATAAGAGAACAGGTAGGAACAACGCTGACGGGTCTTACGACAACGGGTAGCAATGTCTTTGAGTCGCGAGTTTATCCGTTGAGCGATGCTTCGCTACCCGCGCTGATTATTTACTCTAAGTCTGAAACAAGCAGCATATCTACAATGGGTACTGGTCTGGGAATAGACCGGACGATGACCCTGACGATTGAGGCGTATGTAAAGGCCAACCTTACTTTTGATGACACAATAGACACCATTTGTGCCGAAGTAGAAGTTGCCATGGGAACCGATCCAAAGTTAAACGGCAAGGTGAGGTTTAGTTACTTGGAGTCCACCGACATAGATTATGATGGTGACGGTGAGAATCCGATAGGGTACGCAACAATGAATTATGTTGTAGAATATAGGACCGCACAAAACGCTCCTTCCACAGGAATATAGGTGATATAATATGAAGTTATACAGCCCAGACGGCACAGGCGAAGTTGATGCTCATCCGTCTAAAGTAGAATCTATGATCAACTTAGGTTGGACAAAAGAAAAGAAGGTGAAGGCAAAGTCTAAGAAGGCTAACGTTGATCCTGAAATTAAATCAGATAAGGAGTCTGAATAATGGCTAGTCACATCGGACGCGATGGAATTGTTAAAGTCGGCAGCAACACTGTAGCTGAAGTTAAATCATTTTCCATAGAAGAATCTGCGGATACCGTAGAAACAACGAAGATGGCAGATACCGCGAGAACTCATGTAATCACGTTGACCAGTTTTTCTGGCTCAGTAGATTGCTTTTGGGACGAAACGGATTCTTCAGGACAAGGTGCTTTAACCGTTGGAGCCAGTGTTACTTTGGCTTTATATCCTGAAGGCGACACTACTGGTGACACTTACTATTCCGGTACGGCTTTAGTGACAGGCGTTTCAAGAAGCTCAAGCTTTGACGGAATGGTTGAAGCTAGTATTTCTGTACAAGGAAGCGGCGCACTAACGTCAGCTACGGTTTAATATGCCGAAGCTAATTGAGAACGCTGTAGCTCATTTTGGCACCAAAGAATTACGCAAGATTGAAGTCCCAGAATGGGAGGTCACCTTGTATGCGAAGAATCTTACGCTTGATGACAAAGCTAGGATGCTTCGCCGTGCGGATGCGGATAACACAGATTATCTAATCTACGCGGTGATCTTTGGTCTTAATGACGAAAATGGTGACCAAGTATTCACCCTTGAAGACAAGGTTCCGTTAAGGAAAAAAGTAGATCCAGACATAGTGACTAGGCTCGCTACGTTTGTTCTTGCCGCTGACAATGAGTCAGAGGAGGACAGGGGAAAAAACTTATAACTGACCAAGACACCCCTACTCAGCTATACTATATGTACGAGTTAGCAGAGCGCCTTGGTCAGCCCTTAACAACAATCCTAGAAATGACTGTTTCTGAGTTTGATCATTGGTGGACTTTCTTTAGAGTAAAAAGAGAATTATCAGATGGCGACAAGAGACACAGTCCTAGCAAAGATCCTAATAGATGATCAGACTAAATTAGGATTCAATTCCTATGCTCGTAATGTAGAGCGAGCGAAGAAAACCTCCGAAGCTTTTCGTAAGAACGCCATAGACAAGGTTGCTCTTGGTCTTGAGACTCAAGTACAGGTACTCAAGAAGTCAGCCAAAGAGCTAGACCTGCTGACCGCTGCTAACCATGGCGCGAGTCAGGCTCAGTTAGACCACATCTCCACCCTTCATCAAGCCATTGACGCGCACAAGCGAGACGCTGCCGCGCAAGAAGAAGCCTCCAGGCAAACCAAGCTTAAAGCAGATCAGGACATGCGAGCGGAAGAAATTACCGCTAGAGCTATTCAGCAATTAAACTTTGAAGGAGATGCTGCGGGCAAGACTGCTGACGATATTCAGATCCTTAGACTGAGAATGCAGGGTCTTAATGATGAGCAGATTGAATTGGTCAAGGAGGCTCAGAGAGCAAGGGACGCAACTACCGGAGTAGGTAATGCCGCTAACAATGCGTCAAAAGGCGGTCTAAGAATAATGCGTGGCGGTTTTGGACAGCTAGGCCATCAAATACAGGACATTTCGGTCCAGTTGCAGATGGGCCAGAACGCGCTACTTGTGTTTGGTCAGCAGGGTTCTCAGATTGCGTCCTTGTTCGGACAAAACGGTGCTTTGATTGGTGCTTTATTAGCAGTTGGCGCAGCAATTGGCACAACGTTGGCCCCAAAACTGTTTAGCTCTAAAAACGCAATGGACGAGCTAAAGAAATCTGCTGAATTAACCGCAAAAATATTGGAAGTTGATTTTCTTTCTTCCACCGCGAAGGTTACCAAGGAGTTCGCAAAACTATCAAAAGAAAGCAAAGAGCTTGCTGAAGCTAGAATACAGATCGCATTGGTAACTTCAATTAAAGCTGCCGAATTAGCGATGAAGGATTTTGGTAAGGCAGCATCTGATCTAAGGCTTAGTGACGCTCTTGGCGGGACAGAGATGCACGGCGTGATCAAGATGGGAGACTCCTTTGCTCACATGTCAAAACAGCTTAACGTCAGCAAAGAAGAGGCAAAAAAACTGCAAACCATGTTCTTTGCTTTGGGGCAAGGTGGGTCTGAAGCTGCCATAGCTCTAGCGGACTATACTCATAAACTGGTTTCTTCTAGGGATGCGTCAGACAAAAAGAACCATAAGCTAGTTGAAATAAATAGCACTTTGAGAGAAAACGTATTTGCCGTTAAGGATGCCGCTACAAAAGAACAGCTATTAAAGGATATTTTAAACGGCACTAACAAGGCGTACAAGGATTCAACCAAAGCAGTAGACGATGCAACAAAAGCAAAAGAAGATGCAACAGAGGCATTTTCTCAGGTCATTCAGGAGTATGAAAAGGAATTAATCGCTTTAGAAAAAGGCGAAGAAGCTCTTATTCGTCATAATCTGGCAAGCGAAGGCCTGAAGGAAGGTCAAATAAATCTTGCGATGGCGCTGAGAAAGCGAGTAAAAAATCAAGAAGAGTCTAACAGGGTCGCAGACGAAGCAACGGCGAAAGAAGAAGCTCTGGCAGAGTCTAAGAGGTCTTTCGTAGAAGGTGTTGTAGCTCAAGCTGACGCACTTGGTAAAAGCAACATAGAACTACTTCAGGCAAACATACTTACAGATCAGTTGAGCGAAACGCAACGAAAGGCGTTTGATGCTGCAATACAGAGAATGAAAGATGCTAAAGCTGAACAGGATAAGCAGGCAGGTATAGCCAACATTGAATCCTTGAGAGAGTCTTTACTTACTGAAGAAGAAGCGTTGTTTGAGTCCTTTATTAAGCGCAATCAGATTATAGCCGAAGGTCTGCTGGTTAACGCAACGACAGAGGAGGCCGCTAGAGAGTTGCAGCTTGATGTTCTTAAAGACTATCTGGCGAAGAAAGAAGAGCTTCTCAAAAAGGCTGCGGAAGAAGAAGGCAAGAAGATTTCATTCTTGGAAAAAGCCACTATTGAGGGCGAGAAGAGAAAGAAAGCATTTACAATGATGTCTGCTACAGAGCAAAGTGAACATGTCTTGGGAGAGCTTAGTGGTCAATTTGACGGCATAGCAAAGAACAACAAGAAGCTTTTTGCAATTAGCAAGGCATTCAACATCGCTAATGCGGTAATGAACACGGCTACTGCGGCAACGGTAGCTTATAAGAGTTACCCGCCTCCTTTAAACTACGTTATGGCTGGTGGTGTTATTGCTGCCGGATTGGGGCAAGTCGCTCAGATCAAGGCTCAAAGCTTTGACGGTGGTGGTTTCACAGGAAGCGGTGGTAGGTCTGGGGGCATGGATGGCAAGGGTGGCTTCCCTGCAATTTTGCACCCCAATGAAACGGTAATTGACCACACTAAGGGGCAAAGTGGAGGAGTTACCATAGTCAACAACATAGACGCATCTGGTGCTGATGCTAATGTGGACATGAAGATTCGCGCTGCCATGCAACAGACTTCGCAACAGACTGTCTCCACGATACAGGATTTGATCCGTAGGAAAAGATTTGCATGACAACTTACACGTTTCCGTCAATCACGCCTTCATCTAACACGTTTGAGTTAGTGACTAATACAAGGACGTTTAAAAGCCCGCTGACGAACTCAGTTCAGACTGTCGCTAGGAAGGGATCTCTGTGGAAGGTATCAATGACCTTTAACAATCTTACCGGAGATGATCGTGCAACCATGCAAGCATTTCTGGCTAAGTTGAACGGTCAGCAGCATCGTTTCTTCGTTCAGGACCACGGCTATACCAAGAGAGGCGTTGCTCCTAGTCCGGCAGATACTTTATTGGTAGCGGGTGCGGGACAAACAGGGTCCACATTGAACGCAGATGGCGCGACACTGAGTCAAACGAATTATCTTAGGGCGGGTGATTACATTGCCTTCAACAATGAATTGCACATGGTAACGGATGATTGCAGTTCAAGCGGGACAGGTACGATTGCAATACCTGTTGCGCCACCAATAAGAAAGCCTACCGACAATAACGATCCCATAGATTATTTGTATCCCGTTTTAGGTGTGTTCATGCTTGCAAGTTCAGCGTCTTGGGATACTAAGCCTGGATTGGTGTCATCGTTCACGATAGACGCAGTAGAGGATGTGTTGGCATGAGTAGAGGGTTTCCTACAGCGGTAGCGACAGCATTAGCGCAACAGCATGTCGCAATTGTTACTTTCGCAAAATTAGAGTTCCCGTCTGGAACCGTGTACGTTCATAACTCAATCGGAACGTATACTTGGGGATCTCAGGATTGGCTAGGCGTTGGTGATCTAGGATCTATTAGTCAGGTCCAAGAAGGTCTTGATGTTAGCCCATACTCTATCACTCTGACTTTAAGCGGATTAGACGCAACAATCTCTGGCGCTGCATTGACTGAGGATTATTACCTGCATCCTGTCACGGTTTATCTTGGGGTGCTTGATGCTGATGATACTTTGATTGCGGACCCGACTCAGATATGGGCGGGGGCCATGGATCAAATGAACGCTACTGTGGGAGCAGACGGTGGTGATGCAATTGAACTGATTGCTGAGTCTGAGCTGTCAAACTTCAACCGTTCTCTAAATTTGATGTACACCAATGTCGCGCAACAGGAAAAGTCTTCAGGTGATCTGTTCTTTAACTTTATGCACAAGGTAGAAGGTGCAAAGATCAAATGGGGTGCGCCAACTTCAGGCAACAACTTCAACTATGAAACTGATCCAGACGAAACAGGTGAAGGGAATACTCGTTAATGCAGTTTAGGGTTCTACAGGCACTTAACAAGTGGGAGAAAAAAGACTTTGATTACGGGTCGGTGGACTGCTGTCAGTTCGCAGGATTCATTGTAAAAGAGCTAACAGGTAAAGATTATCTTGCCGATTTCCACTATAATTCAGAAGAAGACGCATACAGCATTATCAAGAGTAATGGCGATTTAGAAGACACAGTTTCGACCGTTCTAGGTGAGCCAACAGAGGACGTTGATAGTATCCCAGATGGTAGTCCTGTCATTTTAAAGCTTCCTTCTGGACAGTTGTTGGGCGTTAAGTTAGGCAAAGAAGCGGTATGTTTAACGCAAAAAGGATTTATCAGAATGCCATCTGAATATATAGCAGCGGGTTGGATCTTATGCCACCAGTAGTACCCTTTTTATTACAAGTTGCAATGTCTACGGTTTCATTGGTTGCCGGAACTTCTGTTGCAATGGGACTTTCGGCGGGAGCAGCATTAGCAATTGGTGCTGCGGTAGTCGTTGGCGGGGCGCTTGTTGCATATAAAGCAATGTCGCTTTTTGAGGTTGACATACCTACCGTTGACACAGACACATCCAGGCAAAGAACGGTTAAATCAACCACAGAACCACAGAAGATAATTTATGGACAAGCTTTAGTTTCTGGCCCCATATCGTTTATTGCCCTTGCTGGAACTGATAACCAAGACCTCTATCAAACAGTCGTTCTCGCAGGCCACAAACTAAACAACATCACCGACATCTACATGGATGATCTTGTTATACCAAACGCAGATATAAACTCTGGTAATGCTGCGGGCGGACAGGTTGGTGGTTCTGGTCCTTTCGGGTTCAAAAACTCTGCGGCCATTTGTACGTTTAATAAGCATCTGGGAGACGCTTCTCAAACAGCGGACGGCCTGTTGACTCCACTGCCAAATTACACCACAAGTCATCGTGGCGATGGCATTGCTTATCTGGCGATGAAGTGGACCTTAAACGAGCATTCAGCAAAAACATGGGAAAAGTATTCCCCGCAAAACGTAAAAGCTCTGGTTCAGGGCAAGTCTATTTATGACCCACGGCTAGATGTAGCTGCGGGTAACGCTGCCGGAGCCAATCCGACTAACGCCTCTTACATTGCTTATTCCACCAATCCGGCCTTGTGTGTTGCTGACTATCTCATGGATGCCACGCTTGGTATGGGGATCTCTGCCGCTAAGATTGATTGGGCGGCAATCATCACCGCTGCAAACGGGTGTGATGTTGAGGTTGATGTTCCAGGCGCTACTGGAGCCAAAGAGAAACGCTTCACCTGTAACGGTGTAATATTTGCCACCGACAAGCATCAGAAGAACATAAACAAGATCCTTTCTTCAATGAACGGAAACCTTGTTTACTCCAATGGTAAGTACATTCTTCATGCGGGGATTTATGAAGCTCCGACTGAAAGCCTAAATGAAGATGACTTGATTGGCGCTATCAGCATCAAAACATCTCTGGAAAGATCGGACAGGTTCAACACGATCAAAGGATTGTTCGTTGATCCATCTCAGAATCATAAGTCTTCTGAGTTTCCTAAAGTTCAGTTAGCTGACGCTGTCACTAGAGATAACGGTGAGGTGTTAGAAAAAGAAGTTCAGTACCCTATGACCAATTCGTCATATGGAGCGCAAAGACTTTCTAATAAGCTAATACAGTTAAGTGACCAACAGAAAGTCATTACATTTCCTGCTAATTTGTCTGCACTCAGAATTGCTGCCGGAGACAGGGTTCAGGTTACTGTTGAGGAGTTAAGCTGGTCCAACAAAGTATTCCAGTGCGTTGATTGGACTTTCTCTGAGCAGGGCGGTGTCAATCTTACCCTGAGAGAAGACTCAAGCACATCCTACGCCGATCCCGCTATTAGCGCATATTCAACCATTACTGCGTCAGGTAGTATCACAGACGCATTTAGAGGCGTTCCTAGCCCGTCTGGATTGAGCGTTACTGCCGGACTAAAGAACAACGAACTCAACTGGGTGAATCCTCCAAGACCCGCTGACTACGGCACGATCTACGTTTACGCATCACCCAATGGCAACTTCTCATCTGCTGTCAAAATAGGTGAGACAGACGGTACTCAGTTTATTCATGACGGTTCTAATTCAGCAGACGCTGTTTCTGCCGGAGACGTTAGATACTATTGGGTTAGAGCAATTAAAAACATTGGTACTGATGCGGCAGATCAGTCTAACCTTGAGCCAAATGCGGACCCAAATACCACGGTTTTCTCTACTGTAGGTAGGGTCAACTGGTCAGACGTTTCTGGTACGACAGGCGCACCAGTAGACAACGCTACCGCTGGCGCACAGATCTCAGTAAATCTATTTGACAGTGATGGTTCAACTGTCATGAATCAAGCTGATGTTAAGAACTCAATCTTAGCGCAAGAAATACTAGAAGTTGAAGTTGAGGCGGGCGAAGTCCTTAACTTGGAAACGGGCGCAGATGTAGACATTCAGAATCTTGGTGATGTTGCGATCTATGTAAGCAATCAAGATGCCGTTTTGCAGGGTAATATCAATACGGTTTCTCTAGGTTTGAGCAACCTAGAAAACACAATTGTTGATTTAACCTCCGGTGTGTCTGACATTTACATCCAGACTACTGCTCCGGTTCCAGGTCAAGGCGGCATTCCTAATCCGATACCCGATTTTTCACGGTGGTACGACTCAGACGATGATAATCATCCTTACTACTGGACAGGTTCAGCATGGGTAAGTCTTGAAGATCCGCGCATAGCAAGCAACGCGAGCGACATCACTAATCTGACAAGCAGTCTAGCCACGACGAATACAAATGTCGGGGCCAACTCAACATCTATCACTGCGCTTGATACGCTCACCGTCAGCCAAGGCACATCTATAACGAGCCTTAGTGGATCTGTTACCGCGCTTGAATCTACAGTCAATAATGCAACAACCGGAGTGTCAGCAAACGCAACCGGATTATCAAGTCTAACCACGCGAGTTACGAACACAGAAGCAGCGACGACAGTCAACTCAAGCAATATCACCACGCTCACAGCGGATCTGGACCAAGCCGAAGTGGACATCGGCACCAAGGCATCATCAACCGCCTTGGACGCACTTGATGTACGGGTCACTTCTGCGGAAGGCACGATCACAACGCAGTCAACCGACATCACTGCGCTTGAATCTACCGTTGACGATGGCACAACCGGAGTTGCCGCTAACGCTTCTGGATTAACCGCACTGACCACGCGAGTCACAACTGCTGAAGGATCTATCAGCACAAACTCCAGTGCAGTTACGACACTGGACGCGACTTACACAGAAGATCTTCACTTTAGAACTAAAGCGGAAGATGAGAACGATGACTTAATAGACCTTGAAACGTCTGGTACTCTGGACCTCCAAGAACTAACTGATTTTGTATCTGGCTCATCAAGTGCGGTCCAGGCTCTCACGGTAAGAACGACTGCCAGTGAGGACTCTTTGGTCACTCAGGCAAGCGATATCACCGCATTGGAGTCTACAGTTAATGACCCTGCAAACGGGGTTAATGCTACGGCCACAGGGCTATCAAATCTAACGACATCAGTTAGCGTCATAGATGGCAGTGTCAGCACGATATCATCTGATCTTACCTCTCTGACCACTACGGTGGGAGGAAACACAACCTCTATAAGTACGCAAAGCACATCTATTGACGGTGTAGAGGCGAATTACGGCGTAAAGATAGACAACAATAATCGGATTACTGGATTTGGTCTGCTCTCAACGACTGCGGGTTCTACTCCGTTCTCTGAATTTGCAGTAGTTGCGGATCAGTTCTCCATCGTAGATCCATCGTCTACAGAGGCGAATCCGATTCAGCCTTTCACAGTTACTTCTCAGAAGGTTTATTTCGGCACTGATGTTGTAGTGTCTGGTGACCTAGTGTCTACAGGGACGATTTCTGCTGACCGCTTGCAGATTGATGGAGTAACTTTGGACACCGTGACAGAAGATGGGGTGACGAGTCTCCTTATTAAGTCTTCGGGCGTGGATACTGCACAGATCGCGGAAAGCGCAATCACCACGGCGAGACTGTCAAACGATGCTGTCACTGTTGATAAGTTTGCCAACACTCTTCAGTCAACCAACTATGTCGCTGACACATCCGGTTGGCAGATACTGACTTCGGGAAATGTTGAGTTTCAGAATGCCAAGGTGAGCGGAGAGATCAACGCGACCTCTGGCACGTTAAGCTCTTCTATAGCAATCGGAACTGGCGACAACATATTCAAAGCGGATTCAAACGGAATTTATCTAGGCGATGCAACTTTCGCTGATGCACCTTTCAAAGTAACTCCAGGCGGCGCAATCACGGCAACCGGAGTCAATATTACAGGTACTGTTGATGCATCCACGGCACTGACGTTTGACGGTGCAAATGTAACCGGAACCTTGGCGGCAGGTAACCTAGATGTTTCAGGCATTATCACTTCTGGCTCATTGATTACTGATTCTGCCACGATTGCCAATGACATAAGAATAGGCAGCGGCGAAGCAGTATTTAGTGCAGATAGTGCTGGCATTTATCTGGGAAATGAAACCTTCGCTGATGCTGAATTTAGAGTCACGCCAGCGGGTGCATTAACAGCATCAAGCGCAACACTGACTGGCAACGTAACAGCTTCATCGTTTACGCTCGCGACAGGTGCCACTCTGTCAGATGCTGACGGCGCGATCAGTAACGCACAACAGTTGATGTCAGCAGTGACGGGCGTGGTTGATGCGGCTCAACACAACATACCTTCATTCTGGCGTATCACAACAGATGATGATGCAGCGCCGTCTAATGATGAGTTTAATACTGCTGCCGGAAGATTGGCTAAAGTAAACGATCTAGTCATCACAACAGACACAACCGTGACAGATCCGGTTACGCCAAACAGAACTTATGGGTGGACCTGCACAACTGCTGGCACTGCAACGGCTGAAGCCGTATGGAGTTCCATTACTAATTTCATGTCCGGTGATCTTCTCGTTGATGGTAGTGTTAGCGCGGATCAAATCAATGCGTCTAGCGTTGCTTCTGCTGTCATTACGGCTGGCAGCCTTATCGTTGAAAACGATCTTGTTGACACTACAACGACAATCTCAGGCGGTAATATACTCACGGGCACCATCCTCGCTGATTACATTGATGTTAGCGGAGTGATAACAGCGGGTGCGTTGATCACAGATTCAGCGACAATCGCCAACGATATAAGAATAGGTAGCGGTGACGCGGTATTCAGTGCAGATAGTGCTGGAATCTATTTAGGTAATACTACGTTTGATGATGCAGAGTTTAGAGTCACTCCGGCAGGCGCAGTCACTGCTACGAGTGTAAACATCGCGGGCACTGTTGACGCTTCGACAGCTTTCACCTTTGACGGCGCTAACGTTACCGGAACAATGGCTGCGGGTAATTTAGATGTCGCAGGGATAGTGACTGCTGGTTCGTTAGTAACTGATAGCGCAACTATCGCAAATAATATTCGCATAGGCAGCGGTGACGCGGTATTCAGTGCTGACAGTAACGGTATTTACTTAGGTAACGAAACATTTGAAGACGCAGAGTTCAGGGTAACTCCGGCCGGAGCATTAACAGCAAGCAGTGCAACTTTAACCGGAAATGTAACTGCATCAACGTTCACGCTTTCAACCGGTGCTACTCTCTCTGATGCTGATGGTGTGATTGCAAACAGCGATCAAGTAATGAGTGATGTCACGGGCGTTGTGTCAGCGGATCAACATGCGATACCAAGTTTCTGGAGGGTGACTACTGACGATGACGCGGCTCCGGACAACTCAGAGTTTAATACTGTCGCGGGACGCTTGGCAAAGGTCAACGATTTAGTCATTTCAACCGACACAACAACAGATCCTGATAGAACTTATGCCTGGATCTGTACTGTTGCAGGAACCTCGTCAACCGAAGCAACTTGGTCTGCCATCTCTAATTTCATTTCTGGCGATCTACTTGTTGATGGTTCAGTAAAGGCTGAAGCGATCGCTGCAAATGCGGTAACTGCCGAAAAGGTAAACGTTACGGACTTAGCTGCTATCTCTGCTGACATGGGAACCATTACCGCTGGCTCTATATCTTCGGCATTAATTACGGGTGACGTTACTGAGGTCTACCCTTTTGCGCAGTACTACCGCAACGATTTGACATCAACTTATGCCGTGCATGGTGCTTTCAGCATTCCCGCACCAACAAACGGAATATCCAAGAGAAACAAATTAAATATAAATGTAAAATTTGAGATTCAAGGCAACAATCAAACTCCCGCCGCTCAATCGCAGATTCTGCTTATAATACAGAAGAAGAGTAAGGGTGGTGCGTCAACCGAGGTTTCAAGCACAGGAAATAAGGTGGTTGTTGAGTCTCACTCCGTTTTGTATCAGCAATTACTTAGCTTGACAGGGAACCAACTGGAGAAGTTTGATGTGGTAGGTGGTGTTGCTGCCAGCGATGACGCGTCTGGAACTTACGAGCCTGTCTCAATTCTTGCTGCATACTTTGATTCTTCTGCAAATAAAACATATGTTCAAGTAAGTTCTTTTAATGACATTTTTACAACTGGTGATGATCTTTTTTATTCAGAAGATAGATTCACAAACTCTGGCACTTGGATAACCCCATCAATTACTAATCCGTTTTATGTAATAACGCCGCCAGGAACCTTGGGATACTCAACTGTTAATATTCCGTTTCTGCAAAGCTATGGCCTGACAACGACAGCTTCTGAGTTTAGAATTCAGGCGCGTATGTCATCAGCACAGTCTGGCGTAACTTATCGTATTGATGGCGCATCTGGAACGCTGGAGAATATCTCATGATCAGAACTGGGTATGTGACAAAAGACGGAACT
>ENA-ORDA01001235-ORDA01001235.1-marine-metagenome-genome-assembly--contig:-NODE-1235-length-22366-cov-2.394858_pt1 | contig 22366 bp, 19 predicted proteins | sample MGYA00237778_ERZ508506 | MGnify/ENA primary metagenome ERZ508506 (study PRJEB26177, sample SAMN06267891) | marine metagenome | isolation source: Monterey Bay, California, USA | place: Pacific... | reverse complement strand
AAAAACTTATCTAAAAAAAGAGGCCTAAATTTTTCTAGACAGTTAGAGACTATTATTAGTGAAGAGCACTTAAAAGATGAGGAAAACATAATTATTGATATTTCTCTTTTTGATTTGGCTAAAGTTTTTAAAAATGCAATTGACAATATGCCTGTGGTATCTCAATTCGAGCTCAGTAGAGAGCCTGTAAAGCTTGAAGATCAAAAAAGTTTTATTTTTAAACATTTTGATGGAGATGGAAGGCTTAGGTTTTCTGCCATTTTAACCAAATTGAATACTCGAATGAAAGTGGTTGTGACTTTTTTAGCTATTTTAGATCTAGTTAGAGAGGGTATTTGCAGTATTATTCAAGATGAAATCTTTGGAGAACTAGAACTCCAAAAAATAGTTATTTCCTAGATATTCATGACAGATAAAGAATTAGATCAAATTATCGAATCATTATTATTTGCTAGTTCAGAGCCATTAAGTCAAACTCTTTTAAATAAAGTATTTGATAGTCCTCCGCCATCGCTAAAAGAATCAATTGAAAGGCTTAATGAGTTTTATTCTTCGCATGAGAGGCCCTACAAAATTAAAGCTATCGCTGGAGGGTTTCAACTTGTGACAAATTCTGAATTTGATACTTGGATTAGTAGACTGCTGGGTAAATCAAATAAATTAATACTCTCTGCTGCGGCACTTGACACGCTAGCTATTATTGCATATAAGCAGCCAATTGGTAAATATGATGTTGAAGCTATTCGCGGTGTCGATTCATCTGGAGTGGTAAAAACTTTGCTATCAAGAAATTTAATAATGATTAAAGGTCGTGGAGAGGGACCTGGAAGGCCTCTGCTTTACTCTACAACTAAACTATTTTTAGAGAAGTTTGGTATTAACCGCCTAACAGATATGCCGAAGTTAAAAGAAGTTGAAGAACTTATCGAATCTGACCCTACTCTTGGCGAGCAAATTGCCGTTTTTGATAACGACAATCAAAATAATTCAAGCAGTGAGGAAGAGTAAAAAAACAAATGAGATTAAACAAGTTTTTAGCAAAATCAGGAATCGCATCTCGTCGAAAATCTGATGAGCTTATAAAAATGGCAATGGCTACCGTAAATAATGAAATTATTTTAGATCCTGCGTATCAAGTAAAAAGTCAAGATGAAGTTAGATATGATGGTAAGATTTTAAAAATTGATGATGAGAAAATCGTCATTATTTTTAATAAACCAAAAAATGTCATAACAACAGTTTCTGATCCTTTCGCAAGAAAAACAGTTATGAATTATATAAAGTCAAATAAGCGTTTAGCTCCAGTTGGGAGATTAGATAAAGATTCTACTGGCCTTCTACTACTCACAAATGACGGCGATTTACACCAGTATTTAACTCATCCTAAAAATCAAATTCCTAGACAATATGATGTAATTATAGAAAAAGTGATTGACGCTCGTAAATTAAATCGAATTACTAGAGGATTAAGCATTGGCGATGGAGAAATCGGAAGAGCTAAGGTTATTAGTCAGAAACTCATAAAAGGCAGATGTGAAGCGAGGTTAGAACTTAAGCAAGGGAAAAAAAGAGAAGTTAGACGAATTTTCCGTTCTGTTAAAATTAAACTATTTTCTCTAAATAGGATTAGTTTTGGTAGTGTATTTATTGGTGATTTAAAATTAGGAGAATATCGTTTGTTAAGTGAGAAAGAAATTAATCGTTTAAAAAAAGCAGTTTAAAAAAAGTGTTATTATTTCATATTTTGCCAATGACTAATATTTCTAGTAAGTTCGCCGGCTTATTGAGAGTTAAAATAAAATGATAATTGCTATTGACGGACCCGCTGCTTCAGGTAAAAGTACAGCAGCAATTGGCGTAGCCAAAGCCCTAGATATCACCCATCTCGATACAGGATCTATGTATAGAGCTGTTACTTATGGATTGATTAGTAATCAGATAAGTTTTAAAGATACCAAATCAATTATGGACTTTTTGGAATCTTTAAAATTAAGATTTTCTAATTCAAAAAAAGAAACAAGTTTAATACTTAATGATAATAATGTTACTGATCTTATACGTTCTAACTCTATCAGTAAAAACGTTAGTGAGGTTAGTGCATTAAAAATTGTTAGGGATTTCATGGTGGAAATTCAAAGGCAGATGGCAAGTGACAAAGATTGCATTCTTGAAGGGAGAGACATTGGTTCAATTGTTTTTCCAAATGCAGATTTTAAATTTTTTATGACTGCAGATGAAAAGTCAAGGGCTGAACGGAGGCTAATTGAATTAGTTCGTTCTGGGGACAGAAATGCAAGTGAGTTGAATGATGTGTTAGATGATTTGAAAGTTCGTGATCTTAAAGACTCGACAAGAAATCATTCTCCTTTAATAAAAGCAAAAGATGCTTTAGTTATAGATACAACATATTTAACTATCAATGAGGTAATAGATAAAATCGTAAACACAGTTAACCAAAAAAGGACATTATATTAATGTTAAATGAAATAATAAGTGATAATTCAGTTGAAGAGGTTGAAAATTCAAAATTAATTGAAGAAGAAACCAGCGTAGATAAAACGCCTTCTGTTGATGAGAAAGAATTAAAAAATTATTTAAGCAGTTCGTTATTTGAAGATGTAAGAACAATCGCATCCGACGAACTTGAAGGTCCGGGAGAGAGTGCAGTTGAAGAGGTTGAGCTTAGTGAAGCTTATGCTAGCACTCTAAAAGATATTTCAGAACATCAGTTAATCAATGGTCGCGTAGTTGGTATGAATGATAGAGATGTTCTTATTGATATTGGGTTTAAGTCTGAAGGTATTATTGACAGAAGTGAATTTAGTGAAGACAGCTTACCAGCTATTGGAGATCAAGTAGAAGTTTATTTAGAGTATCTTGAAGATTCAAGTGGCAATACAATTCTTTCCAAAGAGAAAGCAGATTTTATGCTTAGATGGCAAAGTTTAATCAAAGCATATGAAGAGGAAACAGTTATTACTGGAAAAATAATTAGAAGAATCAAAGGTGGTATGATTGTTGATTTAGGTGCAGTTCAAGCATTCTTGCCAGGTTCACAATTAGATGTTAGACCTATAACAGATTTTGATGTATACGTTGACAAAGACATAGACTTAAGAATTGTAAAACTTAATGAAGCTAGAAAAAATATCGTTGTGTCTCATAAAATGATACTTGAAGAAAGCTTAGTTGAACAAAGAGCTGCCTTATTTGAAGAAATTGAAATTGGATCTATTATGGAAGGTAGAGTTAAAAATATTACAGATTTCGGAGTTTTTGTAGATTTAGGTGGTATTGATGGGTTGCTTCACATCACAGATTTATCTTGGGGTAGAGTAAATCATCCATCAGAAATGATAAATCTTAATGATGATATAACTGTAAAAGTCATTGAGTATGATGCTGAAAGAAAACGTGTTTCTCTTGGATTAAAACAATTAACTCCTCATCCGTGGGAAGAAGTTGACATTAAATATCCTATCGGTGTGACTGTTAAAGGAACAATTGTAAGTTTAACGAATTATGGTGCTTTTATTGAAATTGAACCTGGTGTTGAAGGGTTAATCCATGTTTCTGAAATTTCGTGGACTAGGCATATAAAAAATCCATCAGAAGAATATTCCATGGGGGATAAAGTTGAGGCAAAGGTAATATCAATTGATTCTAATGAAAGGAAAATCAGCCTTGGTGTCAAGCAGTTGACTCCTGATCCATGGGATGAAATAGAAAAAGAGTTTGAAGTCGGTACCAAATATTCAGGTAAAGTTCAAAACTTAACACAGTTTGGTGCGTTCATTGAGCTTAAAGAAGGCATTGACGGCCTAGTTCATGTTTCTGATTTATCCTGGACTAAAGTGGTGAGGCATGCAAAAAATGTATTAGAAAAAGGTCAAGAAGTCGAAGTAATCATTTTAGAGGTTTCAAGAGAAAATCGAAAAATTTCACTTGGCATGAAGCAACTTGAAGATGACCCTTGGCAAAGCATAGTAGAATATTTTGAATCTGGAAAAGAGGTCAGTGGTGAAATCATAAGAATTTTAGATAAAGGAATAATTATCCAGCTTGATATGGATGTTGAAGGAATAATTCCATTTGGGAAAATGTCTAAAAAAGATCGCAGGTCTCTTGCTAGTCAATATGAAGTCGGTGCTAATTTATCTGGCATAGTGATGAAAGTATCTCCTGATGACAAAAAAATAATTTTGTTTAAAGAAGAACTTGCTGGTGGAGGAAGTACTCAAACTGCTACGGATGAAGTTAAGGACTATTTAAAAAATCAAAAAATAGAGACTGGTGGGAAAATAGATATTCCTCAAGAGCTTTTAGATAATGCTCTTGAAGCTGAAAAAGAAGAGAAACCGACTGAATCAGAATAAAATTTGATCTTTAAATGAATCTTATTAAAGATTTTGTGAATCAATGAACAAAAATCATTCAATAAGCTCATTTCTTCAAAATTTATTTTTTCCAGTAGGAGCGTTTAGCTTAGCTACTTTATTATGGTTATTTGTAATTAGTGGTAATCAATACTCGATGGTGCTTGATATTCCGATTGAAGCAAGAAATCTGAATTCCCAAAAAACCTATTTAGAAGAAGTTCCTGATTATGCATCCGTAATGATTAAGGGAAAAGGAAGAGACCTGTTTAAAAGTTACCTTTTGCAAAACTTCGCTAATTTTAAACTAGTGCTTGACCTTGACGGGATTTCTCAAAATTATGAGTTTATTTTAAATGAATACTTTGATAAAAACCCTAGAAAGGTTGTTTTCCCATCCTCTTATAATGTTAGTTTTGTCGAAGTTATATATCCTAATCGTATTAAAATCAGTTTAGATGAAATAGTGGAAAAAACAGTTCCAGTGATCTCAAATATTGAAAAAATATCAAAAGATGGTCATGTCCAAGTTGGGAAAATTATTTTTAATCCAGACAGCATTACTTTAACGGGTCCAAAAATAGAGTTGGCGAAGATTTTTGATGTAAAAACTATGATTGACACTTTAGAAAATTTGTCAAAATTCACGAGCGCAAAGATTGGTTTGATAATAGATAATCGATTGATTAAATACTCGGAGAAAAAGGTCCAATATTCACTAAATATTCAACAAATTAGTGAACGAATTATCGTAGAAATACCAGTTAAGGTTATTAATAAAGTTAAAGGCCTGCGTGTTTTTCCATCTCCTCAAACAGTATCATTAACTGTCATTGGTGGATCCACTCAAATCTCCAAAATTAAATCATCTGATATTTCTGTCATCGTAGATTTTAAAGATTGGGTTCTAGAAAAAAAATTCTATATACCAACTGTTTCAATTCCTTTTGATATACTTAGTTGGACTGATTTATCCCCTAGAGCTATAGAAATTGGAGTTGCAAGAGAATCAAAATGATTGTAATTGGAATAGAAACTTCATGTGATGAAACAGCAGTTTCAATATGTAAAGATGGAAATATTCTTTCGAATATAATTGGTTCACAATTAGTTCATTCGGAATTTGGAGGGGTAGTACCTGAAATAGCTTCCAGAGAACATGAAAAATTATTATATAATTTGACTGAAGAAGCAATTAATAGTGCAAAAATTAAGATCACAGACATTGAAGGCGTAGCAGTCACAAATGGTCCAGGTTTATCTGGAGCATTGCTTACTGGAGTTAGTTTTGCAAAAGGATTAGCAATTGGATTGGGTGTTAAAATAGTTTCTATCAATCACTTAGAAGCTCATATTATTGCAAACTTTTTAGAAGCCGATAATTTAAGTTATCCTTTTTTATGTCTATTGGTTTCTGGTGGGCACACTCAATTATGGCTGATCAAAGAGATGGAAAATTATACATTACTTGGAGAAAGTAGGGATGATGCTGCTGGCGAAGCTTTTGACAAAGGTGCAAGACTTTTAGGCTTAAAATATCCTGGAGGACCAGAGATTGAGATGTGCGCAAAAGGCGGTGATAGTAGTTTAATAAAATTTCCTAGAGCACTGATTCAAAGCAAAAAAATAGAGTTTAGTTTTAGCGGGTTAAAAACCTCACTTCTTTATTATATGGATTCATTTAAAAAAACAGATGAATGTAAAATAAATGATGTAGCAGCTAGTTACCAAAAAGCTATTATTGATTGTTTAGTTTCAAAAATGAAATTAGCTATCAATTTAACAGGCGTAAATACGATTTCAATTGCTGGGGGAGTTGCTAAAAATAAGTTGCTTAGAAAGATGATTACAAAAAATTTTAAAAAAGATAACATAATATTTCCCGATTTAAAATACTGCACGGACAATGCAGCAATGATTAGCTATCTTGGTGAGCTGAAATTCAAACTAGGTCATAAGTCAAAACTTGACTTTAGTATAAATCCAAATTTTCAGCATTCAAAAAATTGAATATTTATTATAATCCCTCCTTAGAGGTTATTAGTCTTCTGTTTTTGTCTTCAGTATTCATTCTTTATGTAACATTTAAAAAATTTTATTCTGTTCATGGAGTTTATTTGATAATGATTTTTAGAGGATTGGTCTTAGTATTATTATTACTGCTCCTTTTTGATTTTTATATAGAAAAGAAAGGAATAAAAACTAAAAATTTGCCGTGGCGTATTTACGTTGATAAATCATTAAGCATAAAATATCACAAACAACCATCTTCAAATGCATATAAAAAGGGAATTCAAAAATTATTGGCACAACTATCAGAAAAAGGGTTGAGCGTAGAGGCTTATTCTTTTGGTTCGAAATTAGATACGTTGATAAATATTTTAGATTTAAAATTAGATGCAAACTCAACCAATTTTGGTCTAGTTTCTGATCACATTAAAAAAGATTATAAAAATAAAATAGCTGGAGCTATTATTTTAACAGATGGTCAAATAAATCAGGGACCAATTTTAGAAGATATTGGTGACCTAATTAGTGTACCAATTCATATCGTAGGTATTGGTGAGATTACTCCGATGCGTGATGTATTCGTTCAGTCCGTTGACCTACCTCCGAAAAGCGTGAAAGGGGATAAAGTAAATATTGATGTCTCGATTTCTAGTTTAGGTGTTGTCAAGGAAAGAATAAATATTACGCTTTTTAATGATGTCAATAAGCTTATTGGTTCAAAAATAATTAAAATGTCAGGAACTGAATCAGTTGAAAATATTCGCTTTCAAATAGTTCCTGATAAAATTGGCGAGAACAATTACCTAGTCAAATGTAGCGCTCTTCCTGACGAAATAAATATTCAAAACAATCAACAAAAATTAGCAATTCATGTAATGAAAGATCAGTATAACATAGCATTAGTAACTGGCTCACCAAGTTTTAATACAAAGGTAATAAAAAGTCATTTATTAAAAAATAGTAATATTTTTTTAGATCATTTTATAATTGATGAAATAAATTTTAGCAGCAAAATAAAAAATTTTTTAGAAAAAAAATATGAAGTGATAATATTTGATAATAACCCCGTTGCTTCAAGTTCAGATAAATGGAGTTCTATTTTAAGAGTTTTTGCTAAAAAACTAATTTCTCATAATTCAAGCTTTTTTATTATTCCTGGGCCAGAAACTGATTTTAAATCATTAAGTAAATATCTAAAAATTGTGAATATTGATGTGAAGCAATTACCTCTTAATGGGAAAGTCAAAATGGATTGGAGATTTTTAGATTCATGGAGCAACCTTTCTTCTCTTGCAAAAGATGGTGAATTTTTACAAAAAGTTCATTCATACCCTCCACAAATTCAGGCTTATAATATATCCAATATTGTTGAGGGCAAAAAAACCAATGTCTATGCAAATTATATTAAAGGCGAAGAACAAAGTCCTCTACTAATATTTGGTGAAAAAAAACTCGTCAGGTTTGCATTTTGGAATTCTATTGACATATCATCTCTAAAATATATGTTATCTGGCTCAGATTTTAGTTTCGTTTTTGAAAGCACAATAAAAAAAATTACTAATTGGTTGATGAAAAAAAGCGATGATGGAGAATTTATTTTTAGAACAGATAAAAACTCATACCAGCAAGGAGAGGAGGTGACTTTGACTGGTGTCTCTTCAGAGTCTAATAATAAATTGATTATTGCTGATGGGTTAGTTGAATTATATCAAGAAAATAATTTTATTGGTTCTAAAAATTTATTTTTTGATTTAAATAAAAACAAATATAAGTCAAAATTCTGGGCTCCAAAACCTGGTGAAATTTATTATAAAGTAATAATTAATAGGGGTTTCGAAAATTTTGAAGTCAGCAATGGAACTTTCATGGTTAAGGCGAGCCATATTGAAATGAACAAAATAGTGCTTAACTATACAAAGCTTATTAATCTTGCAACATTAACGGATGGAAATTTTAAGAAATGGTCAAATATTTCCAAAATAAGTGAGACCATCAACCAAGTAGAAGAACCTGAATCATACATTTCGGGCTTTTTATTAAGAACTAATTATTTATTTATGTCTCTCATATTAATAATATTATCTTTAGAGTGGTTATATAGAAAAAAAATTGGATTGATTTAATTTTTGAAGGAACTTCATGAAAAATATTGCGATTATTGGTACAGGTTATGTTGGATTAGTGACTGGCGTTGGTCTTTCTGAATTTGGTAATAAAGTTATATGCTTAGATATTAATCAAAGTAAGATTAATAATCTTAACGCAGGTAAAGTGCCAATTTATGAACCCGGTTTAGAAGATCTTATTAGAAAAAATGTTAATAGTGAACGTTTATTTTTTAGCTCAGATATTGCCTCATCAATTAAAGAATCTGAAGTTATAATCATCGCGGTTGGTACCCCTCAGAGTAAAAATGGTGCAGCTGATTTAAAATATGTGTTTGATGCTCTAAATAGCATATCAGAAAATTTAAACTCCTATAAAGTAATCGTAACAAAAAGCACAGTTCCGATCGGTACAGGTGAAAAAATTATAACAAAACTAAAAAAAAATTATGAAGAAAATATTGATTTTGATTATGTTTCTAACCCTGAGTTTTTGAGGGAAGGTTCTGCGGTTAAAGATTTCTTATGGCCAGATAGAGTAATTATTGGTACTAATAACGAAAAAGCACTTCAGATAATGCGTGATATCTATAGACCCCTATACATAAACAAAAACCCTATTCAGCGTGCTGCTGTCGAAACATCAGAAATGATTAAATATGCTTCGAATTCATTTTTAGCTTTAAAAATTAGTTTTATAAATGAGATTGCAAATCTTTGTGAATCTGTTGGAGCAGATGTTCATGACGTGGCGATTGCAATGGGAAAAGATGGTCGAATTAGTGATAAGTTTTTACATCCAGGTCCAGGATTTGGTGGGTCGTGTTTTCCAAAGGACTTAGAAGCTTTACTATCGTTGTCTCGGGAACATAGTGTAACTATGGAAACTTTACAGGCAGCAATAAAGGCAAATAGAAATCAAAAAGAAAGAATTGGCGAAAAACTTGATAGGTTAGTCTCAGGCGGCATTAAAGGAAAGAAAATAGCAATATTGGGGTTGGCTTTTAAAGCAAATACTGATGATGTAAGAGAATCTTCAACCATTGATTTAATAAAATTTATTTTAAATCAAGGTGGATTCGTAAATGCTTACGACCCAATTGCTAATGAATCTATGGCAAAAATATTTAATGATATCCACTATTTTGACAATGTTTATGACGCCATCTACGAGGTGGACGCATTAGTGATTATGACAGAGTGGAATGAATTTCGGGCTTTAGATTTAAATAGAATAAAAAAATCTATGCGAAATAATTATGTTTTAGATACAAGAAATATTTTGAACATGAAGGAACTTTCAGAGCAAGGGTTTGTTTATGATAATATTGGTAGGATAAAAATTTAAATTGATTTTTGAAAAACAAGCTTTCGAAGGTGTTTATCTAATACAGCCAAATGTTCATAAAGATAATAGGGGTTACTTTTTTGAATCCTTTAGACATTCTGTGTTTTTTAAAAATTTAAACAAAGAATTTGTTCAAGATAATGAAGCATTCTCAGAGCATGCAAATGTTATAAGAGGTTTACATTATCAAATTGCTGATGAGCAATGCAAGCTAATACATGTCGTCACTGGTCGTATTAAAGATGTTATTGTAGATATAAGAAAGGATTCTCCAAGTTTTGGTAAAAGTTTATCTTTCAATTTAGATAGTAAGAATCATCGCATGCTTTTTGTACCGGAGGGTTTCGCACATGGTTATCTAGTTTTAGAAGAAAAAACTTTAGTTATGTATAAATGCACAAGTTATTATAACCCTAAAAAAGAGTATGGCATAAAATGGGATGATCCAGATATAAACATAGATTGGGGGATTGTTTCCCCAGTTATGTCTGATAAAGATAACAACTTGCCTTTTTTAAAAAATCAAAGAAACTTGCCATTATGAAAAATGTTTTAGTTACGGGCGGGTGTGGATTTATCGGATCAAATTTTGTAAAGTTATTAGTAGACAATAATGAGGTATTTCCTGTTGTATTGGATAAACTAACTTATGCGGGTAACCTAAACAATTTAGATCATATAGATAAAAATGAATATATTTTTTCTGAGGGTGATATCTGCGACAAGGCTTTAATTGATAGTTTGTTTAAGAAATATAAATTTATAGCTGTTTTTCACTTTGCCGCGGAGAGCCATGTAGATAGATCAATTGATGGACCTGAAGAATTTATTACATCAAATATTGTAGGAACATATAATCTTCTCGAAGTGTCTCGAAGATATATCAGCGAACTTAAACAAGATTTTAAATTTGTTCATGTTTCTACTGATGAAGTTTATGGTGATTTAGAAGATGGTGCTTTTTTTAAAGAAACAACGCCTTATAACCCTAGTTCTCCTTATTCAGCATCAAAAGCTTCTTCAGATCATTTAGTAAGGGCTTGGGGAAAAACGTTTGGTTTGCCTATACTCATCACAAATTGTTCTAATAATTATGGACCATTCCAGTTTCCGGAAAAATTAATACCACTCATGATAATTAATTGTTTAAATAATAAACCTCTTCCTGTTTATGGCGATGGTAAAAATGTTAGAGACTGGCTTTATGTAATGGATCATTGCATTGCTATTTATAAAGTTTATAAAAATGGTAAAATTCAAGATACTTATAATATTGGCGGTAATAATGAAATAAAAAATATTGATATAGTAAATATTATATGTGAAACATTAGATGAACTGAAACCTTTAAAAAATAAAACTTATAAAAATTTAATTACTTATGTAAAAGATAGGCCTGGTCATGATTTAAGGTATGCAATAGATTCTACTAAGATAAAGGAAAAGCTAGGATGGACCCCTGTGGAATCTTTTGAAACAGGTATTAGAAAAACTATAAACTGGTATATCGATAATGAAACTTGGTGGCGAGAAATCCAAGAAAAAAAATATGCTCAAAACCGATTAGGAGGAAGTGTTTAAGTGAAAGGGATTGTATTGGCTGGGGGTAGTGGTACTAGACTTTATCCATTAACCAAAGTTGTTTCGAAACAACTTCTTCCAGTGTATGATAAACCAATGATTTACTATTCTTTATCAACTTTGGTTCTATCAGGAATTAAAGATATTTTAATAATCTCTACTCCTCAAGATATTGATCTTTATAAACGCTTATTTGGCAACGGGAATCAGTATGGATTACATTTATCATATGCAATTCAGCCTAATCCTGATGGTCTTGCGCAAGCGTTTATTTTAGGGGAAGAGTTTATAGGCGAGGATGATGTTGCCTTAGTGCTTGGCGATAATATATTTTATGGTTCAGGATTTTCTGAAAAATTGAAAAATTGTGTTAAAATAGTACAGAATCAAGAAAAAGCAGTTGTTTTCGGATATGAAGTAAAAAATCCTGAGCGTTATGGTGTTGTTAGTTTTGATCAAAATGGCGATGCCTTAAGCATAGAGGAAAAGCCAAAAAAACCAAAGTCAAATTTTGCTGTCGTAGGGCTATATTATTATCCGAATAGTGTGATTAATATTGCTAAAAATGTGAAGCCCTCTGAAAGAGGCGAGCTTGAGATAACATCAGTTAATTCATATTACCTTAAAAATAATAATTTAAAAGTAGAAATATTGGGGCGAGGTTTTGCTTGGCTAGATACCGGTACTATTGATGCAATTAATAATGCATCAAACTATATTCGGACTATTGAAGAAAGACAAGGCTTAAAAATTGCCTGCTTAGAAGAAATTGCATTTAAAAATAATTTCATAAGTAAAAAGAAGCTCCAAAAGCTAATTAAAAAATTACCTAATGATTATGCAAATTATTTACGTAGATTAATAGATTAACAATTACGTTCTATGCATGACAAAAGTACATTTAAAATTTATTATAATTAGCCTCTTTTTGGGCTATGCCCGGGCTCAATTTCCACAATTTGAGTTAGATACGAGAATTGGTTCTATGAGCAGCTCTCGTAATATCGAGAATGCAGAAAAAGATCAAACTGATTTAAAAACTATTGATCAACACAATGCGCCTGTATCTGTAGAAAGAACTGTCTCCCCTGATAAATACATTTTGGGACCAGGTGATGAATTAGGTATAAGTATAATAATGGGCGAGAGTTTAACACTACCTGTCAGAGTGACGCCTACTGGTGATATTTTTATTCCATCTGTAGGTTTAGTGAATGTTTCGGGACTATCCTTTAGTGCTGCTAGATTAGAGATCAAGAAGTTTATTCATAACAATGCATTTCCAAATGCTAAAGTGAGTATAGCTCTTTTAAATATTAGGAATTTTCAAATTCAAGTTATTGGTGCTGTTAAAAACCCAGGCTTTGTTAAAATTTCTGCTCTAGATCGACTTGATAAGGTAATTTTGGCAGCTGATGGATTTCATCCTCTAGCTAAAGAATATGATATCACTGTAACTAGGAAAAATGGAACTTTTGAAAAAATTAATTTTTTAGATTTTGTTAAAACTGGAAATCTCGAGTCTAACCCTACTTTTTTAGAAACCGAATTAATTAATATTCCTTTTGGAGATGTATCTTCTAATTCTGTTTCATTGAGAGGAGAAGTGAATAACAGCGGATATGATATTATTGAGCCAAATGAAACATTATTAAGTTTTCTAAACAGAAGTATAAGTTTAATAGATGAATCTAATTTGCAAAGTATCATCATCACGCGTTCTACTGGAAAAAAAGAACAAATAATTCAAGTCGCTCCTAATGACTTCTTCAATTTCGCACTTTATAATGGTGATATAATAGATATTGCACGAGATGATGGAGTAATGGTTAATGGATTTGTTCAAAAGCCAGGAGCATATAATTATTTTCCAGGGTACTTAGCGTTTAATTATATAAGTATGGCTGGAGGCAATGCGAGAGACGGTAGTATAAAAAAACTTAAAATAATTCGTAAAGATGGTACTGTGTCCAGGAATTCTAACCTAAAGCTTAAGCGAGGCGATGTGATAATTGTCGAAAGATCATCTATTAACACTTTGGCAGGCAATATGAGTATTTTACAAATTTTTGCATCTTTTCTTACTATATACATGACATATTTAAGCGCTTCGAAATAATGAAATTGACACCTCATGAAAAAAAAATATTGAATCTCATTGAAAAAAATCCAGAAATAATTGATGATACAAAGAAACGCGCCAAAGTTGCTAAAGAAAATGAATTGAGCGAAAAGACTCTAAGAAATAGGATCGGTGATTTGAAAAAGTATGGTGTTATCAGTTCCGAAAATATGAATACCTTAAAAGGTTCAAATAGAAATTTGAAGACTGATGGTAGTATTAAAGAAGATAAGCTTGACCCCTTAGTAATAATAAACAATAATAGGACATTAATTGTTAAGGTTTCTCTTATTACTGGAATTATTGGCCTAATCTATGCTCTTTTCGCTACTCCATATTATCAATCTACTACTTCAATGTATCCAGCATTAGATACTGAGAAATCAGGAGGTATCCTTGGCGGAAGTATAAAGGGTCTGGCAGAGTCTTATGGCTTGATGGGGTTGGGGTCTGCTCCAACTTATAACATCCCTGATATAGTCTTAAGTAGGAGGATTAAAAAAAATATCATTTTATCAAAATGGAAATCACAGGCATTCCCAGATAGTTCTAACCTTATCAAATTTTGGGAAATAGATAAGCCAGATAGATTTTCTCCTTATATTATTTTAGATTTGTTTAGAGCTTTTTTACCAAAGGCAAAAGGCTATTCTACTTCAACTGATAAAATACATTTAGAAAATGCAATTGAAAAGTTGCAAAGGCAAATATTTGTAAATGAAGAGCAATCAGGACTGATTGTTGTTTCCGTTCTAATGGAGGATCCTTTCTTGTCTGCAAACATTACAAATTATATTGCAGCTTATGTTAAAGAATTCATCTCTTTAGAGCAGGAAAAGGAAGCAATAAAAAAGAAAGAATTTATTTTTAGTCAAATGCAGTCAGCGAAAATAGATTTATCTGGTTCAGAATTTAAATTGACAAACTTTTTAAAACAAAATCCTCTAGGGTTAGGCAATCCTGACTTGCAGCTTCAACAAGGCCGGTTAATTAGAGAAATCGAGGAGAACCAAGCGGTTTATATTACTTTAAGGCAACAATATGAAATTGCAAAAATTGAAGCAGAAGAAGATAAATTATTTATAAATATCCTTGATGAAGGAGATGTAGCTGTAAGAAAATCTAAACCAAAAAGGAGTTTGATTGTTTTATCATCTATCTCTTTAGGAATTATGTTTTCATTGTTAATTGTTTTTTACCGAGAAAGGCTATATATATAAATATTTTATGTTTGTTGATCATATCAGTTATTTAGCTCTTCAACAATATTTCATAGCTACTATAGTTTGGTGTTTTTCTTTATTATTACTATCTCAGTATTTGAACATTCAGCATAAAGAAATATCCAACAAAAAGATCTTCTTTCTTAGCTACTATATTGCTCTCTCAATCATTGCAGTTGTAAGGATTTTTTCAAATATTTTACCTAATACTCCTGATAGTTTCATGTATTTAAAAGCCTCTGAACGAATTGCTAATGGTAATGATTTTTTTTTTATGGGAGCTTTTTTTTACAGTGATATTATTTATTTTATCAAGTCTGTTACATTTAATAACCATTATGCTGTTTTATTCTTGAACAATGTATTATTTATTTTTGCCTTAATTAAATTATTAAAAATTGTCCCTAAAAGTAATCTTAAATCTTTTTGGTTATGGTTTCTTTTCCTTCTAGCTTATCCATCAATTTATTGGTTTGTGCCAAATGTTTTAAGAGAATCAATATTTTTTTATTGCATCGTAAATGTATTTGCATATTCATTGAATTTTCAAAATTCAAAATTGAGCTTGCTAAATGTTTTCTTGTTAGGCGTTTTTAGTGTTTTTAGTATTCTTTTAAGACCCCAAATTCTTCCAATCTTATTTGTCTGGTATGCATATGTCTTTTTCAAAAGAAGTATTTTTTTTGGATCATTAATTTCATTGATTGGTATAATCTTTTTGACAAACGATTATATTATTTCAGAATATTTATCAAAAATTTCTTTTGAATATTTAGAAGCAAAGAAAATTGAAGGTGCTGCAAGCATTCCAACAATAGCCTTCAAACAGACAATTATTCCAAATTCTTTTTATGAATTAATTATGCTTACTCCTTATTTAGTTTTTAGGTTTTTATTTGCACCATTCCCTTGGGAGATATCAAATCTCCGCTATTCTTTCGCTTTTTTAGATTCACTTATTTTGGTATTTCTTTTTCTTAACCTCGCTTGGAATGCTATTAAAAGAAAACTCTGGAGTCTAGACATTGTGGTTTTTACATTTTTATTTATTACTATACTTGGTGTTTTTGAAATTGCTTTTACGGGTGCTGTAAGGCATAGAATGCCATATATCCTCATTTTATCTACATTAATAATGTCTGATTCAAAAAATAAAAAGATTTTTGTTACTAGATGATATTAATCGTTCTAAATCGAATTGTTAATTCAATTTTCATTATTATATATTTTATTTACAAAAGCACATTAGGGTTTTCTGGATATTAGGATGTCAAAAAGTGTAATTAAAAGTAAGAGTTTTATCTACTTATTTTCAAAAATATTTGCTGCTTTATTTCAATTGTTGAGTATTTTTCTTTTTACAAGAATTTTTAGTACGAAAGTATATGGAGACTTCATTTTATTTAGTTCATATGTTATGTTTATATGTTCTTTTGTTTTTTGGTGGCATAGGCTTTCCGTTTATAGGTATTTTCATAAATTCAAAAAAAGGTACAGTACATTTATAAAAACTAGTTATTTTTCTTTTTATGCTTTGTGCACTTTCTTAATAGTAATTTATTTATTTTTATATATTTTTTCTTCAACTGGCTTTTTAAAAGTAAGTGATATTTTTCTTTTAAGCATATTAGCCGCCACTTTAAGGTCGATCTTTGATTTAAATCAAAATTTACTAAATATAAATAGGGATGATACTTTTTTTGGTTTAAATATAATTATTAGGCCATTATTATTTTTGAGTGTATGTCTTTTTGTACACAACTTTTTTCCTAATAGTCAGTATGCTCTCTTGATTGGATTTATTTCATCTTTTGCGATCAGTTCAATCTATTCTAGTTATTATATTCAGAAAAATACTGGAGATGGCTCTTTTGATATAAATATTATTAAAAAATTCATTTCTTATGGTTTCCCACTGACTGGATTATTCTTATTTGATTTTATTTTAACGTATTCTGATAGAATTTTAATTGGATATTTTTATGATTCGAAAATGGTGGGGATATATGGCGCTAATTATGATTTTATTAAGCAACTAATATTATTTTTAGTTATAGTCCAAGGACTAATTATCTATCCAGAGATTAATAGAACCTACGAAAAGGGAAATCAAATTGAGTTGGAAAATTTAATGTCATTAAATTTTAATCTTTTTATTGTTATAATATTACCGCTTTCAATATTTGTTGCATTTTTTAATGAGTTTATAACTTCAATTTTTATTGGTGATAATTTTAATTATACTTCATCTTTATTAATTCCATCTTTTTCATTTATGTTTTTCCTTTGGGGACTAAAAATATATCATTTTGATTATGTTTTCTTTTTAAGGGAAAAAACCAGACTTTCAATGAAAATTTTATTGTTTGGTAGCCTTATTAATATTTGTTTAAATCTAGTTTTCATACCTAGGTATGAATTGATGGGAGCAGCATTTTCAACGCTTTTGGCATATTTGATTTGCCTCGTTCTCTCATTTTATAAAGGTAGAGAATTAATGATTATAAATATTGATAAATCCATTTTATTGAAGGCATTATTCTTTGTCAGTATTTCAATCCTCATAACTTTTGTCATTAAGTTTATGAATTTTAACATAGCATATCAGATACCTACATTTATACTTATATACTCCTTACTGACTTTGCTTTTTAATTCGGTCGCTCTCAAAGACTTTAAAAAAAGATTTGTCTTTTGAAGTTAGCTTTTATAATTCCAAACATGAAAGGAGGAGGAGCCGAAAAAGTTTTAGTTAAATTGCTAAATTATATTGCAAAAAGCCAGAATGGATATGACATAGACCTATTGCTTGTTAAAAAAGAGGGCTTACTTTTGGACGAGCTTAATAAAAATATTAAAATATTTGACTTTAATAAAAATCATGTAAAAAATAGTCTTTTGAACATTATAAATTATTTAAGAATTCAAAAGCCTGATTATTTTATATCTTCGCTGGATTATATGAATCTTATATCTAGTTTGGCTTATAAAATTTCTAATTCGAAGTCAAATTTTCTGATTTGGGAGCATAACAATTTATCAATTCATTCTAAAAAAACCATATCCAATTCTTTGTTTTTGAATAAAATATTAATAAAAGTATTTTATTCTTTCTCTAAAAAAATCATTGCAGTCTCCAACGGTGTCAAGGATGATTTGATAGCTAATTTTAATTTTTCATCTAGTAAGGTTGTAACTATTTATAATCCTGCTTTTGATTCAGATATTATTTCAAATTCAAAAGATGCTTGCGACGATTTTTTAAAAATCAATAATAACTATATTATCTCTGTGGGTAGATTGGCAAAGCAAAAAAATTACCCCAACTTAATTAAAGCATTTAAGATTTTAAAGAGTCATGGTGATAAGAAAGATATCAAGCTAGTAATTCTTGGGGAAGGTCCAGAAAGACAAAATATCATTGATCTAATAAAGTCTTTAAATTTAATGGATGAAGTTTTTCTTCTTGGTCACAAATCAAATCCATTTCCACTAATTAAAAATGCTTCTATATTTGTTTTATCATCAGATAATGAAGGGTTCGGGTTAGTTCTGGTTGAAGCCTTAGCTCTAAAAAAACAAATTGTTTCAACAGATTGTCCAAGCGGTCCAAAAGAAATCTTAAAAGATGGTAAGTTTGGTAAATTAGTTCCAGTAAATAATGCTGCAAAATTATCTGAAGGATTATTAGCTATGTTAAATGGTGAAATTTTTTTTGAAGAACGTTCGCTTTTTAAAAGAGCTCAAAGTTTCAGCGTAGAAAATTGTTTTATAGAGTTTTCTAATATATTAAATGAAGCATGATAAAAATGGTTTCAAATTATATAAAATCAAAAATACTTACTCTAATACCTAATCGGTTGTTATGGTATTATAAAAAAATAAACTATAGTAGAAAAAATATATCATTGCGTGATGATAAATTTAAAAAATTAAACAATAGAGAAATTTTTTCTAAGATTTATAGGGACAACCTATGGGGTTCAAATGAATCTAATTATTTTTTTTCTGGTCCGGGATCTCATAATGATGAAATTGTTGATGACTATGTAAAAACGATTTTTAAATACTTTAAAGAAGATTTTCATTCTTTAAAATGTCTTGATCTCGGTTGTGGCGACTTTAATATTGGTCGCCAGCTTTATGCGAACGCTAAAAGCTATTTAGGTATTGATGTAGTACCTGAATTAATAGAAAAAAATAAAAAAAGATTTAAAGCAAAGAATCTTGACTTTTTATGTAAAGATATCGTGAACGATGATTTGCCAGATGCAGATTGTATATTTTTAAGGGAAGTTTTACAGCATTTAACAAATAATGAGATTATAATCATATTAAATAGGATTAGCAGATATAAGTATGTTGTGATTACAGAAAGTATTCCATTAGGAAAATTTAAATCAAATTTGGATAAAATTAAGGGACCTGAATCAAGAGCTTATATTAATTCGGGCGTTGTATTGCATGAGGCTCCCTTTATTTTTAGAGAAAACAAAAAACAAGAACTTTTAAAAATAAAGAGGCCCGGGATAGATTTTCTTGTTACTACGATTTACTTGAAAAATTAGTTATGCAAACTTCAATTAAATAATGATTCATGGACAATTTTAGTAATCCCTCAATTACGGTATCTATTTCAACTATTGCTAAAAATTTAGATCGTTTTTGTTCTTCATTCTCTTTTCAACCCTTGGAAGATGCCGATGAAGTAATAATTATCGTACAGGGTAGTAAAGACAAAACGTTACAATCAAAATTAAAAGATTATACAGTGATTTTTGATGACCAACTAGGATTAAGTCGTAGTCGAAATATTGCGATTGAAAAATCTAAATCTGATTTTATTTGGTTCCTCGATGATGATGTCGTTTTAAAAAGTAATTGCATTAAAAAATTAAAGAAGTCTCTAAAGATCAATAAGTATGCTAGTTTATTTACTGTGCGTATGAGCTTTCTAGATGATAGTCCATATAAGAATTATACGAATAAAAAAACATTAGGACGACTTAATTCCTTAAAAGTGTCTTCGGTCGAATTGGTTGTGTCAAAAGAATTTGTATTAAAAAACAATATTAGATTTAATGAAAGCCTCGGCCTAGGTTCAAAATTTCCTTCAACAGAGGAAAATGTTTTCTATCTAGATATATTTGATGAGGGTGGTTTAATAATCCACTTACCAGAATTTCTTCTTAAACATGAATTTATTAACCGTAAGGAGGCTCATTTTTCCAATATTTCTATTTTGAAAGCTAAGGGCATGTTTTGTTTTAGGTACGGAGGCCTTTTGGGGTTTTTAATTTTTATTTATTATTTGGTTAAATGCATTCTAATTAGTAAAAATTACAAACTCTCTTTAGCATTGTTTAAAGGTTATAGAAATTTAGATGGAATTATTTAAAATGGCTGAATTAGTATCAATTATCACTCCAATGTATAATTCAGAAAATTTCATTGAGGAAGCCATCTTATCTGTCCTCAAACAAAGCTACACCAACTGGGAGATGTTAATTATTGATGATGGGTCTAAAGACAAAAGCATTGAAATAGTCGAAAAATATTTGGGTAGGGATAATAGAATCAAATTAATTAAAAATACTATTAATAAAGGTGCCTCATTAACCAGAAATATGGGTATTGAAAAATCATGCGGAAGATACATCGCATTTTTAGATAGTGATGATGTTTGGTTTCCCATAAAGCTTGAAGAACAGATTAATTTTATGTATAATAAAAATGTCGCTTTATCTTACAGTTCCTATGAAAAAATTGATGAATCTGGTAATCATATAAAAAACATAATGATTTCAAATGCAAATCCAACCTACAATGAACTATTAAAAAGTAATCACATTGGTTGTTTGACTGCTATGATAGATTTAAAGGTTATGAATTTTAAGAAAGTATATATGCCTAATATTAAAACAAGGCATGATCATGGTTTATGGCTAGCTATTTTAAAAAAAGGTTTTAATGCTTCTGGTAATTTAAAAATCTTAGCTAAATACAGGCACCGTTCAGGTTCGATTTCATTTGATAAAGTTAAGAGTGCTCAGTTTCAATGGAAACTTTATAGACAAGTTGAAAAAATTAATATTATCGCGAGTGCTTTTTATATGGTTTGCTGGGCTTGGAATGGGTTTTTAAAACAAGCTTAAGGTTATATTTTTACCAGTTAAAATTTAAACCCGCGATAAATGTTGTTCCTGATTCCTTTAATTTTTCAGAGTTATTGCTAACGTATTCATCACTGGTTACTATAATTGTAGTTCTAAAACTTATATTGATTGATAATAAGTATTGAAGATCAAACTCGAATTTATATGCATGAGTTTTATCTTTGAGTAGAAAATCAGTATCCCAATCATTATTTTTATTTCTTTCGTCATAATTATCAAAGAGTCTAGACCCCGTACCAATGCCTTTTTGAACATGCTCAAAAGCGCTATAAAAAACTATTTTTGATGAAGGTAAATAAAAAGATTCTATTAGAAGCGTTTTGCTAGCAGGGCCATCGGAAGCTCCTAGTGATTGATGTCTGTGTGAATAAGAGAAATCGGGGTGTGTATATGTCCAGGGTCTGGTCGCAGTATATTCAATTCTCAAATCTGGAAGACTTATATTTTTTGATGCTAAAAATATTCCAAATTGATATGAAAATTTATTACCCCACCAATCTTTATAAATATCTTTCCAAGAAAGCTCATCAAAAAGTAATGTATTATACAGAACGCAGCCAGGTACGAATCGATATCCTAAATCAGCTGCAATTAAAATATTATCTAGATCGCCAAGATTATGCTCTTGGGCCCAAAAAAAAGATATTGGGTTCATATAGCCTAGCTCAGGCGACCTGTTTCCGTAAATGACTAGTTCAGAAATTGAAGCGTGAAGATTATTGTTTATCTCATACTTAACCCGATGGCCAGAAAGAAATTTCTCCTTTTTTATATTTTCATTATGTATTTTATCTATTGTTTCATTTAAAAGACTGCCATGAAAATATTCAAAGTTAAATTTCCCTAAGCTTTTATAAAGTCTCAAATGATTAAACGGTGTCGCTTTTGCAGATAAGATTGGTGAATTTCCTGATGACCATCCCCATGAGAAAGGACTGTTTGCAATTTCTACATTGGCTATGGGGTTCTTTATATACAAAGAGGTGTTGTTTAAATACCAAAAAGTCATATCAATTTCTGGGAAATATTTTATCCATTCGTTTCTATAATTATTTAAAATTGATATTTGATCTCCATTATGGCGAAACATCGAGAATGTTGAACTAATGTATAATTGATTGTTAAATACACCATTGAACGAAATTTCATCAAGGTATTGAAAGTATTGCTGATTTTTCTGACTCTGACTTAATAAAACTTCACGCAGTTTAATCCACATTAATGTTGTGTCAGTTATTGATTGAAAGAAATATTTATTTTTAATATCAAGGTTAGATTTAAATATTTTACTAAAAAAATTTGGAATGCTATTTTTTTGTTTTATTGAATCAAATGATGCTTTTTTGTATGGTAGTCTGATATTTAGTAGGCTGTTACTATAAATTTTATTACCATTATTTTTAAGTATCTGATCTGCATCAATTG
>ENA-ORDA01001233-ORDA01001233.1-marine-metagenome-genome-assembly--contig:-NODE-1233-length-22378-cov-9.117528_pt1 | contig 22378 bp, 19 predicted proteins | sample MGYA00237778_ERZ508506 | MGnify/ENA primary metagenome ERZ508506 (study PRJEB26177, sample SAMN06267891) | marine metagenome | isolation source: Monterey Bay, California, USA | place: Pacific... | reverse complement strand
TCAAATAAACTCTTAGGAACAAATAAAGGAAAATAAGCATTCTGATGACCTGTTTCCTTAAACATCCTATCAAGTTCTTTCTGCATGTTTTCCCAAATAGCAAATCCATAAGGTTTGATCACCATACATCCTCTTACAGCTGAATTCTCAGCCAAATCGGATTTAACAATAATTTCGTTATACCATTTTGAATAATCTTCCGCTCTTTTAGTTAACTTCTTACTCATAATTTTGCGTTTGGCATGGATGTTGTTAAATTATTGTTATTATATTTATTGTAATTTTGTTAAAAGGTAAAAATACGAAAGCAAAACTAAAGCATTTTAAGCACAGTGAATAAAAAAAAATATGCTTTTTTAATTACTATTTTATTTTTTTACTACTAAAAAAAATCATTATGAAACCAAACTGCTACTTCAAATCTGCTGAGTTACCTCTAACAATTTTTCTATTATTTATTCTTCTTTCGTCATGCACTGTCTATCAAAATGTTCCTGATAATGATGGTATTTACACAAAAGAAATTAAAAGAACAAGAGTCATTGTTGAGAATAGTAAAGAGTATGATGAATATGAAAATAATTATTTCACAAAAGAACTTGAACGTCTAGATGGAATTAATGGAACTGATATTTTTACAGATATTGAAACATATAGCTCAGTTGATGACAATACAAATAATTCCTCAGAAACTAATGAGGGATATATGATAGACAATGCCTGGGGTTACTCAGATAGCGATCAAATAGTAATTAATCTTGACCTCAGAAGTACTGGTTTTGGGTGGGATAATTATTTGAATTTTTACAATCCATACTTCAACTATGGTACTTTTTCCCCTTTAAGCAACAGAGCGTGGAGACTCAGATGGAGATATGGTATAGGTAACTATTCTTTTTGGCCAGGATATGGATACTATCATTCACCTTTTTTCAATCCATTTTTTAATAATATGTCTGGTTATGGATTTTTTAACTGGAGAAGTTATTATGGTAATGGATACACGAATAATGGATTTAGAAATTACAACTATGGTAGAAGAAATTACTCATATAATACCTCAAACACGAGAAATAACATTAACTCTAGAAGTATAAATAGTAGTAATAGAAGGATCAATTTCACTAATGGAAGATCAAAAAGCACTGCTAATAACGTCAATGTAGATAAAATAGCCAAAAGACTTAAACTTGATAAGAGTAAGATCAAAGTTTACAACAATGCGAAAGAATTTACTGCTGGAAAGAAAAAAACTAGAAATATTGGCAGAAAAAACTCTTCTGTTCGCTCTAACAGTTCAACCAAAAGACCGAGCTATAAAGCTAGATCCTCAGGGGGTAAAAGTAATTACTCTCCAAGAACTAGAAGTAGTAACTCATCGAGAAGTTCCTCAATTAGAAGAGGTAGTTCATCCAGTAGAAGCAGTTCTTCAAGAAGCGGAAGCTCGTCTAAGAGTAGCTCATCTAAAAGAGGAGGGTAAACTGTAAAATCAAATTTTTATGAGAAAAATAATTTTTTTTGTGGCTTTTGCCGCTCTTAGCTCTATGTCTAATTCTCAGTCTTTAGGTTATCAGAATTTATCATTAATGTTTTCAAGGAATGACGGAAATGGTAGTGCCAGGTTTGTTGCTATGGGTGGTGCTTTTGGAGCTGTTGGCGGAGATGTTACCTCAATGATAATTAATCCTGCGGGAATATCAGTGTTTAACGGTAATAATGCGTCTTTAACATTTCAAGCTCGAAATACCAATTATTTAACAACCTACTACAATAACTCTTTAACAACAGAAGAAGATTTTTTCAAGGTAACAAATGCAGGTGCTGTGTTAACTTTTGAGAATAATTTTAACAATGAATGGTCTAAATTAGCTTTAGGAGTAAATTATAGAATTTCTGCTGATTTTGAAGATAGATTTATTGCTAAAGGAAATAGTGGTTTTTCATCATTTAACAGTTTTCCTTTAGATATAAGCCTAAACCCTATAATTTACGATATTTCAGAAGATCAAGAATTATCTAACTATTATGATGGTGAAATTTCTGAATTAAATTTTGCCTTTTCCGGTGTTTACCAAGAAAAATTGCATGTTGGAGCTGGTTTGAATTTTTATGATATTAGTTTTAGTCAGCAAACAGTTCTAAGAGAGACTAACAATGATGGAAACGACAACATATTAAATTCAAGATTTTATCAAGAAAATTTTACTAATGGTGTTGGTTTTTCTCTAAGTGCAGGTTTCATCTATAAACCAACAAATACTTTTCGTTTTGGTCTAAGTTATCAATCACCCACATGGTTTACAGAAATAATAGAAAACACCAACATTATAAATAATGATGGCTTTTTTGGAGATACTGAAATAGAAGTAAGTAATAGTGATGTAATTTATGACAATACTTTTGGTGGTAATTTACCTATTCAAGAATTACTTTATAAACTAAGAACACCAAGTAAAATAACCGCAAGTACAGCAATTATTTTTGGAGAAATTGGATTGATAAGTTTTGACTATTCAACCAATAATTACAAAGGTTTATATTTATCTGGCGACAATTTTTCACAAGAAAATTTATTTTTTGACAATCAACTTAAAAGAGCTGATGCAATACGTTTAGGAACAGAATGGAGAATTAATAACCTTAGTGTTCGAGGTGGCTATGTTTACGAACAAAGCCCATTCATAAATTCAATTTCTTCAAATAACCTAGAAAGCTATTCCTTAGGTCTTGGATATAATTTCGGAACTGTAAAATTAAATTTATCTTACAAAAAAAGTAACAAAACTGATCAATATAACTTTTACCCTCAATACAATGAGGTTGAAGCCACTCAATTAAACATAAACAATACGATTATTACTATTGGATTCTCAGTAAATATTTAAATAGAAAGTCGTTTTTTTTAAGAATAATTCTTTCATTTTTACAACCTTATTTATATTTATTTAACATATCTATTCATTTTTTTTGCAGTAATTTTGCAATTCATTTTCTAATATTTAAAAATGAGTTCACAAAAAATTACGATTCAATCAACCAACAATAAAAATATTTTAAAATTTGTAAGCACTCAAATTTTAATTAATGGAGGTAGCTATGAATATAATAACATAGATGATGCTAAAGACTCTCCTCTAGCCCAACAATTATTCTATTTACCTTTTGTAAAAAAGGTATTTATTACTGCAAATTTTATTGCAATTCAAAGATTTGATATCGTTGAATGGAGTGATGTTCAAGAAGAAGTTAGAGAACAAATTGAAGCCTATTTAATTGACGGTGGCATTGCTGTAAACGAAACTAATAGCTCAAAAAAGAAAGAACCTATTGAGGTCTATGCAGAGGCAACTCCAAACCCATCTACTATGAAGTTTGGAACAAATAAATCTCTGACCAATACAGATGTTGAGTACATAAACATTGAAGAAGCAAGTAAATCTTCTCCTTTAGCAAAAGCTCTCTTTGGATTTTCATTTGTAAAAGAAGTTTTTATATCTGAAAATTACATTTCCATTACTAAATTTGATATTGTAGAATGGAACGATGTATACTCGGAAGTAAGAAACTTCATTAGTTCATATCTTCAAGACAATAAGACAATTATTAAAGAACTCCCTAAATCAAATAGTACACCTAATAAACCTAAAGAAAAAGAGGATGATATCATCAATTTTGAGGGAACTTCTGCAAAAATTATAGCTATTTTAGATGAATATATTCGTCCTGCAGTAGCATCAGATGGAGGAAATATAGCATTTAAATCTTACAATGAGGAAACTAAGATTGTTAAGGTTGTATTGCAAGGGGCTTGTAGTGGATGTCCCTCCTCTACTATTACTTTAAAAAATGGAATAGAAACAATGTTACAAGAAATGCTTCCTAATAAAATTAGTCAGGTGGTAGCTATTAATGGATAATTAAAATTGAAATCTATCTAAAGATTTAAAATGTCAAAAATAATAAAACCATACAAAGACTCCGAATTAGGTAAAAAAGATCAAGTTGCAACAATGTTTAATAACATTTCAAAAAACTATGATGATTTAAATAGGGTTATTTCTTTTGGAATAGATATTAGCTGGAGGAAGAAAGTGGTTCAGATTGTTTCTAAAAACAATCCACAACAAATTTTAGATATTGCTACAGGGACAGGAGATTTAGCATTAATGATGTCTACTCTAGGCCCAGAAAAAATTATTGGACTTGATATTTCTGAGGGAATGCTTGCAGTAGGGAAAGAAAAAATTTCTAAAGCTCAATTAAATGACAAAATAGAAATGGTTGTAGGCGATTCTGAAGATATTCCATACGCAGACAATACATTTGATGCAATTACAGTTTCATTTGGTGTTAGAAATTTTGCGAATTTAGACAAAGGATTAGGAGAAATTAGACGAGTTTTAAAATCTGGGGGAATACTAGTTATTCTTGAAACATCAAACCCAACAAAATTTCCCTTTAAACAAGGATATAAGTTTTACACCTCTTTTATTTTACCTGTTATTGGTAAACTTTTTTCAAAAGACAAAATAGCATATTCATATCTTAGTGAATCGGCAAATTTTTTCCCTTTTGGAGAGGCCTTCAACAATATTTTGAAAAAAAATGGGTTTATAAATACAACCCATACACCCGTAACATTTGGAGTAGCCACCATATATTCTGCATCAAAATAATATGAAAAAAATCTTTTTTTTTATAATTACCCTTTCAATGGTACTATCTGCATCTTCTCAGAAAAGAAGAAATGTTGATAACCTTCCAACCTTTGATGATCCAAAAATTCATTATGGTTTTTATTTAGGTATTAATCAAAATGATTTTAAAGTTAATTATAGACCTAGTAACTTCCCTAGTACCATAGTAGAAATAAAACCCACCTTGGGGTTTAACGTTGGATTAATTGCTGATTTTAGAGTTCATAAAAATGTTAATTTACGTTTCGAGCCAGGTTTAATTAGTAATTCAAAAACTATTTATTTTAACAATAATCCCTCACTAAGCACTGAAAGAGATAGTATTCGAGAGATTGGATCTACCTATCTGCATCTACCTTTGGTTTTAAAGTTAAGTTCAGATAGATGGAATAATGTAAGACCATACGTTCTTGCTGGTGCATCTTACGATCATAATTTCTCAAGTAATCAAGAAAATTCTGATGATAATTTTAGTGGAGAGTTCAGAATGAAAACAAGTAATTTTATGTACGAACTTGGTGTTGGTGTAGATATATACTTATCCTTTTTTAAGTTTTCTCCTTCAATTAGAGGAGTATTTGCAATGAATAGAGAATTGATTGACGATAATAACAGCAATAGCCCGTGGACATCACCTATTAATATATTTTCTACACGAGGTGTTTTCTTAAACTTTTCTTTTGAATAATTTTATCTTCGGAACTCACTCAATAAAATAGCTGAAGCTGTGGCTACATTTAGACTCTCCGTTTGTTGAAAGGCTCCATACCTAGGGATTGTAACTTTAGTAGTTACTAGTTGTTTTATATCATCAGAAATTCCGTTTGCTTCATTACCTAGAACTAGCAAAGCAGAATCTGGAAGTTTAGTTTTATAAACATTGAGACCATCCATATCTGCAATAAAGATTGGAACTGAAGCATTTTGTAAATATTTTTTTAAATCAAGGTAGGAAATGGCAACTCTGGTTAATGAACCCATACTAGCTTGAACAACCTTAGAGTTAAAACAATCTACAGTTTCATTTGAACAAACAAGCTGTTCTATACCAAACCAATCACACAAGCGAATAATAGTCCCCAAATTACCAGGATCATTAATACTGTCTAAAGCTAGTATTAAACCGCCGGTAATTGGATTAATTTGATTAGGTATTTTAAAAATTGCTAGAACTTTATTCGGATTTTTTAAACTGGTTATTTTTTTTAATTCTTGATCTGTAACTTCAATAAATTTATTGGTAGATGAAAAATCTGTATCTGTAGAAAATACTATTTCTAGTTCATATGATGAGTTTAAAAACTCTTGAACAACTTTAACACCCTCAACAACAAACAATTTATGCTTTTGTCGATACTTTTTCTGTGATAAACTTGTTATAAGTTTGATATGATTTTTAGATAAACTCATTAATTATATTATTTTTTTTCACTAAAAAAACATAAAACACTAAAACTGATACTTCTGTATAAGCTTTAGATAAGTTTTTTATCTTAATATAGTAATCAAAAGTAGTATTTTTGAGTTTATATTGCGAATACGTTTCATGAAAAAAATCTTTATTTTATTTTTTTTGACATTGTTCTTGTCTAGTTGTAGCTCAATAAAGAGAGTTGGGGAGGACGACTTATTATTAAAACAAAATACTATTGTTGTAGATGAAAAGAAAAATACGAATTCAGATCTAAACGAATTATTAGTTCAAAAACCTAACATTAAAACATTAGGCCTCCCACTTTCCTTATATTTCTATAATTTGGGTGATAAGAACAAGCCTAATACTGTAAACGAATGGGGTATTAAAAAACCTAAAACTTATAATTTTATTAAAAATGTTTTTTCAGAAAAACAAAGTATCTCTTATGCTAACAGCATGATTGGTCTTAATAATTGGTTTTTAAAAAATGGTCAAGCACCTGTTATTATTAAAGATGAGAAGATTACTAAAACAATTAATAATCTAACAGCCTATCACAAAAATAATGGGTATTTCAGGGTAAAAGCACAATCTACTATTGAAGTTCAAAAAAATAAAAAAGCAATTGTAAACTATACCATAGATAAAGGAAGACCAACTTTTTTAGATAGCATAATAACAAATATAAAATCACCAGTTTTAGATTCATTATACCAATCTCAAAAATCGTTATCCTTTTTAAAAAAAGGAGATCAATTTAAAGAAGCTAACTTTATTAAAGAGGCTTCAAGAATAACAAATCTTTATCGAAATAATGGAATTTATCACTTCACAGAAAATGATTTAGGATACTACAATATAGATTCAGCTATTACAAATAGCTACAAAACAAATGTAGACCTTGTTATTTTTGATAAAAAAAGAGTTGTAAAGAAAAATGGAGACTATGAATTAAAATTATTTGATATCCTAAAGCTCAGAAAAATTAATGTATATACAGACTATTCATTTAATAAAAAGAACAATCCATATCTAGACTCTATAAACTATGAAGGAATTACTTTTCATGCCCATAAAAAAATAAAGTACAATCCTAGATTATTATCAGAATCAATTTTTATTAGACCCAATCAAGTTTATGCAGACTCAACTAGAAACCTCACTAGAAAACACTTAAAATCATTGAGAAATTTTAAGATTACAAACATACAATATGAAACAATTAAAGATAATAACAAGCAACTTGATGTAAATGTTTTTCTTACTCCTTTAGATAAATTTAGTCTGGATCTAGAAACAGAACTAACACACTCTAACATTAGAGATTTAGGGGTTTCTGGTAAGTTTTCATTTATTAATAGAAATATTTTTAGAGGTGCAGAAATTTTTAAATTATCTTTTCTTAGCTCATTCTTTAATGCATCTCAAGACGCCAATAAAGAAGGTAGTTTTTTCAACTCATGGGAAATTGGAGCTGACATGTCTTTAGAAATACCTCGTTTTGTAGCACCTTTTGGTTTAGGAAAATTAGTCCCTAAACGAATGTCTCCCAGAACAATGTTTACATTAGGGACAAGTATCCAACAAAATATTGGTTTGGATAGAGAAACCGTTACAGCCTTAATTGATTATAAGTGGCAGTACAATGATAAAAAAACAATACAACTAGATGTTTTTAATACACAATATGTAAGAAACTTAAGAATTGGTAATTATTTTGATATTTATAACTCTGAATACATAAAACTTAATTCTATTGCAAAAATATTTTTCGATGATCCTAATTATACATTAGAGCGGCAAGGTGAAACCGTCTCATTTATGAAAACTGTTTTTAATGACGATGAATTTCAAACAAGTAATCCTGATCAATATAGAAATAATTTAAATATTTTAGATAGATATAATATAATCACATCAGATTTCTTAATCCCTACAATTGCTTATTCCTATACTTTTAATAATCAAAGTGATTTTAGAGATAATAATTTTTCTTTCTTTAAAGTTAGAGTAGCAAACTCGGGAAATATTGGGGGGTTATTATCTAATAAAAAAGACAGTAATAATAGAAAGACCATTTTTAATATTCCGTTAGCACAATATTTTAAAACAGATATTGAATACAAAAAGTTTTGGGAGGTGAATAATAATTCTGTAATTGGCTTTAGAAGTTTTATTGGAGCTATCATACCCTATGACAATTCGGCTATTCCATTTACCAAAAGTTATTTTGCTGGAGGCTCAAATGACATTAGAGCTTGGCAAACATACGATCTAGGACCTGGTAGTCGAAATTCTGGTTTGGAATACAATATTGGTAGTTTAAAGTTTTTAACAAGTGCAGAATATAGATTTGATTTATTTGGCAGCTTAAAAGGAGCATTATTTATGGATGCTGGTAATATATGGGACATCACTAACTCAATTTTTGCTGAGGAAAAAGCAACTTTTAACGGATTTAAATCAATAAAAGATATTGCCGTAGGTTCTGGATTTGGATTGCGGTATGATTTTAGTTTTTTAGTCTTTAGACTAGACTTAGGATTTAAAATGCATGAACCCTATTTAGAAAATAACAAGTGGTTTAGAAATTATAACTTTTCTAATGCAGTTTATAACATAGGAATAAATTATCCTTTCTAAAAAAATTACTTTTACCTACAACGATTTCGATGATTTTTAAGGTTATCAGCCTCAAAATCTTACTCTTGTACGTATATTTTGATTACTTTTGAGCCTCAATTTTCAATCACTAAATTCAACATAAATGAGTCATCATGTTAAACCAGGCGTTGCAACTGGTAAAGAAGTTCAAGCTATTTTTAACCTAGCCAAAGAAAAATCATTTGCTTTACCAGCAGTAAATGTAGTAGGCTCAAACACTATAAATGCTGTACTAGAAACTGCAAGAGATTTAAACGCTCCTGTAATTATTCAGTTTTCAAATGGAGGTGCTCAATTTAATGCAGGTAAAGGACTATCAAATGAAAATCAAAAATCAGCAATAGCTGGTGGTGTTGCAGGTGCAAAGCATATTCACTTATTAGCAGAAGCATATGGAGTTCCTGTAATTTTACATACAGACCATTGTGCAAAAAAGTTATTACCATGGATTGACGGTTTATTAGATGCAAGTGAAGAACATTTTGCTGCAACAGGAAAGCCTCTTTATAGTTCTCACATGATTGATTTATCAGAGGAGCCTATTGAAGAAAATATAGAAATATGCAAAAAATATTTAGCGCGTATGTCTAAAATGGGAATGACCTTAGAAATAGAATTAGGAATTACAGGTGGAGAAGAAGATGGTGTTGATAATTCTGATGTTGATGTCTCAAAACTTTATACTCAACCAGAGGAGGTAGCGTATGCTTATGAAGAACTAATGAAAGTTAGTCCTCAATTTACAATAGCAGCTGCATTTGGAAATGTTCATGGTGTTTACAAACCTGGAAATGTGAAATTAACCCCTAAAATTTTAAAAAACTCACAAGAATATGTTTCTGAAAAATTCAATCTGCCTCATAATACAATTGATTTTGTATTTCATGGTGGTTCTGGATCTACATTAGAAGAAATTAGAGAATCTATAGGGTATGGTGTTATAAAAATGAATATAGATACCGATTTACAATTTGCATTCACTGAAGGGATTAGAGATTATATGCAAGGGAAAGCAGCGTATTTAGCTAATCAAATTGGAAATCCTGATGGGGCAGATCAACCTAATAAAAAACATTATGACCCAAGAAAATGGCTTCGTGAGGGAGAGGTTACTTTTAAGAGTCGATTAAAAAAAGCATTTGAAGATTTAAATAATATAAATACTCTTTAAATAGATAATATTTTTAAATTACTAAAAGTTTAATAGAAAACAAGATTGAATAAGTATAATCTTGTTTTCTATTAGACTTTTCTTTTTTGTTAGAAAATTAAATATTAATCCACTAGATTTGTAAACTTAGTTTTTGAATTAAATTTATTTAAATTTATCATTACTTAACAGACAACTAACTTTTAGTATATGGCTTGGTTTAAAAGAAAAGAAAAAGGAATTAATACTCCTACAGAAGCAAAAAAAGACACTCCCAAAGGATTGTGGTACAAAACTCCCAGCGGTAAAATAATTGATACTGAAGAGTTAAAGCGAAATTTATATGTAAGTCCAGAGGATGGATATCATGTTAGAATAGGAAGTAAAGAATACTTTGAATTACTATTTGACGATAACAAGTTCAAAGAATTAAACACTAAAATTACGGCCAAAGATCCGCTTAAGTTTGAAGACACAAAAAAATATCCTGATCGGTTAAAAGCCGCCCAAGAAAAAACAAATTTAAAAGATGCCGTACGAACAGCTGTAGGAAAATCTTTAGGAGAAGATATCGTTATAGCAGTAATGGACTTTTCTTTCATTGGTGGATCTATGGGAAGTGTTGTTGGTGAAAAAATATCTAGAGCAATTGAATATTCAATTCAAAATAAGCTTCCTTTTTTAATGGTTTCAAAATCTGGTGGAGCAAGAATGATGGAAGCTTCTTTGTCTTTAATGCAGTTAGTCAAAACCTCTGCAAAATTAGCTCAACTTGCTGAAGCTAAAATTCCATACATATCATTGTGTACAGATCCAACCACGGGAGGAACAACCGCCTCTTTTGCTATGTTAGGAGATATAAACATTGCAGAACCTAATGCTTTGATAGCATTTGCTGGCCCTAGAGTAGTAAGAGATACTACTGGAAAAGATTTACCAGAAGGTTTTCAACGCTCAGAGTTTGTTTTAGAACACGGCTTTTTAGATGGTATCTATGAAAGAAAAGATCTAAAACAACAAATTAATCTTTACATAGATCTGATACAAAATCAACCTATTAGAGCATAAAATAGTTGTTATTTTCATACTAGTATTCAATAGATTACAACGTATCTCGCACTAAATTCATCTAAACTTATTTTATAGGTTACCTTATAAAATAATTGTACATTTGCAACTTCAATGAAAAAATCATTGATGTACATAAAAATCATTTAAATAATATTGGCATGTATTTAACAAAAGAAGTAAAAGAAACAATCTTCGAAAAACACGGTAACAGTAAAACTAATACCGGTTCTGCCGAAGGACAAATTGCGTTATTTACGCACAGAATTAATCATTTAACAGGACACTTAAAGCAAAATCGTAAAGATTTTAATACAGAGCGTTCTTTAGTAAAAATGGTTGGAAAGCGTAGAAGTCTTTTAGACTATCTAAAGAAAAAAGATATCACAAGATATCGTGCAATAATTAAAGAATTAGGAATTAGAAAATAATACCTATTCAAAAGAGGTAGCTTTAAAGCTACCTCTTTTATTTTTTACTTCCATTGGATTAAAACAAACACACAACAACACACACAACAAGAAAAGTTTAATTAAGAAAGAATTATTAAAGTATGATTCCAAAAGTATTTAGAGAGGTCATAGACCTTGGAGATGGAAGAACCATCTCATTAGAAACCGGTAAACTAGCTAAACAAGCTCACGGTTCAGTTGTTGTTCAAATGGGAAAAGCAATGTTATTATGTACTGTAGTATCTAACTACAAACAGAGCCCCGTTGATTTTTTACCATTAACTGTAGATTACAGAGAAAAATTTGCAGCAGCAGGTCGTTATCCTGGTGGTTTCTTTAAAAGAGAAGCTAGACCAAGTGACGGAGAAGTATTAACAATGCGTTTAGTAGATCGTGTTTTACGTCCACTATTTCCAAAAGATTATCATTCAGAAGTTCAAGTAATGATTCAATTAATGTCTCATGATGAAGATGTTATGCCAGATGCATTAGCAGGTTTAGCAGCTTCAGCAGCGATTCAGTTGAGTGATTTTCCTTTTGAATGTCCTATTTCGGAAGCACGTGTTGCAAGAGTAAATGGAGAATTTGTTATTAACCCAAGTAGGGCTCAATTAGCAGATGCAGATATAGATATGATGATTGGTGCCTCAGCTGATTCAGTAATGATGGTTGAAGGTGAAATGGATGAAATTTCTGAGGAAGAAATGGCAGATGCAATTAAATTTGCTCACGAATCCATAAAAACTCAAATTGAAGCTCAAGTTCGTTTAGCAGAAGCTTTCGGTAAGAAAGAAGTTCGCGAATACGAAACCGCTGAACATAATGAAGAATTAGAAAAAAGAGTTTATGAATTAGCGTACGATAAATGTTATGCAATCGCTAAAAAAGGAACATCTAAAGCTGAACGAGGTGCTGCATTTTCTGAATTAAAGGATGAGGTAAAAGCCTCTTTTACTGAAGAAGAAGTGGCAGAATTCGGTCATTTAGTAGGTGGTTATTACAGAAAAGCTGAAAAGGAAGCTGTAAGAGAGCTAACGCTAGCTGAAGGAATTCGTTTAGATGGTCGTAAAACAGATGAAATAAGACCAATCTGGTCAGAAATAGATTATTTACCATCTGTTCATGGTTCTTCAATATTTACTAGAGGAGAAACTCAAGCACTTGCTACAGTTACTTTAGGAACATCAAGAGATGCTAATAAGATAGACATGCCGTCTTACGAAGGTGAAGAAAGTTTCTATTTACACTATAACTTCCCACCATTTTGTACTGGTGAAGCTAGACCTCTAAGAGGAACTTCAAGAAGAGAAGTTGGTCATGGTAATTTAGCACAACGTGGATTAAAAGGAATGATTCCTGATGACTGCCCTTACACAGTAAGAGTAGTGTCTGAAGTATTAGAATCTAACGGTTCATCTTCTATGGCAACTGTTTGTGCCGGAACTATGGCTTTAATGGATGCAGGAGTTAAATTAACAAGACCTGTTTCTGGAATTGCAATGGGATTAATCTCTGATGGAGATCGTTATGCAGTCTTATCTGATATTTTAGGTGATGAAGATCATCTAGGTGATATGGACTTTAAAGTAACTGGTACCTCTGAAGGAATTACTGCCTGTCAAATGGATATTAAAATCAAAGGATTACCCTATGAGATTTTAGTAAATGCATTAAAACAAGCACGCGACGGACGTTTACATATCTTAGAGAAAATAACTGACACTATAGCTCTTCCTAATGAAGAAGTGAAAGCTCATGCTCCTAAAATGATAAATCGAAGAATACCAAACGAACTAATTGGTGCATTTATTGGACCAGGCGGTAAACATATTCAAGAATTACAGAAGGAAACTGAAACTACTATTGTAATTACAGAAGATGCAGTTACTGAAGAAGGTATTATAGAAATTTTAGGAACCAAACCTGAAGGGATTGAAGCAGTAATAGCTAGAATAGAATCAATGATGTTTAAACCTGAAAAGGGATCTGTGTACGAGGTGAAAGTTATTAAAATGCTAGACTTTGGAGCAGTAGTTGAATACACTGAAGCGCCTGGTAATGAAGTATTACTTCATGTTAGCGAATTAGCTTGGGAACGCACAAATAATGTTTCTGATGTAGTTAAATTGGGAGATGTACTAGATGTAAAATATTTTGGTTTAGATCCAAGAACTAGAAAAGAAAAGGTTTCTAGAAAAGCTATTTTACCGAAACCTGAAGGTTTTGTAGAAAGACCTCCAAGAGATAACAATCGTGGAAGAGACAATAGAGGTGGAAGAGATAATCGAGGTCGTGATAATAGAAGAAATGATCGCAGAGATGACCGGAAACCAAGAGAAGAAAAAAAGGAAGATTAAATATCTTTTAACTTTATAATAAGAAATCGCCAAAATATTTTGGCGATTTTTTTATTTCATGACATCCCGTCTAATTTAATTTAGTTTCTTTGTAACTCTGAATGAAAATACAACGTCTTACTTATTTGTCACTTGGTTCTAATCAAGGAAGAAAGTTAAAAAATCTTCAAAAAGCTATCTATGAGATAGCAGAATCTATTGGTGCCATTCATAAAATTTCGTCTGTTTACAAAACAGATTCGTGGGGTTTTAAAGGAGATGATTTTTATAATATATGTATTGCAGTTTCAACCTATTTACCTCCAGAAGAACTGCTTAAAAATATATTGAATATAGAGACTAAACTTGGGAGAAAAAGAGAGCAAAATAATAAATACACCAACAGAAAGATTGATATTGATATTTTACTTTTTGATGATGAAATAGTATTTTCAAAAAATATTATTATTCCTCATCCAAGGATGCTAGATAGAAAATTTGTTCTTGTACCATTAGCTGAAATTGCCGGAAACACACTACATCCTATTGAAAAAAAAACATTGAATATTTGTTTAAATAACACAATAGACACTTCTGAAATTCATAAAATTTCATCAAAGCTACAAAGGCCTATACCTCTTATAGAAAAGTATAATTATGTAGCTATTGAGGGCAATATAGGTTCTGGCAAAACATCTTTATCTAATTTAATGAGTGATGAATTTAACGCTAAAATAGTTTTAGAGAGGTTTGCGGACAATCCATTTCTTCCAAAATTTTATGAAGATCAAGAGCGTTTTGCTTTTCCGCTAGAAATGAGTTTTTTAGCAGATAGATACCAGCAATTAACGGATGATTTAGCTCAATTTGATTTATTTAAAAACTTCATTGTTTCTGACTATTACATTTTTAAATCATTAATTTTTGCACAAGTAACACTTCAAAAAGAAGAATATGCTTTATACAGAAAAATGTTTGACATTATGTATAAAGAAATTTCTAAACCAGATTTATACATCTACTTATATCAGAATACAGATCGTCTTTTAGAAAATATAAAAAAAAGAGGGAGAATTTACGAGCAGAATATTGAAGCAAGTTACCTTCAGAAAATCCATGTCGGTTATACTAATTTTATTAAAACAGAACAAGATTTAAATACACTAATTATTGATGTTTCTGAATTAGATTTTGTCAATAATCACAATGATTACAGAGAAGTTTTAAAAATAATTAATACACACCCTTCATCTACAGAAACATCATAAAAAGGCAATTATTACTTCTTTTTTAACTCAAGTTTTTCAGCAAAATAATCACAAAAATCTCTCATAGTAGCTGTCATTTTTTGATCATCTGTAGCACGCTCAAAACTTCCTGCCATAGAAACTAATGTTTGATGGAAAAATTGTTTCATTTCATCAACTGGCATATCTTTAGTCCAAAGATCCATTCGCAAAGTATCTTTCTTTTTGTGATCCCAAACAGAAAGCATTATAGCCTTAGAAGATTCGTTATCTATACCTCCATCTTCCGCTTTCCAACTTATACTTTCAGGAATTTTGTTTTCATCTAATTCAACTGTAAACTCTATTTTTGAGGTATGTGCAATAGCCATTATTTTCGTGGTTTATATTTAGAATTCTTAAAAATCTCTTCTTCATTCATAGATAAAAGATCCTGTAAAGATACGTCATTATTTACCATGTAAGAACGTACAATTTGCCAACCAATCCATTGACCTATTCTACCGGGAGACTTTGTGTCTTCACTTAGATAAAATTTTGAAAAGGGAGCGTTTTCTATAAATCTTTTATTTAATTGCGTATCGGTACTATACAATAAATCGTTTTCTATGAAATATCTCCATATTTGCTCCTCATTCATAGTAGCCCAATCAAACTTATCCTTAGGGTATCCAATTTTAATTGGATCTAATTTCGATGGTAAATAAAGATCTAGCAAATACATTTTTTTTCCCTCATGAATCATTTTTGCCAGAAAAGATCTATTATTTGAGAAGGAGATTGTTGAATTTATAATGTTAGAGGCTACGTCAACAACAATTCTTTCATCAGTATTATTTTTTCTTATATAAGATGGATAATCGTTATAAAATGGATGATCATCTCCCAAATAAACATCTAAAGAAATAAATAATAAATTATCTGTATAAATAGTTCTGTAGGTATAATCTATATTGCTTAAAATAGTGATAACATCTGGGGCTAAGAACGTAGGATTATAATGTTTAATGTGTTTAAATAACTTAGACAGCTCTTCCTCAATATGTAAAAGTGAATTGTATTTTTTTTGAGTTTCTTGAAATAGCTCTTGTTCGTCTGGGTTATTTATTTTGGCAATCCAAATACTATCTGGTGTTTCATCAGGAAATAATAAAGGAAAATTTTCTTTTAATTCAACTAAATTTTGCCCTTTATTAGTATAAAAGTCTTGTTCAAATCTGAAAATCTTAAAATTTGCTTCAATATTTGAGATATCAATATTATTCTGAGTTTCTTTTTGACAAGAAATGAAAAATAGTAGTACCAATAAAAATTGAAAATAATTTCGCATTTGCTTTGTATCTTAGCTACGTGTTATGAATGATAAAAATACTAAAATAGTTTTCTATGCAAGTTGAAAAAGTTACCAAATATATAATTTCATGGTTAAAGGAATATGCTACTAATGCAGGAGTTGAAGGTTTTGTGATCGGTGTCTCTGGCGGCATTGATTCTGCTGTAACCTCTACTTTGTGTGCAAAAACTGGGTTTCCAACACTGTGTCTTGAGATGCCAATACATCAAGAGGAAGGTCAAGTAAGTAGAGCTAAACGTCATATTTTATCACTTCAAAAACAATATGAAAATGTATCTATGAATCATATAAATTTAACTCCTGTTTTTGACAGTTTAGTAGATGCGGTGCCTATGGTTGAGGATGAAAATGAACGCTTTATGAGTTTGGCTAATACAAGAGCTCGTTTAAGAATGACTAGCTTGTATTATTTTGCAGGATTAAATAACTTTTTGGTCGCTGGAACCGGTAACAAAGTTGAAGACTTTGGAGTGGGATTTTACACCAAATATGGAGACGGAGGTGTTGATGTAAGTCCTATTGCAGATTTAATGAAATCTGAGGTATATGCTGTTGCAAACTATTTAAAAATTAATGAAGAAATTCAAACTGCAGCACCAACTGATGGTTTATGGGGGGATGACAGAACAGATGAAGATCAACTTGGAGCTAGTTATGATGAATTAGAATGGGCGATGATAAAACAAAAAGAAGGGGTACACTCAGATGTATTTAGCGGAAGAAAAAAAGAAGTATATGAAATTTATCTAAAATTAAATAAGGCGAATAAACACAAAATGGATCCAATACCTGTATGTTTAATCCCAGAAAAATTAAAGTAAATGATTTTTTTGGAGATTTATTTTATTAAAACTTAGGCTTCACAATAAATCTGTTTTTTTTAAACAACCCTCATCAATTTATTATACAATCTTTTTTTTAGTTCGATATAGTTTTTAATCATTTCTAAATCGTTATTTTCGGAAGAGCTTGATTCTGATGGGTCAATAAGTTGTTTAATTTTTTTATCTATAAGAATTCTTCTTAGGTTTAAAATAGCATCTGTTACCAATTTTGATAAAATTTTTTGAGGTTCAGTAACAAAAATATTTTTACGTTCCCAATCACTCAAAGCATATTTCTCATCATCCATAAGGATGGAGGTTACTACTTTAGAAATATTTGTATTAGAATGATTAATAAAATTATCTATTTCAATTTTATCTTCTTGACTCAATTGATGAATCATTTCGTAATATATTTTCTTGAAAATTTCATTTGAAAATTCTATTTCATCGTCCTGTAAGTTTAGATATAATTCTTTTGAAACCTGATTTGTGTATTGTTCTTTTTCTAAGTGTATTGTTCCATCTTCATTCTCAACCTCAACAAAATCAACAAAATCTGCTTCTTGATTTCCAAAAAGTAATAAAATTCTAATAATTTCTTTTTCCAAAATAAATAAAGAATCTATTTCTTTTAGTTGTTCAGTTTGTTTTTTTACAACCTCAAAAGTCTGTTTTTCCTTTTGAAGGTTTTTGGAAAATTCTTTAGAGTTTTTTGATATTAATTGTGCTAATTCACTAAATAATACTCTTTCTGAAATTTCCATAATTCGAGAACATTCTTGCACATAAACTTCTCTTTGAATGCTATCTGGAATCTTAGAAATACTAGTGACAATATCTCGAATTAGTCCAGCTTTTTTTACAGGATCATTACTGGCCTCTCTCATCAATAATGAAACCTTAAAGTTAATAAAGTCTTGTGATGAGTTCTCTAAATATTCTTTTAGCGCTGTCTCAGAATGCTTTTTTGCAAAACTGTCTGGGTCTTCTCCATCTGGAAAAGCAACTACCTTAACATTCATTCCCTGTTCAAGAATTAAATCTATTCCTCTTAAAGAAGCTCTTATCCCGGCAGCATCTCCATCAAATAGTACAGTTATATTTTTTGTGAGTCTATTAACCAGTCTAATTTGATCTGAAGTTAATGCAGTTCCAGAAGAGGCAACAACATTTTCTATCCCTGATTGGTAAAAAGAAATAACATCTGTATATCCTTCCACTAAATAGCAATTATCTTGTTTGGCTATTTCTTTTTTAGCCTGATAGATCCCATATAAAATTTTACTTTTATGGTAGATATCGCTCTCTGGAGAATTTACATATTTAGCGGTCTTCTTATCTGTTGATAGAGTTCTACCTCCAAAACCTAAAACGCGGCCAGACATGCTATGTATAGGGAATAATACACGTCCTTTAAAACGATCAAATTGTTTGTTTTCTCTGACTATAGTTAATCCTGTGCTAGCCAAGTATTTTATATCATAGCCTTTTTTTAGTGCTTCATTGGTAAAAGAATCCCAACTATCTAAACAATAACCTAATTCAAACTTTTTTATGATTTCGTCTTCAAAACCTCTCTCTTTGAAATAAGATAAGCCTATCGCTTTTCCTTGATTGGACTTTAATAAAACTTCCTGAAAATATTCTTTAGCAAAATTTGAAACTAAGAACATACTCTCTCGTTCATTCATTTGCTCTTTCTCCTCATTAGATTGAACTGTCTCCTCAATTTCTATATTATATTTCTTTGCAAGAAATTTTATAGCCTCAGGGTAAGAATAATGTTCGTGTTCCATTAAGAAAGAAACTGCATTTCCTCCTTTACCAGTACTAAAATCTTTCCAAATTTGTTTTACAGGAGAAACCATAAAGGACGGAGACTTTTCATCAGTAAAAGGACTTAACCCTTTGAAGTTACTTCCCGCTTTTTTTAATTGAACAAACTCACCGATTACCTCCTCTACACGGGCAGTTTCAAAAACTCGATCGATGGTACTTCTTGATATCATTTAAAATAGACTTGGAAAAGTTAAAACAAATATAGTAATTAGAAATTTTGAATGATTTGAAAATTAAAAAACCTCACTAATAAAATTAGTGAGGTAAGTATGTTGTTTAATTCCTTTAACTAAGAGGCTGCTCTTAATTTTTTTAAGGTAGTTTTTGTCATTTTTTCTTCTGCATATTCTCTTGTAACTATTAGTTGTTTTTCGTCAGAACTAGGCAATTCAAACATGGCGTCTGTAAGAATAGCCTCACAAAGTGAGCGCAATCCTCTTGCCCCTAATTTATATTCAACTGCTTTTCCTACAATATAATTTAGAGCACCTTCTTCTACAGTAAAATCAACATCATCCATAGAGAAAAGCTTTTCATATTGTTTAATGATTGAATTCTTAGGTTCTGTTAAAATTGACCTCAATATTTTTTCATCCAAAGGATTCATATAACTTAAAACTGGAAGACGACCTATTATTTCAGGTATTAATCCAAATGATTTAAGGTCAGAGGGAATGATATATTGCAATAGATTTTCCTCATCAATTTTATCTTCTTCAACAGAGGCACTATAGCCAACAGCTTGCATATTTAAGCGTTTACTGATCATTTTATCAATCCCGGAAAAAGCACCTCCTGCAATAAATAAAATATCTTTTGTATTGATTTCTATAAATTTTTGTTCAGGATGCTTTCTACCTCCTTTAGGGGCTACATTTACAACAGACCCCTCTAGTAACTTTAATAGTGCTTGTTGTACACCTTCTCCAGAAACATCTCTTGTGATTGAAGGATTATCTCCTTTACGAGCAATTTTATCAATTTCATCAATAAAAACAATTCCTTTTTGGGCTTTAGCTACATCATAATCTGCTGCTTGCAACAATCTACTTAAAATACTTTCTACATCTTCACCAACGTATCCCGCTTGTGTTAACACAGTTGCATCTACAATAGAAAAAGGAACATTTAGCATTTTTGCAATACTTCTTGCTATTAATGTTTTTCCAGTTCCAGTTTCTCCTACTAAGACAATATTACTTTTTTCAATTTCAACCTCGTTTTCGTCATGAACCTGCATTAATCTTTTGTAGTGGTTATACACTGCTACTGACATTGCTTTTTTTGTTTCATCCTGACCAATAACATATTGGTCTAAAAACGTTTTTATCTCTAAAGGTTTTTTAAGAATAATTTCTTTTGAATGACTCCCTGAGGAAGCTTCAGATATCTCTTCTTCTACAATACCATGAGCTTGCTCTATACATTTATCACAAATATGTGCGTCCATCCCTGCAATCAATAGATCTGTATCAGATTTTTTCCGACCACAAAATGAACATTCTAAATTTTCTTCTTTTGCCATTACTAATTACTATTAAGTTTATAGTAGTTATTTTCTTATCAATACTTCATCAATCATACCGTACGCTTTTGCCTCTTCGGCTTTCATCCAATAATCTCTATCTGAATCATCGTGTACTTTTTTTACAGTTTGCCCAGAATGTTTCGCTATAATTTGATACAATTCATCTTTCAGTTTCATGATCTCACGTGCAGTTATCTCGATGTCAGATGCCTGTCCTTGAGCCCCTCCTAATGGTTGATGAATCATTACTCTAGAATGAGGAAGTGCTGAACGCTTTCCTTTTTCTCCAGCACACATCAAAACTGCTCCCATTGAAGCTGCCATACCTGTGCAAATCGTTGCTACATCTGGTTTTATAAATTGCATGGTGTCATAAATACCTAATCCCGCATATACTCCTCCACCTGGTGAATTAATGTATATGGAAATATCTTTTGAAGAATCTACACTTTCTAAGAATAATAACTGTGCCTGAATGATATTTGCTACTTGGTCATTAATTCCAGTTCCTAAGAAGATGATTCTATCCATCATTAAACGAGAAAAAACATCCATAGCCACAGCATTTAATTGACGCTCTTCTATAATATTTGGAGTCATATTTGTGATTAACTGATTGTAGTAGGTGCTACTAATTCCACGATGTTTAGTTGCGTATTTCTCGAATTCTCTTCCGTAATCCATTGATTTATTTTTAAAAAAATTATACTTGTAAATATAGTAACTATTAGTGAATAATTTTAAGCCTGTAGGAAGCAAAAAAAAACTTCTCTTAAATTTAAGAGAAGTTTTTTATTATTGGATTAACTGTTATTTGTAGACTTCTTTTATGAAGCCTTCATAAGTAACTTTTTTTGTTTTAAAAGTCATTTTCTCTTTATAAAAGGTCATTAACTTTTGACTCATCAATTGATCTTGAAGTTTTTTTGCCTCTTCTTGATTACCAAGAATTCTATTGGCAATATCATCTAGTTCAGCATCTTCTGGATTCATATTCCCAAATTGTGCCATTTGAGTTCTTATAAATCCTTTGGCATACTCTTTTAACTCCTCGTAATCCAATTTAATATCATTTTCTTTTAATATTTTCTCTTGAATTAGTTGATAACGTAACCCTTTTTCTGACTTATTATATTCTTCAGCCGCTTCTTCAGGTGTTAATTGTTTTTCTCCTGCAGTAGCTAACCACTTTTGTAAAAATTCTGAGGGTAAGTCAAAACTTGTATTATCAATTAAAAATTCTGTAACTGAATTTAATAATTGTTGGTCTGCTTGTTGTAAAAATTGTTTTTCTGCATCCTCTTTAATCTTATTTCTTAACTCAGTTACTGATTTTACACTTCCGTCAGTAAATAATTTATCAAATAACTCTTGATCTAAGTCAGCTAATTCTATTTCAGTAGTTTCCTCAATTGTAAATAAAACCTTTATATTCAGGCCTTCTATTTCTTCATTTGAAAGACCAAGAGCTCCCATTAATTTAGAATCATCAGAAAACAAACTTTTAGTTTTTAACTCAATAACATCCCCCACTTTAGAACCTACAAACTTTTTTAAATTTGTTTTTCCTTTTATGTCAGAAAGGTTAATGGTAGACTTATTCTCAATCTCTTTTTCTTCATTAACAAAAGTTCCTGTAACATTTGTATTTTCATTGATGATGTCTACAGCAGACATTTTCCCATAACGTGATTGTAGATTTTCTACTTCTTTATCTATTAAAGAGTCATCTGCATTAATAACATATTGAGTTATTTTCTTTTTTGAAGTTAAATTAACTTCGAACTGAGGAACTAAAC
>ENA-ORDA01001227-ORDA01001227.1-marine-metagenome-genome-assembly--contig:-NODE-1227-length-22463-cov-5.291030_pt1 | contig 22463 bp, 23 predicted proteins | sample MGYA00237778_ERZ508506 | MGnify/ENA primary metagenome ERZ508506 (study PRJEB26177, sample SAMN06267891) | marine metagenome | isolation source: Monterey Bay, California, USA | place: Pacific... | reverse complement strand
ATGTTGGTCTTCCAACCGCCATTGGCTTCCATGACGCAGGTTTCGAAGTATGGGGCGTAGATGTTTCACAACGCACAGTCGACATGGTTCTCAAAGGAGAAAACCCTACTGGTGACCTTGATGTTGATGATATTGTCCCGGCTCCAGGCACAGAACGCTGGCACATTACAGCCTCAGCAGCAGAGGCTGTACCACATTGTGATGTCATCCTTGTAACTGTTCCAACGCCTATTACTCACGACTTAAAACCAGATTTATCTTATGTAGAAAATGCAGGTCGTGATGTGTTTAATCACATCAAAAAAGGTTCGAATACAATTGTTGTTTTAGAATCGACAGTTTATCCTGGTGTAACCGCTCAGACATGGCTTCCGATCATCGAAGAATTAGGTTTGGTTATCGGCGTGGACGTTGAAATTGCGTACTGCCCTGAACGGTTCAATCCAGGAGATGCCGCACACGGAGTTCGACAAGTGGCTCGCGTGATTGGTTGTTCCAATCCTGAAGTAGGGGCAGCACTTGTGTCTCTCTACAGTAAACTGACTACGGAAGATGTCCGTTATGTTGGTAAACTCGAAGTCGCTGAAGCAGCGAAGGTCATTGAGAATGTTCAACGAGACATCAACATTGCACTTGTCAATGAACTCGCAAGAATCTTCCCTGCCTTGGATGTTGACGTTGAAGATGTTCTTTCCGCTGCAGCTACGAAGTGGAATTTTCATCGTTACACACCAGGCGTAGGCGTTGGTGGCCACTGTATCCCGGTAGATCCGTATTACATGATTCAACGAGCAGCAGATGTTGGCGTTCCTGCTGGTCTCATCACTGCAGCGAGAGCCGTAAATCGTTCCATGCCGAGTCACGTTGCGGGTGTTGTTACTGATTTGATGTGGAATGCCCACGTTCCTGCAGGAGATGCTAAAGTTCTGCTTCTCGGCTGGTCTTACAAGGCAGAAGTAGGAGATCCCCGAGAAACTCCAGCTGAACCTTTGGCAGCGACATTGCTTGGAAAGAACATCCGTGTTGGTGCTTGGGATCCACACATTGAATCTACACTTTACCCAGAAGGGGTTGTCGCTGTGGATGAAATTACTGATGCAGAAGGTTATGATTTGGTTATTCTTGTGACTGCTCACAAAGCATGCTTAGAAATTGACTGGAAGGGTTTGCTTGCAAAGATGAGGACACCTCTTCTCTACGATGGTCGAAGAGTTCTCGACTTAGATAAACTCGAATCAATGGGTTGGAAGACCCACGCAGTTGGAAAACCGGTGTGATCAAGACTGACGACCAGCGTCAAACATCTCTTTGAGCGAACTACAATCACTTGCAGATGGGTTCCAATGTTCTAAATCAGCAACTGCCGCAGCATTCGCCATCATCTTTGGATTTTCCAGCGTCAAACATCTCTTTGAGGGAACCATCATTCATCATCTCAAGAGCGATATCAGATCCGCCAATTAATTCACCATGAACAAAGATTTGTGGCATGGTTGGGAAGTCAGACCAAGTACAAATGCTTGGGATTGCTCTTGGATCGGTCAAGATGTTAACAGCTGCAAATGGTTCTCCCAGTGATTGCATAACTTGTGCAGCACGGTTTGAGAATCCACATTGTGGTTCATCAGGTGTTCCTTTCATGAACAATACTAACGAGTGTTCATCAACGATTGCTTGTAATTCTTCAGGTGTCCAGTCCATGTTTATTCCTCTTTTTGACGATTGATACGTCGAATGTGAACGCCTTGTCCGCCACCGTGCGGATCAAAAGCAGTATCGCCCGTAACAGCAGCCTGTTCAGGCGTCATGCACTTCAAATCGAGTGCATGTACAGGATGTGGAATGTATTGTTTCATATGGGCAAGCACAATCTTTTGGCGTTGTAATGGACGCATTCCTTCAAAGGATGGGCTTGTGATTCTGATGTGAAAATGATCTCCGCTTCGATGAAGATCGATAACTTCGACCGTCGCATCAGACACTGCTTTGAGTACTTCTGCCTCCAGCCATTCGGTACTGACCATGGCTACACCAACCCATCCTCTTGTTTGAACCTGTCTAATTCCAGTGGTCAATCTTGAAATACACTATAATTATGCTTAAACATGGTCGGTGAGATATCAGAGGACGGTAATTGGGTTTGGGACGGGGATGAATGGGTCCCTAATACATCTGAACCCGCCCCCCAAATTGAGCCACCTGCACCTTCCATAGAGGAGCCACAAATTCCTGTTCCGCATCAAGGGCAGCCTCTTCCTGGAAACCAAATGCCTCTTCCAACATTTGATCCGAACTTCCAACTCACTCATGCTGTTCCTCAGGAAAGTCAAGTACCGGCAGTAATGCGAGCACTCTCCGGAGTGATTTCGATATTGATGTCAATCGTACTGCTGCTGTTTATCTTTGGATTGGTGATTGGCATAAATTCGGACAACATCCAATCTCTGGGAGAGGAGAATACGTCTGGAGCCGATACATTCGCAGATGCCATCGGACTTGTCCAAATTCTTACCTTTCTCTCGGTTGGAATCATTTTAGGAATTGTAGTCATATCAATACTATCATTCACAGGTAAAGCGAAGTGGTGGTGGCTACTTGCAGCGATTACAGTTCTCTCTTTACTGTTTACCGTTACTGCATTTTACATTACAGGCGCATCGAATGATTACAATGATTCATGCGATACTGAAATCTACGATTGCAGTGGTTTATCCGATGAAACTATCTTTGATCAGGATGCAATGCTCTCAGGGTATTGCAGTTTATTTGCGCTCCTTTTGGTTGGAATTTTCTCCTTAATTCAGCGAAGTGCATCAATGGAAAAATCTCAAACTGAGCCTGTACATTTGAGTGGTGTTGAAGCAAAACAATCGATGAACAAGATGCTTGCCATAGGGACTATCCTAGTTCTAATTGGAGCTGGAGTTGCATTACCATTCTATCTATCTGGTGATGGGGAAAAAGCCTCAGGGCCAGATGAATTCTTTTCTTTCAATGTAGTCGATGCATGGGATGCGGAACCGATGGATGACGGTGGAGACAATGCCTTGGTCGTAGTTCGAATGGTCGATATGGATGGACCCCTCGAACACTACGAAATGGTTGAGATTTTGATGGTGATGTCCGATGGAACGCCAGCCCATTGCTATTGGAGTGGACTTGACCGAGATTCGTCGTGTGAGTTCGATGAACTTGATGCTGATGGCGACATGCGGTTCGGAATTGGCGATGGATTGCTCGTTTATGAGAAAGGGCAGGATCTCTGCAGCGGCGGAACAGAATCAAACCCAGAAGGTTGTGAAATCGATCTTAATGTCCGTATTGGTAATGCAATGGGAGATTGGTCGTACACGTCTGACCCGATGACGGGATATGCTAACCCAGTTGACGAGGAGTAGTAGATTTACACTCAGTTCAGATATTCCATATGTTTTTTTTCTAAATATTTGTACAACCGTTCTATCATAAACTACCACGTACAAACGAAAAACATGGACATACGCGTATTATCGCAAACCGATGTTCCATCGATGTGGGCGATTAATGAACAAGGCCTTCCAGGAACAGGCCAAGTTTCTGAACGAGAAATTTCAGATTTACTTAACCTTTCGACCCTTTCTCTTGGAGTTTTTAGAAATGAGAACCTACTTGGATTCGTGATTTGTTTGTCTCCAAAAACAGATTACACAAGCCTCAATTATGCTTGGTTCAAGAACAAGTATGATGAATTCATTTACGTTGATAGGATTGCAGTTTCCTTAGATCACAGGGACAAAGGAATTGGTTCGAAACTCTATGGAAAGGTGATTGCTTATTCGCAAGAAAAAGAAGTACCAATTGCAGCAGAGGTTAATTTGAATCCTCCGAATCCTGGTTCCATGCGTTTTCATAATCGTTTTGGATTCGAGGAAGTAGGAACATTACTCCACAAAGAGAAATCAGTAACAATGCTGTTGCGACAGTGATGCATTCTTGGTAAAGGGTACCCTTTGCCACCCCGTCTTACTCTAGTGGCGCCTTGCCTATTGACCAAAAATTACGTTAAACTAAACCCCAACGGGTAACCATGGCATCTGCTCTTACCTGGCTGGTATTTTTCGGGTTCTTTTTGTCACTAATATTTCTTAAAGGTCTTATAATTATTTGTAGATATAAGAAACTAGGCGTTCCTCTCAGATGGGAGAAAGATTACGATGAAAGAAATGCTCGATTTGTTAAATATCAAAAAGAAAATTGGAAAACTGATTTAGAGGAATGGAAAGAACGAAATCCTTTGAAAAAATTCTTATTGGTGACTCCAATTATATCACATCTAGTAGAAATAGCAGATTTATTTTCATCGGATCCTTTTCCTTTAGTTTACATTTTTGAAGAAGAATAACTTTCCAAAGCAAAGGGTGTATCAGAATCAATAATGAACATGGTTAGGGCCATTGTGAATTCCCAGCCGTATAAGAGAAAGTATGCTTCGTCTTAAGTGCCGCCTGTGCCGCCCCATTCCCCAAATCCAAGCAGACCGAGAATCATTGCACCGCCCCAAATAACAAAGAACAGGATAATGAAATTCGTCAATGGTCGAGTAGATTTGGGTTTCAACCCTTCATACTCAAAGACGTCTTTACATTCAGGGCATTCGTAATGGCCATCAACATCGGGAACCTCAACGTCGGCTTCGCACAACGGGCACTTGACTTCAATCATATGGGATTTCCCTCGCGCTAGGATAAAAATATAGTCCCTTCATAATGCAGTGAATCGCCACCCATTGATTCATGCATCTTCAACATCTGGAGACACCATGCAGCATGCGTCGCGTCGTCCATCTTTTGGTCGCGACAGTGCTTGGTTGAGTGGAGCAGATATCATTGCAGTCTTTCTTGCTCTTGTTGGACAATTGCTTCTTGCTCGAGCCTTACTTGCAGAGTCCTATGGTCTTCTTATCATCGCTCTTGATCTATTTGCAACCCTATTTCTTCTTCTCGATTTAGGTTTACCAACGCTTCTTGCCCGTGATGGACCGAGGAAGCCATCTTCAATTTGGTCTGGAATGATTCAAATTTATCGTTTACAAATCGTCGCAGCCCTCATGTTCGCTCCTCTTGCTTGTGGGATAGTCATCTACCTTGGAGCTCATGACAGCCTGATGTTACTCGCTGCTGTAATCGCCCTTGTTCACATTGCATCTTATGCTCCTAGGACCGCTTTGCGAGCCTCTGGAGATGCGAGGTTTGAGTCGATTACAAAAGTCGTTGAACGAGCCGTAACCACTGCTGGCTATGGTTTCCTGTACGTTGCATCCTCAACCGATGTTGTATGGTATGCACTTATTTTCTTGATTGGTGCAAGCGTTGGTTGTTTGCTTGCGCTTTGGGGCGCATATCGAGTAACAAATGTGAATCAGGCTAAGAAAACAGATTTCAGGGAATTAGGATCAATTTGGGAGAATAAGAAATCACTCCTTATTGCAGCCTTACCCTTCGCCATCACCTTGGGTGTCTTACCTTATGTTATTCGAATAGAGAAATTCATTCTTTCAGTAGAATTGGGACTTGAAGAAGTTGCGTTATTCCATGTTGCTCAACTAGCCTGGCTTGCAGGGCTACTTATTCCTCAGGCTATGAGGGCGGCATTACTCCCTGTCCTTGGAGCTTCTCGCGATGATAAAGAACTCTACAATGGGCATCTCAATCGAGTTGAATCCATTGCTTTTGGATTAGTACCGATTGGATTAGTTTCGGGTGCATGTATTGTTACCCTACTGCTTCCTGTTGCATTCCCTGCTGAATACTTTGATGGTAGCCTTGGGGCTTCTGCTCAAGATATCTTCATGCTTTTACTTGCAGGCTGGGCCATGACCGTGTTGAGCGTACCATCTTACACCTCTCTACAAGCAGGAACTCGGCCTTGGAGATTCACTGGCCTCATCGCTCTTGTTGTTATCATGGCGACATTGATTGGATGGTTTTTGATCAATTGGGGAGCCGATCAGAGTGTTGGAACTGCTCTAGAGATGGCTGCGTATGCTTCAGTCGCTTCGACATTCATCATGCTGTTTGCAGGCATTGGGTTGAGTCAGCGGTGGAAGGAATTCAAAAGTCGAGGATTACAATGGGTTTTGACTATTGGACTTGTCTTTATGACGTGTTTTGCACTCTCAGAACGTTCTTGGTGGGCGCTTTCAGGACTTCCATTATTCATTCTTCTTCCTCAAGCCCTTGAAGCAATGCAGACCACAGTTGGCCCACAACTTCCTGAGAAAACTCTCGAGGCAGAGTGATTGGATTCTTAATCCAATTTGTTTCGAGTGCGGATTCGCATGCATCAGCAAGTTGCTCAGGTGTTGCTTCATCGATGACCAGAGAATCTGGAAGATAGGTCCCTACGTCACCTACGTTTGTTGAAACAACGGGTGTACCACAGAGAATAGACTCTCTCGCTACGAGAGGACCAGATTCTCTATGAGAGGTAATCAGCGTAATATCCGCGACAATCATCCTGTCCCAAACGATACTACGAGGCTGTTGCTTTAGCGTCGTCATTCCGACAATCCATCCTCGATGTTCGAGGATCTCGCCAGTTTGAAGGGCGAGGAGATTGTTCTTTTCGGGACGTCGAGGATCAGAAGGGAACAGAATATCGATTGCCTCTCTTCTCCATCTTCCCTTCCATGGTTTCATCGGTCGAGCCCACTCCGCATCCATTTCAGAGTGACAAGGAATGACAAAGGAAGCCTTTGGTGATACATTTCGTTGTTCAGTAGATTGTTTCAATCTTTGACTGACAAAAACCATTGAATCGGCAGATTCCATCATCGAACGGATTCTTTTTCCGATTGTTGAATGGTCAAGGCCAACATCAACATCGTGGCCATGGACAACACCCGTCCAAGGCACCTTCCATCGTTTTGCGAGTGCTTTTGCCAGTTCTCCAACTGGCCAAAGCGTATGACAGATGATATGGTCAGGGCGCCAGGTTCCGAGCCAAGATTCGATGGTCTTCTTTCGATTACGTATACTTCTTGAGGTGAGGGAAGGATATGGGTGGTCAGAGAGCGCAATGAACCGCGGAGAGAGGATTTCAAATCCATTATGTTCGAATCTCTTAGGAGATTTCGCAACACCAGTCAGTGTAGAGCGACGTTGTTCCATGTATTGCAGCATTCGTGGTAACGGATTGACAATACGCACATCATGTCCCAAATCGCGTAGCAGTTGTGCATGGTCTGCTACGAATGTACCTCTTGCAGCATTCGTAGGAAGCGGGTGAAGCAACGTCACCAACAGGATACGCATCAAATCACTCAGACATTGAGGGCTTCATGAAGCGTTGTAAGGTTATCAGCAACACTTCCTCGATCATTGAAGAGTCCTGAACCGACAACTGCGTTCGTAACACCCCACTCTTGCAACATAGCAATGTTGTGCGTTTTGACGCCACCGTCAATTTGCAACTGGACTTCACGTCCACCAGCAGCGACCTGTTCATCGATTGCTTTGCGAAGTTTACGGATTTTTGCTTCAACAGTTGGAATAAACGATTGTCCTCCAAAGCCAGGATTGACACTCATAATCAGTACTAGGTCGACATCAGGTAAAACTTCCAAAGCAATGTCCACAGGAGTAGCTGGATTCAGAACGACTCCCGCTCCTGCACCGGCTTCACGAATTGCGTGAAGGAGTCGGTGGAGATGTGTGACAGCTTCAACATGGACTGTGAGATGATTGCAACCAGCATCAATGTAATCTTGATACATGGTTTCAGCATTTTCGATCATCAAATGGGCATCGAATACAGGGCCATCTCCCAAGTGTTTTCGCAGTTGCTTGATGACTGGAGGGCCAAAGGTAAGATTCGGCACAAAGTTTCCGTCCATAACATCGAGATGAAGCCAATCAAGTCCTGCGGAAACGGCTTCTTGACAAGCATTTCCTAGGGCTGCAAGGTCTGCTGTTAGAACACTTGGTGCGATAATCATCGAATCCCTCTTGTCCTTGCCAATGCATGGTGCCTCATGAGCATTGTTCTCATCAAATCTATTTCTTGATTACAGAAATGACATCACTCCACACTCGAGCTGATCCTCGGCGGTAGATGTTGTCATGGAATGAGCGTTGCAAATAATGGATGCATCGAGCAAATCGTCCTCGATGGTTGTAGCATCCCGCTAGTGTATGAATGGGTGTAAAGACCTCTTCGAAAGGGAGTTGGGGTCCATCAAATGCAGGGCGCTCACGTTCGACTAATTCGACCGTCCCATCCCATAGGATGTCATCCATTGTAGGAGCCTCAATCGTTGTATCATGGAGAACATGGAGTGAGCCCTCAGCGAGTTTTGCAGGCTTCCATTTTATTCTTGATCCATCGCCAAGGTATTCAATCAGTTGTCGAATTTGAGGCAAGGTTGCAAAGCCAAGGTGTGTCGATTCCCACCATCCCTGCGTTCGAGCTAAGGTGATATGGTGGACACCGGGTTGAACCATTCGAGCATCCATTGTATCATTCCACGTGCGACAAACATCATCGATTCGAACGTTGATGATCGGCATTGGTCCTGCACCAATATCGTATAAGCGAGAAGGATTTGCTAATTCTCCAACCAGAAGAATAAGTCGTCGTTCCTGCATGAGTGGGGCTCCAAGTTTGGATAGAATCGAATCGATAGAATCCCCAGAGGATGATTTCCAATCAGAGACAGTATTCTTTAGTTCATCAACTGACATTAACTCTGCATCGATTGGTTCAGCCTCAATCCAAAACAATTCATCTTCCGAGAAAATGACAGGTTGCTGTGGTAATGGAAGTGGTGAGTTAAGGGGTTCGTAAGGCCAAAGGCGAGGTGTTGTAGGGAGGCTCATCGAGATTCACTTCCTTTCATTGAAACAGAGCCTCATGGAGGCATTGTGGACATGTGACTTTGATCGGTCGTTGACTGGGTATGCCTAGGGCCACACCGCATGCAGGGCAAAGGATTGCTTGATCGACTTGAGAACGGCGCTCCTTTGCACCGCCAGTAGGGTCGTACTGAAATCGCATTTGATTCACAGGTATTGTCTGAGCTTGCGAAGGAATCTGTGGGACTTCTTTGTTCGCTACTGGTTGGAATCCAGCCATGGAAGACTGAGGAGTTCCTTTAGCGAATCGGTTTGCAATCGCTTCAACTTCTTCAGGAGCCATTCCGTACTGTTGTGCAACAGATGTAACTTCGAGTTGACGTTCGTACCCTTGTAGGGCGGAAATCCGAGTTAACACGTCGACTGGGATTGAACTCATACAACGCCGTCGAACTCTTGTGTATTGAGGTTTGAGTCGTTTTGTTCTCGGAACCTGATTATGGAGTTCATATACTGTAATCCGGAAGGGATAGCCGTACAAGCCTTGATAATGGTTACCAGAAGGGCGCAGGACAAGAAGGGTAGGATATGGCAAGCCTCAATCGACGAAAATCAAGCAACAGCGTACGAAAGCAGTCTGGTAAAAACAGACTCGATGTTCGCAGACTTACGTGTGAAGAGGTTATGCAAAAACCTCGGGCAGTTCGTTCCACTGCTTCAATGGCTGATGTCCTTGAAGCGATGACAATGAAAGAGTTAGATCATCTCTTCATCGTTAATCGTGATGGCGTTCCAATGGGTCGTATTCATGCTATTGATGTCTTGAAACTCATCTCAAGAAAGACTGTTAATCGTTCAATTGCTTGGATGCATGGCATTGAAGCAAAGCAACTCGTCAACCTTCCTCCATTGACTGTTCGTCTTGAAACACCTCTTCTGAAAGCAGGTGCGCTCATGTTGACTCACGACTTGAACCAGATTGCAGTTGTCAACGATGATGGTGTGCTTGCTGGTGTTGTTAGCCATAGCACAATTGCTCGACATCTTCCGAAGTTTGTACTTTGATCAGATGCCCCAATAGCGCTCTGATTGAGCTTGTTTGGCCTTCAATCCCTTGACAATGGTCATTGTAAGCCATAGAGCAACAATCCATGCTAGAGGTACCGAGAGCGTATCAGCAATGTTCGTAACGTTAAATTCGTAATCATTTCCACTCAAGATGTCAATCGCAATTTGCAGAGCTGTGTTAACGAACGAGTAAACAACCATACCAAAGATGCTCAAAACAAGCAACTGGCCAGAAAAACTTCCGCGCTTTAATCGTAAGAGCATGAATCCAGCCGTTGAAGTTAGGAAGGCAATAACAATCCATGCAAGCGATGAGTTAGCAACTTGCATCCAAAGAATCGATGTTGTTTCAGTATCAACGAGATCGTCAAATGTTTGCCATCCTTCAGCCCCTGCAAAGATAGCACTGAACACAGTCGCAGTCCACAAGAGTGACGAAAACATAGCCGCATCTGCGTTATCTCGCATCTCCTGAACAACTCGATTGACGGTTGTTTCGATACCAGCACCTTTTGCGAATATGAACAAACCGAGCAGCAATGGAAGGGCACCAATAACGATACCTCCAATTTCATTTGGAAGCATAATTCCCAGGCCAAATATTGCAAGAACCAATCCAAATGGAATCATGAATTTAGCTCTCCATTTCGGATCTTCAAGTGCCTTTACGATGTAATAGTAGGTGCCTTCAATACCCTTTGATTGCTTGACAATGACCTTTTGGACATGGTCAATACGAACCTGGGATTGTATGATTGGTAGAACAGATTCATCCTCTGCTCCATCAGTGATTAAGACAGCCTCATCAGGTTGGAAGGCAGAAACAACTTCCTCTAATTGCGCAGCAATTGCACGGTCAGAACGTACACCGACCTTTTCGTCCCCAGTAAGAATTGCAACCTCAACTTCATCGTCTTCTCCACCTGTTTCGAGCAGAGAATCGTGTTGAGAAAGAGCGCCAAGAATAGCGTTTGTATCGCTTTCTTCCGGATCAGCAATACCAAGCTTGAGAGCAGCAGTGAGCACTTGTCGTCGGCCAATGACAGGACCTCGAATCGAGGTTTTGATTCCAAGATCATTGTCTCGGTCAACAGTCAGGACAAGTACTCGTGTCATTTCGCTCCCTGTTTGATGGTATACACTCCTCCACTTCAAACTCTTGTTTGCTCTGAATCTGGTGGAGGCTGTTCTTGAGGTGCTTGGGCTTGTTGCTCACGTCGCTTTCGCCGTTGAGTGGCGCGAATGTATTTCAGTGGATGGTCAAGCCAAGGCTGATCGCACAACCTGTTATCCCCTGGTAAAACAGGGCAGTTGTGATTTACTTTCAATTTAGAGCAACTGGACGGTGTGTACTCGTGCTGATAGACGTGATCGACCTGATAGGAAGTTGTACCTTCGCTGAAATCAGGTGCTCCTCTGAAGAAATCCACACAAGATTCCTTTGGTAAAGCCAATGTTGCAGCCATGGATGCAAGGAATAGTCGCCCAAAGTGATTGAGATTCACGCCCCCTGATAGGTCAGCTACTGCCTTTCTCATACAAGGCGGCCAATCCTCTTCTTCTGCACCAACTAAGGCGATTGCTTCACTGGTTTTCTGATTCAGAAGATTCCGAACCATTCCAACAGGTTCAGCTAATCGGATGGCTAAATCAGTCGTCACTTCTGCCATTTTCTGAACGCCTTCGCGTTCAACATCAGACTTGATGTGTTCACGCAGCAGCCGAGCAAGTTTTGCAGTGGAACTGTATTTGTTTTCATTATGGAGTCGAACAATACCATTCTCAACATCACAATTCGGAAGCCTCCAACGGTTTCCAGTAATGCGAGGACATACTTCGATAAAATCAGAAAGACCGAGACTCCATTCCAATCCATCTTTTGTTTGTCTTAGCGCCTTAATATCCGAAGAAGCAATGTTTCGTCGAAACGCATTCCCACTCTCAACTTTGTCGAGTACAGAGATGTAAGTACGGGCAATCGGTTCAAGATTTGCAGCATCTCTGATCAGAAGATGTTCCGCTCTCGCAGCTTCTGCTTGAGCCCATCGGGCGAGAAGACGTTCATCCTCTGAAGCGCAAATGACAAGTCGAGCATAATAGAATGAGAATGCTTCAATCAATCGCCCTTCCTCAGTATGAATATCGCCACCACTCAACTCAACACCTTCCTTGGATTGAACGGTATCAACCAATCGAATGCGGGCTCGTTTTCGAGCAGATTCCATGAGTGGGCCATCGATTAAATCGTCCAATGAAATGTTGTGCTTAGCGGCCATATTTTGTATCCAACCACTTGCTTGAGGCAAGAATGGATAGCGCGCAAGCGTCACTTCATCGGTGACGATTGGTTGACTCGTTGGTCGGGGCACATCAGACGAATGAACCCGATACCATATGAACTTGACAACCCAAACCTTTCTTCAACATCTTCCTCTAGGGCAGGGTGTGTTCAACGATGTGCTGGAGCCTCTTCTTGCGTTACAAGATGAGGTTCGAGAAGCATTTGGTTACTCAATCCTAAAGGATGTAGAGTCGGCTGAGCGAATGGAATCGTTGTTTTCAAAACCACAACCGTTTGACCGTGAAGAATGGAGTTCGGATAAACGCCAACAGTCAACAATTGAACTTCAAGAAGACCTTCATGCAGCAAACCAACTCTACGTTATAGGAGCGGGTTCAGAGAAGATTCGAACCTCCGACTATGACTCGGGGGCACGTTTCATTGCTGCAGATGGAGCGGTTGGAGCAGTTGATGATCTTTCTAAGGTACTGTGTGTTGTAAGCGACGGGGATGGTGCAGAACATCTTCAACGTGCAGTAGAATCTTCAGTTCATATCGTCTTACATGCCCATGGCGATAACTTGGAAACTTGGACGCAGTTATGCGCAAAATGGGCAGAAATGGAAACAGTTCCCTCCCTTACTCTAACGCATCAAACAAAAACATCGTTTTCAGGAATGCATAATCCTGGTGGATTTACTGACGGTGATCGTGCTCTTTGTTTTCTGCACTCAATGGGATTGGATCTAAGCCAAATCAAATGTCTCGGGTTTTCAACACAAAAGGTTGGAATGTGGTCAGGAGCCACAGATCCAGTCGCTAAATTGGACAAATTGCAATGGATGAATGAGGCCATGGTTCGTTTGGGAGTTGAACACCAACTCATAAACTATGATTGACCTGTTGATATTATGGAGACCCGTAAAATTATCAATTACGGGATGTGGGTTTTTGCACTCCTCATCATCAATATCATCTGGGCAAACGTGTCAAACAACGTTGCTTCTCAGGAACTTAACGACATCGATTATGAATTCCAAGCGAATCGTGAAGTCTTGCTTCAACCAGTTTTTGGAAGCGAAGCAGACCTCCCGGTTGAAATCCAATCGGAATTTGTTCATGCTGACAATGCCTCAAAAATTGAAGCAGTATCGTGGAAACTCATCGACGAAGATGGCACAGTTGTTCTCTCATGGAGCGGTCAAACCAATGAATTTGTTTCCATAGAAGCAGACTTGCCGCCCGGCGATTATAGGCTTGAGACAACGATTGGAGAAAACATCCTTGCAACTCAAACACTGGATGTTGCACCCTTTGCCCCGATCGCAATTTGGGGCCATCTCATACTCTCAATATTGCTTGTAGCAGTGGCTTTTGGTGAAGTAGGCATTCGGAAATTTGTCTCGAAATACAACGAAAAAACAGTGGTCAAGGAAGACAAACCGCGTGAATTCCGAAAAACTCGCGTCGGTATGCCCGAAGCGGATGAAGCAAATGACTCACCGTGGAGAGATCCAATTTCGTAGCAATCACAAGAAATCGGAAAGTGACATCTGTTTCGCACGATCATTGCTGAACAGCGACTCAACACTTCCTGCTAACCATTCCATGTTTTGACGAGTGTATGTATCTACTCCGTATGTATCCATAACGTGCTTTGTAACTTCGATGTACTTTCGAACAGCTCCTTCTGAAACAGTTAGGGCGAGTTTTCCGTTACATTGGCCACCTTCATTTCGAGCCACACCGTGCGCTGATAACCCTCTACCGCCCACCTTTTCAGGCTGAATACAATGGCCTGCAAGTGGCATTCTCCGATATGAATTTCCACACTTCAAACACCGAATCTTCTGCCGTCCGTATGCATTGAGATTACCGCGCAAATCAGGAAGGAAGTGGGAACGAATAACAGAGGATGCAACAGTTCTGGCATTGATCGCACGTAATCGTTGGCAGAGATTCAGTTGTCCATTCATCTTGTCGATCATGGTTGCTAATGTCTTGTAGGCGGAGAGTTCTGGCCCCTCATCCATGCGTTCGCAATCATGCGTATACCCATAGCCGCGTACCGCAGCAACTGTTCCGAGTCGTCGCTCAACGAAGTCCATGCTGTCTGCGATATCTTTCGGATGAGGTTGCGTCAATGTGGCTTCGTAGAATTGTCGTTCATAGAACCAAGCAGAATCAACGTTCAGGGCTTCCTTGTCGATTTCAGTCGGATTAAGACGCGTCGTTAATACGAGAGGAGCATCCATTTGACCACCACGATTGGCTGGCAAGATTTCACGACTGAAGTTCAATAATCCGTCCATAAGCAGCATAATTGCATCTTCATCACCATCGCAATTACGACGCTTTGCAGCATGGAATAACGGATGAGCATAGCCACCGGAACAATCCGCCCATCCAATGATTCGGGACAGAACGCCTCCTGATGTGTGTGGTGCAAGAGCGCAGATAAGTTGTCCAACGAGATCGTCTTTCGTCGTCGCATTATAGTACGGTTCCATCTTGTAATACTTGACCAGTACTTCATCGACAAATTGAGCAGTGCGGATGAAATAATCTGCTGCATTCTTAGCGACAATGAAATCTTGTGGGAATAATTCCAACATCTGATCATCTCGTTCGAGAGGATTTCCTTCCCAATCATGGGTGTATCCAAGAGCATGAAGCCGCTTCCAATCAACATAGATTTCCTTGGGCGTGAAGTGTGTTACAGGGACATCGCTCATATCGAAACGTATGGTTCCATCACGGAATACGGGGAGGTTGTATTTCGCACGAATAAGTCCCTTTTCGATGGCTTCAGGTGTCTGATTCTTGCTCTTTAGTTCCTTGACGCACTTGACCTGTTGAGGCAATCGAGTCATACCGATACGCAATTGGGCATCTTCCAGAATAGATTCAATTGGAACACTCTGCACTTCTCCTCGACGACGACTCTTTCCGGTTGATTCACGCATGTCGGTTCGCCCTCCACACGTTTCTCCAATCTTCGGCAATCCATCATTGTCAACAACACGATGGTGGCATGTGATGAACGGGGAGTCCTTTCCGCATTTTGAACACAATCGCTTCCCCATTTGGACTCGAATGGAACCCTTGCCAGCAGCATTTGCAATGAGTCGCTGATTGCCTCCTTCCAGAGCGATAGGGAAGAGTGTGTGTGAGCGAGGAGTCATTTCACGCGGAGCCGATTTTTCAGGACGACCCATTCGGCAACCGATGCGCTGCGGTGCCGCATGTTCCCATCGTAAGGTTGACGATTCGCGAATAAGAGGGAGGAGTCCATCCACTTCATGGTCATCGTGCATGCGTTGTGATGCCTTGTATCGAGATGCATTTTCAGGTCCTTCATCAGGAACTGATTCAGCAGCTTCCTTTCCGACTTGATCCGTTTCTGAAATACCCAAACCACGTTGGCGGGCTTCGGTTTCAGCGGCGATTCGAATGGTGGAACGTTCCTTCTCAAGGGCGAACAACCGAGCCCGCTCAGCACGAAGTACTGTGTTGCAATCCCGTAGTTCGAGGATGCGCTGCTCGACATTGATTCCAAGATCAATCAGTTGGTGGAGTTCTGACTTGCGGGTGGTAAAACCAAATCCATTGAGTAAAGCCTGCCAGCCGCATGTAGCAACGATATCGTCCCCTTCATGGTGATGAGGAATTCCGAGAAGGAGCAATGCTCCTTTGAGCAGGCCATGTTGCATGAAGGTCCATGCTTCAGGAAGCGTATCTTGGAAGATTGGCTCCTCAGGAAGAAGGTCATATCCAATGGATTGAAGTTCAGAAACAGGAGGAATTGATTCGGGTTGTAATTTGTCCATCTCAGTGGGATTCCATCCAGAAGCGGCTCCGGTAAAGCGTAACCATTTCGAAGCACTGAATGGATTTTCAGGAGATGAATCAGGCATCTTACCCGCATCTTCCACCTTTCCTCTTTGAAGCGCCTTAAGCACGTTTGGAACCCATTCAAGTGGAAGATCAAGGAACCAAGGATTGTGAGGTGGAGGTAAGGACGTTCGCCAACGTTCCGCAATTGCTGATGCTTGATTCCAATCCACAGTCATACGAGACAAGAACCGGTGCCATCGTCGACGAACGTGAAACTGTTCAAAGCCACTCTCAAAGGTTGCTGCTCCCGGAACGCCTTGGGGAGCATCGTTACCACAATTACTAATTTTAACAAAGGCTTCAACATCTTCTGGAGTCCGTAATGCATCGATAAGATCGCTAGCCCACCAGTCGGTGGTGTAACCAGCAGGAACCAAATTCTTGTTGTTCTCCATGAATTCTCCATACCCGATTACAATCTCTCCGTTGTCCCATATTGAGCGGATGTCTGGGCGTATTGTTTGCATGATACTCGCTTCGTCTACTCGTAAGAACTGACCTGAAGAGAGAACAACATACGGTCCTTCTGAATCATGGCTTGGAGTCACTGCACACGCCTTTCCTGGGCGTTCAATTTTCATTTGTGTTCCAACGGTGATGAAGTCATCCAGAACGAGCATCGAAGCAGGATTCAGGGAAGCAGCAGCAAGGCCAGAGGGACGCCCTCGACCATAACGAAGTCTGAACCCACCTGGTTGTTGAGGCCCTCCAAAGATAGGACGTCCTGCGATGATGTCTTTCATGAACTTGTCAATCGGTTGCACCTTTCGACTCTTGAACGCATCAGGATCATTTGAACCATCTTCATCTTCGCCCTTTGAAGCAAATTTGGAGATAAAATCCCATCCTGGAACGTTGAGTCGTTCAGTATGCTTCTGAATTTTCGGAGCCTTGAGACACATTCCTTCTCCAATAACCAGCAACACACCGCCGCGAATTCGGGCTTCGTCGATGTTTCGAACACGCCCATAACCAGCACATTCGATTGATTCTGTTGATTCTCCGTTGATCATAACCGGGCAAGCACGTACGATTTCTTCAATCTCTTTAGGAGAAGGACGATACTGAAGATTCCCTCTGTACAAACCGAATTCTTCCTTCACCCGCTCGACTTCTCCATCGCTTGGGATATATGGCCCAACCTTGAGTTCTCGACGAATCATATCGGCGATGAGTACAGCAAGAGCTTGAGCAGTACCTCCTGCGGCCCGGATAGGTCCGGCGAAATGAACAGAAACGAAAGGAGAACCGTCTAAATTGTTGAGCAGCCTTACTTCACTGATTCCTTCAAGCGGTGCAACGAGAACGGCTTCTGTAAGAATTGCCAGACCCACGCGAAGTCCAACATCGATGGATTTGACCATGTCATACCCCTGTTCTCGAAAGCCCTTAGCAACACGTTGGGCCATCATAATCGATGTTGTTTCACGGTCATGTTCAGCAAGCATTTCCCGAATATCATCGGCAACAGGGTACTCTTCGAGGTGCTCAATAAGCAACTTTTCAGTTCTGCTTGCAAGATCGCTTGCTCTTGGAATTTCAACAAATGGCTTCGGGTCCAAATTTTGTTGCCGAGCTTGTTCTGCTATTCTGTAAGCATAGTCTGCATCTTCATCCAAGATGCTCTGGTATTGCTCCATCTCCTTTTCCAGACGGGCAATGTCGACTCCAATCAATGGGTCGAGGGTTGCTGTTGCTCGAGTTTCTTCTCCCAACTTACGACCCCCAAACAACCCTTCGATGTCGAGACTTTATGATGCAATCGGAGGACTATTTTGCTTCAACGCAAGCCGAACATTCATGCGGTAGATGCCTCACGATTGAACCATGAGCGTTCACCCTTCATTGAAATCTATGCCCGAGTGGGAGCGTCTGGTTGAGATGGTTCGGGAACTTGCTTTCCTTGACGGCGGTTCTGATGACGCCTTTACGCTCGCATCTGGGCGCTCTTCACGCTGGTTCTTCGACATGAAGCCAGTGATGATGCATACCGAATCAGCGAACCTCCTCTCAACGTTGTTTAATCATCGTCTCGATGACCTCGACCCTGTCTTTGTTGGAGGCCTTGAATTGGGCGCTGTCCCACTGACTGCCATCGTCATCACTGGCTCCAAAAGCGAGAAGCGCAAGGGCTTCATGGTCCGAAAATCACCAAAAGGAAGAGGTGGCAGAAAAACCAACAATCCTCCAGGCATTGAAGGCGCTTCGATTGCAGAAGGAGGAAATGTCGTTATTCTCGAAGACGTTACAACAACAGGTGGTTCTTCGATTAAAGCCGTTGAACGAATTCATGAAAACACGTCATGCAAGGTCATCGCAGTCATCAGTATTCTCGATAGAGAAGAAGGCGGCGTCGAAGCGTTTGCTGAGGCAGGAATCCCGTTTGAGAGCATTCTTTCTCGCTCAGACATTACCAACTAGGTGGCGTTCATGGAAGTCTTGACCCCCTCAGAACAAGAAGCGATACATCCGCCCGTTGCAGACGCAACAATGAGCGATCTTGCTTTCTATCATGCAAGTGAAGGAAAGCCCCTTGCTACGCCTTGGCAAGTGGCAATGGTCCGAGCGAAAGCGGTTGCAGAATTCACACTCCCAAGAGGTGTTCTTCTCGATTGTGCCTGTGGCTCAGGAATTCAATTAGCCGCATACGCTTCGCAACTCAAAATGCCAGCATTAGGAATCGAACTCGACCGCGAGCGGGCGATTGCAAGTTGTTTGAATCTGAACACTATCGCTAAGCGATTCCAGACTTACGACCAAGGTTGGCACCGCCGTTCAACTGTCCTTGCAGGCGATGGAACTGCGAGCGAAGAAGTCATTCAGTCTGTTGACATTCAGGCGATGGGAGGCATTTCATTCCTCCACCTCGACCCAGCACGACCACGCAATTCTCGGACCCATGGACTGGATGAAATGCAACCAAATCTGCCGAGTGTCTTCCAAGCGTGGAAACCATACTTGGCTGAATCGTCTCGAGGCCCTTCCATTGTCCTCGATCTTTCCCCTCGATTGACTGAAGAACGACGACAGGAAGTTGAATCATTGGTCGAAGAGGTCTGGCCAGGAATTGAGCGAACTTGGACGTGGATGTCGAGAGGCGGCGGCCGTGTTGACCGACTTGAACTGTGGTTGGGTAACGTCGCAACCAAAGGCATCAGTAAGCGCTTTGTCCGTCTTGCTCCAACCTTTGGAGCTGCCAATTCAGTGATCGAAGAACGAGAGGCTGAAACAAGACATGAGCATCACTCTTTGCTCACTGCTCGCCGCAACGAATGGGTGACTATTCTCGATGCTGCTCTTGTTGAATCCGGTCTTGCCGACGCTTGGATTTCAGAACAATTGTCAACTGCAGCAAATGTTCGATGGGCTGATTCATCTCCTCGAAGACCTCGTATTCACCACAATGGCCCTTTGAAGAATCCTCATCATCCATTCGTCCAAGCGACAGGTAGAGTTGTTGAAATTCTTGACAAACCTCTCGACGAGGAGAACATCGATGAAATTGTATCGACGGCACTGGAAAATGACATCTCCGCAATGACCATTCGAATGACCCTTGACGCATCTCTGCAACCAAAGTTACAGGGTAATATCGACCGCCAGTTGAAAAGAAGGCAAGGACGAAGGAAGGCGTTTTTGACCAAACACACAACTTCAAACCATCTGCTTTTTTGTGTCCAAAGTGGAGAAAAATCCGACCAGTGAAATCGGACACCTGCATCGCGGTCTTGATATAGGGGTTGTTGGTCGGAAAACTGCTTGACATCATGTCGCATCGTATAGGTGAACTTCAATGGCAAAATCAAAGGATGAAGAACTAGGAGACGATTTCTCATACATTCTCCGTATGGCAGATACCGACATGGATGGTCTAAAACCGCTATCCTCAGCCCTTACTTCCGTCAAAGGAATCGGGGTAAGAAGCGCAGTTCAAATCTGCAACACAACTGGTTTTGATCCTGCTCGAATGGCAGGACATCTTACTGTGGAACAACAAGAAACGCTCCGACTTGCCATCGAAGACTTCGTTAACACTGTTCCATACTGGATGGTTAACCGTGCAGCAGACATCGAAACCGGTAACGACATGCACTTGACCGGTCAAGAGGTCAAACTTACACTCAAAGAAGACATCAATCGTCTTCGTACCATGAAGTGCTACCGTGGTGTTCGCCACGCTAGTGGAAACAAGGTTCGTGGACAACGCGGACGAAGCAATGGTCGTGGTGGACTTACACTCGGTGTAAGCAGGAAGAAGGAATGAGGAGTGATTTAGTATGGGTGAACCAAAGTTTTCAAGACCAAAATTCGATACTCCTCCACATCCTTGGAAGAAAGCTCGAATCGAAGAAGAGCACCTCATCCAAGCAAATCACGGCTTGAAGAACATGCGTGAAATCTGGAAGGCAAAGTCTCAACTTCGCCGTCATCGACGCCAAGCTATGCGCTTGATTGGTACACTTGACACCTCTGAAGGTCACGGAATGCGTGAGAAAGACGATCTTCTTCGCTCACTTCACCTCAAGGGATTCATCAGCAAGGACGCTATTCTTGACGATATTCTTTCACTCAATGCTGAAACTATTCTTAATCGACGCCTTCAAGCAATGGTTTACTACAAGGGACTTGCATGTACACTGAAGCAAGCACGTCAACTTGTAACCCATGGCCACATTTGCATTGGTGATCAAAAGGTTTCGATTCCTTCCTACCCAGTCAACCGTGACGAGGAAGAAGTTATCCAATACCATCCTTCCAGTGAACTTAACAATCCAGAACACGAAATCCGCAAGGCAATTGACGGACGCCGTGAGTTAGCAGAGTATGCTGAAGAAGAAGTTGACCCAGAAGCAACAAAACCGTTCGCTGATGAAGTCAACGAGGCTGCAGAAGCTGCACCAAGTGCAGAAGTAGAAGACGGAGGTGAGGCTTGATGTCTCGTAGAGCAATCGTCAATATCTTTTCTTCTTACAACAACATTCTCATGACAGCAACAGATCTAACTGGTGCTGAAACCATCGGAACATGTTCCGGTGGACAAGTTGTCAAGTCTTCTAAAGACAGTGGTGGCCAATTCGCTGCTACTCGTGCTGCAGAACGTCTTGCTGACACACTCAAGGAAAAGGAGTTCACTCAACTCATCATCAAGTACCGTGCACCAGGTGGCAACAAAGCCAACAATACTGGTCCAGGTGCTCAAGCAGCTATCCGTGCTCTTACTCGTGCAGGTATGACCATCACTCGAATCGAGGATGTAACACCTATCGCTCACGATGGAACTAAGAAAAAGGGCGGACGTCGTGGACGTCGTGTCTGATTCGGAGGAATAGAAATGAAGGCAAGTATCGTAGATGGATGGCCAAAAGGGAACAGTATCAAGATCCTTATCGAAGGAACTGATGCTGCGCAAGTGAACGCATTACGTCGTGCTATTATGGCAGACGTACCGAAGATGGCTATCAGCAAAGTAATGTTTACTCTCGGAGTAAACCAAGACAACAACCGTGGAGAAATCTTCGAATCGGTCAACGCACTTCCTGACGAAGTTATTGCACACCGATTGGCAATGATTCCAATTCCAACACATCCTGAAGAAGGCATGGCTTTCGCTGATGAATGTGAAACCTGCTTGAACCTCGCAGAAGATGACAAAGGCTGCCCATCATGCCAAGTTCTCTACACACTCAACGTTCAAGGTCCATCCACCGATAGTGATGAACCTCACCGAGTCGTTCGTGCAGGAGACTTAACAAACGTATCAGACCCATTGTTTGACATCTCTGAAGAGATGCAATCGATTCCTTTGACGTACCTCGCTCAAGGCCAATTCCTTGAATTCATTGCATTTGCAACACTAGGACGTGGTCGAGATCACGCAAAGTGGGCTTCAGCATCTGCAGTAACATTCCAGCCTGTTTACGAAGCTGAACTCAAGAAGCCAAAGAAGGCTGACGTTCTGTTTGGACTCGATCTTTCAACCTCTGATGGTCGCCCAATCGATGCTAAGTTGTTCAAGAGCAAGAAGTGCACCGATATTGCAACAGTTCTTGACCTCGAGAAAGCACTTCACCAAGTTGGTCCAGGTACTGGACGAGATGGAGACTTCGATGAGGCAATCGTTCTCAATCAAATAGAGGGAAGTTTCGTCTTCTCTTTCGATACAGATGGTTCAATGGCAGGATCTACCATCTTCAATCTTGCACTTGAAGAACTCAAAGGCCGTTTCCAAAACATCAGCGAAGACCTCTCCCGAGCCTTTGCTTGAGCCTACAATCAGCGGATTTTTCCGCCATGTTGATGCCTATTGATGAGGTGGACACGTTATGGCAACAGTTCGTGTCGGTGGTCACATCACCTTACTGTTCTCAATACATGATGATGCAATC